>Ga0126369_10000148_pt1 | contig 42916 bp, 35 predicted proteins | sample PanSoiMetaPlot_1_FD_109646 | JGI IMG/M metagenome (GOLD analysis project Ga0126369, IMG submission 109646) | Tropical forest soil microbial communities from Panama - MetaG Plot_1 | ecosystem: Environmental > Terrestrial > Soil > Tropical forest > Bulk soil | place: Panama | collected 2016-02-17
CCAAATCCAGCGCTTGCTCAGGAGATTCCCTACACGCACTAGGACTTGGCGCATCGCCTTCCTATAATCCGATCCCGTATGGCTGAAGAAAGCAAGAGTGATCGCCGCGCCCAGCCGCGAGCGCCTATCGAGCTCAAGGTTCAGTACCTCAAACTGAACTCATTTTTTTCCGACTACACCAAGAACATCTCCAAGGGGGGAATCTTCATCAAGACTCCCAGGCCGCTTCCGATTGGCACTCGCTTCCTCTTCAAACTGTCGATTCCAACGCATCCCGAGCCGTTCGAAATACCCGGCGAAGTCCGCTGGTCAAATCCCGACGGCGAGGATCAGGGAATGGGGATCCAGTTCGTCTATGAGGACGAGTCTCAGCGCGAGCAGTTTGAAGCCATGGTGGAAGGGATGATGGTAGAGAAGCTTGGCCGCGAGCTGGTTGAAAAGCTGCTCGGCAAGTCGCTCGGCACGCAATGAAACATCTGACCATCGGCCTTTGGTTGACGTTCGTAAGCTGTCACCACGATCCACCGGCTGATGCGAAAACAGTGAAAGTCACTTCGGCCGATCCCACCTCCGAAGAATACGTCGCTCCCGAGCTGCCCAAGGGTCGAGTGCTGCTGATGGACGCGTACGGCGCAATGCACGCGGTCGAGGTGGAGATCGCCACGACCAGAGCGGCCCGCAATCGGGGCCTGATGTGGCGGCGCGACTTGGCCCTGGGCAAGGGAATGCTGTTCGTCTTCCCCCAGCAGGAAGAACATGGCTTTTGGATGCGCAATACGTTGATTCCGCTGGATCTGCTGTTCATCGACGATGGCGAGAAGATCGTCGGGATCATCCCGCAGGCGACGCCGAGGTCCCTGACAAACCGTTCCCTAGGTCGGCCTTCGCGGTTCGTTCTGGAGGTTCCCGGTGGCTGGTCCGAGAAGCAGGGGATCATCCCTGGCTCCAAGGTCCAGATTCAGGGCGCTTCGATGCTTCCGGTGGACCCTTGCCCGTGAGCGGCTCGGCGCCAAATCACATGCCGGTGCCGCGGGCGCAGAAGTAGGGCGAAGTCGTGCCGCCGAAGTACTGGTAGCACTTCGCCGGATCGTTCGAGCAAATCGCCGCCAAAGTTTGTTCGTCCAGCAACAGGGCGCGGCAGGTAAGTCGCTTCGATGGGTTGCTGTCGTCAGCCGCATTGGCCGCAGGACAGATGCCGCTGTTGGCTGCGCAAGCGCTGGAGCAGTAGCCGACCGCGTCGGCGTTGGGATCCGGGTTCTTCGGGAAGCTTGAGTCGCGCACGCACACCAGGTTTTCGCAAGCGGCGGCCCCAAAGGAGATGAAGTCCTTTCCACCGTCGGGAAGGTCTCGCTCCTTGAGCGCCACTGGGACTGTCCCTCCGTCCGGATTCTTTTTAACCAGCACGCAAGGAGTTCCCAGGTCCGTGAGCGATCGACAGGCCCCGGCCAGAGCCAACAGCGTAAAAACCGCAATCCGAAGGGATGATCGATAGAGCATTTTGGGCGAAGGTTGCATCGTCGCTACCGAATCGATGCATACGCGAGGCTACCACAGCACCTTGCGACAACAAGGCGTCGAGGTACGGAATTCATCAACGATGTAGGCACGTTAGGCACGCGGAAGGATTGCTGCGCTCGAGCCCTGGGCTGTAGGATTTCGCGTTGCAACAGGGGCAAACCGTCCCCTCGCGCTTTCCACTTACGGAGGGAGATCTCCCATTGACCGCCCGAGCGGTTTTCCTCACTTCGTTGTTGGTTCCGGCCGTCGCCATCGCCCAGGAAAATTTGGGGCTCGACCTTTCCCCGGGGGGCGACAAGAAAGAGGAACCGAAAAATAAACCCGCAGATCGTCCCGCAGCGGTTGAGGCGCCGATCGCCACCGAACGCGACACCACCGTCGAGGACCGGGTGAAGAGCGTTCAGCGCAAGGTGTACCTCAAGAAACACCGCTTCGAGCTCGCCCCGTACGTCGTGGTCTCGTTGAACGACGCCTACTATTCGAAATTTGGGTTGGCGGTGAGGGGTGCCTATTACCTGTCCGACACCTTCGCGCTTTCGGCCCGGTTCACGTCGATGCAGGTGATCGCGACTTCGGACGCGCCGATCGCCAAGAGCACCTTCCAAAGCCGGATCTTCCCCTCTTATCCGCAGTGGTCAGTGATGGGCGATGGGGAGTGGAGCCCGATTTACGGAAAGATCAGCATCTTCAACTCCATTCTCCACATCGATGCATACGTCCTTGCCGGGTTCGGCGTGGTCCGCACCCAAACCTCCTCTGAGCCGGGACGAGGTCCCAATCCCGCCGGAGACCTCGGCCTTGGGATGCGAGTGGTGGCCAAGGACTGGCTCGCGTTCAACCTGGCGCTGATCGACACCGCTTACTTCGACACCCCGGCCGGCACCACCAAGGGCGAGCTGCAGAACATGCTGATGCTCAACGCGGGCGTGTCGTTGTTTTTCCCGTTCAAATCAACCGGTAGAGAGGCTGAATGATGAGACTCGGTCAGGTAGCCTTCGCGCTCGCACTTTTTGCGTCTCCGGTGTTCGCCCAGTCCTCCGAGCAGGAGGCCGGGGACGTCTCCGAGGTGGACAAGGACCGGCTGGGTCCTCTTCGGGAGCGAATCCCTCCCGTCTCTGGTCAGGCGTTTCTCAAGAAAGGTCGCTTCGAATTCAGTCCCTCAGCGACGCTTTCGATGCGGGATGCGTTCTTCACCAAGTACATCATTGGAGGAGCGCTCACCTACCATCCGCTGGAAACACTCGGCGTGAGCCTCCGACTCGGGTACAGCTTCCCGGTGGTTTCAGGCAACGCTCAGATCTGCACCGTCGACCCCGTCACTTTGGCTCGCACCTGCCGCTCCCCGACCTTCTCCCAAGTCGATGGGCGAGCTCCCGGGCAGATCAATTTGCTGGGCGGGCTCGACCTTCAGTGGGCGCCGATCTACGGAAAGATTTCTCTCTTCGCGGAGAAATTCCTACGCTTCGACCTCTATGGGATCGGTGGGGCGGCTGCAGTTCGCTACGCGGGTCCGTCGCCGGATGGGGGCAGCACCCCCAAGACTGCGATTGGAGGCAACGTCGGGCTCGGCACGCGTTTCTTCTTCAATCCCTGGATGACGTTGCGGCTTGAAGTGCGCGATTTGATTTACAACGAGCAGGTCCTGCCGATTGGAACCAGCTCGCTGCGCCAGCAGTTGCTCTTCGAACTCGGCTTTTCTTTCTTCTTCCCAACCAGATTCTCCGAATCATGAAAACCGTACCTCGATGGCTCAGTCTCGCCGCAGTGTCGCTCGCGCTTTTCGCGGCACTTCCGGCATTTGCTCAGACCTCGTTTGAAGGGCTGGACAGTTCCACCCAGTCCAAGGGCAAGAAAAAGAAAAAGCAGCGAAAGACAAGCGCGAGCTCGAAGAAGCGGGCCAAACGAGGCCGCGCACAGCCCGACAATGCAACGGTAGCGGCGTCCAACAAAGAAACCGCGGCCCCGGCGAGTGCGCCTGCCTCGGACGTGAAGCAAGCGGTATCAGCCCCGGCAGTGGAGGCGCCAAAGGCCGAGGCGCCCAAAAAACCAGAGCCGATTCCCAAACCCGCGGCGACCCTCACCTTCGACGCGGTGGACCTCACTGGAAAGAGCGCCGAGAGGCAGCGGCTGGACGTGGCGGTTCAGCAATTCAAGCAGCAGCAATACGAGTTGGCGGCGTTGACCGCGTACGAGCTGATGCGGGATCCAAAGTTGCTCGCATTGCAGCTGGACGCCCACTATGTGCTCGCCAAGTCTCTTTACCGAATGGGCATGTACCACTCGTCGCTGGGGGAGTTCTCCAAGATCCTCGCCAAGGGCCCGCAGACCAAATTCTTCAAGAATGGCCTGGAGTGGCTGTTTTTCATCAGCCACAAAACCACCAACGAGGCGGTGATTCTCGAGGAGATTGCCAAGTACTCCAACTTCGAGTTCCCGGCGCAGTTCCGGGGAGAGTTCCGCTACTTGCTGGCGCGCTATCACTTCGTTCGTGGGAAGGCTCTGGACGCCATCGATCAGCGGGGCGAGGCGAACAAGAGCTTCGACCAGGTCAAGGCGCTGATTCTCACCGTCCCCAAAAGCGACCCATTCTACGCCCGCGCCAAATACCTGGAGGGGCTGGCGTACTTCCGAGAGGACAACGCTCAGACCGCCTTGGAGTCGATGAAGGAAGTGGTGCGAATTACCCGGCCCAACTCGAGCAAGTCCGACGTGGAAGCCAAGCTGGACAAAGAGCTCCGCCAGCTCGCCTTCATGCAGCTGGCGCGTACCCACTATGGGCACCGGCAGAACCGGAACGCGATCTACTATTACGGAAAGGTCGAACGCGGCGGCACCCAGTGGTTGGAGTCGTTGTTCGAATCCGCCTGGGCGAATTACCGAGTTGCCCAGTACGAGCAATCCCTGGGAAATCTGATCACCCTCGCGGCGCCATTTTTCAGGGACGAGTACTTTCCCGAGGCTCTGATTCTCAAGGCGGTGATCTACTACGAGAACTGCCGGTACCGCGAAGCCCGCTCCACCTTGGAGGACTTCGAGCGGATCTATCTGCCAGTTCATGATCAGCTGGAGACGATGACCAAGCGCGAGAGGGATTCGTCGGAGTACTACCAGATTCTCTCCGACATTCAGAAGAAGATCAGAACCAGCGCGGCGAAGGGCAATACCGACGCAATCCTCGACAAGATCCTCCGCCTTGCACTTAGCGACAAGGACTTCAAGAAAACCAACGACTCGATTCTGGAGCTGGAAAGCGAGGTCGACTCCATCGGCAAGAGGGGAGACACTTTCCGCTACTCGGACTTGGCGAAGACCCTCCTCGAGGGCCTGAAGACCGAGCGGCAAGCTCTGGTGAAGCGTGGCGGGATCATGGCGAAAGGCAAGCTCGAGACCGAGCTCGCGGAGCTGAAACGGCTGCTCACCAACGGGCTTCGGATCAAGTTCGAGACCACCACCAAGGAAAAAGAGTTCCTCGAGGACCAGCTGAGGGCCGGCGGTCGCCAGGAAATCGTGAAGAAATACCGCTACTCGGTCGCGGTTTCGGACGAACAGTTGTACTGGCCCTACGAAGGTGAGTACTGGCGCGACGAGCTCGGCACCTACCAGTACACCCTCACCAAGGGTTGCGCCGAGCGGCAGGTCGCGTCTGGCTCGGGGGGCTAAGCAGCGGTCGACGTTTAAGCGGTGGCTCATCGAGGGAGCGGAGATGCATCCGCGGGCCCCAAAATGCTCCTATGGCGAGCGCCGGCGACTTATGGTGAATGGTCTGCGGGTATGCAGACCTGATGGGCGGATCAATCACCATCGCATTCGATGTCATGGGCAGCGACCACGGCCCGATGGAGGTGGTGCGGGGGGCCGCGCACCTTTCGCTCGAGGCCCCACATATCCACGCGCTGCTGGTGGGGCGTAGGGGAGCCATCGACGAGGCGCTGGCCCAGGTCAGGCACAACGGGGAACGCATCTCCGTCCACCACGCGCCGGACTTCGTGGAGATGGGCGAAAAGCCGATGGAGGGGCTCAGCGCCAAGCCGATGTCGTCGATCGCAGTGGCTGCGCGCCTGGTCGCGGAAGGCGAAGCCGATGCCTTGGTGGCCCCTGGAAACACCGGTGCCGCAATCCTCGCGGCCGCTCAGTCGTTCAAATTGATCCCGGGGGTTCGCCGAGCTGCGCTCGCTGCGGTGTATCCGACGCGTGCTCGGCATGGAACAAAGCTGGACCCCTTCTCGCTCATTCTCGACGTCGGGGCGACCCTGGAAGCCACCCCGGAAGACCTGGTGACGTTCGCGGTGATGGGCTCGACCTACGCGCGGATCATTTCCCGAAACCCAAAACCTTCGGTGGCGCTGCTCTCCAACGGCACCGAGCCGAACAAGGGGCCGGCCAACGTGGTAGAAGCGCACCGCCGGCTGAACGGGATGAAGGAGCTGCAATTCATCGGCAACGTTGAGGGGGTAGGCATCCCCCTGGGCAGCGCGGATGTCGTGGTCTGCGATGGATTCGTCGGCAACGTCTGCTTGAAAATGCTTGAGGGGGTCCACGAGACCGTGGTGGAGCTGGCGCGTTACGCCTATCGATCCAAGCTCACCTGGCGGGTGGGCTTGGCAATGTTGTCATCCGGCATTCGGCAAGTGCAGGCGGTGACCGACTGGCAGCAGTACGGCGGCGCTCCGGTGTTGGGCTTTGACCGGGTGCTGATCAAAGCGCACGGGCGATCCCGGGCTCGCGCGATTGCCAATGCGGGAAAGGTGGCGGCCAAAGCGGTTGCCGCAGACCTTCCGCGAGCGATCGCGGAAGGTCTGCGTTCCTGATGCTTCCTGATCGCATCGATCCCAAGCCCCCCAAGCACATCTACCGGTGGGATCTCGACAAGACTTATTTGCAAAGTGAATTCGACACTTTTCGCCAACTGATGCGAAGTGCGTTCCAGAGGGCGAGCGACAAGGTGGCGGTGCCCGGCGCCGCGGCGCTGATCCGCGAGCTGCGGGCGCGGGGAGACAGCAAGCTCTTCATCCTTTCCGGAAGCCCCAAGCAGATGCGAGGCGTTCTGGAAGCCAAGCTTCGGCTGGACGGAGTGGAGTGGGACGAGCTCGTCCTCAAGGACAACGTTCGCAACTTGCTGCGCGGCCGGTTTCGCGCGCTCCGCGGGCAACTTGGCTACAAGCTGGTCGCCCTTTTGGAGAGTCGCGCCCGGACGCCGTTGCAATCGGACGAAATCCTTTTTGGCGATGACGCCGAAGCGGATGCCTTCATCTACTCGCTCTACGCGGACTTGATCGCCGGACGCGTCGGACAGGACGCTCTGCGCAAAATCGTCGGCGCGGCCGAGCTTTACAAAGATGAAACGGAAAGGCTGTTTCAAGCGCTGAGGAACACTTCCCGCGCGGACCCGGTACGCAGAATTTTTATTCATCTGGATCGCCTCACCCCACCGGCGTCGTTCTCGAACTTCGGGCCGCGGGTGGTTCCGATATTCAATTACTTTCAGGCCGCACTGGTGCTGTTGGCGGACGGGGTGTTGACCGCTCCCCAAGTGCTTCGGGTCGCTGCCGAGATGGTGCAAACCGCCGGGTACAACCTGCTGATGCTCTCAAACTCCTTTCAGGATCTGCTTCGGCGCGGGCTGCCGTTGGACAAGGTGGCAAGCTCCTTGACTGAAGCGCTGGATACTCCGGAGTCCCTGTTAAGTGCGTTGCGGCCGGTACCGGACATCGTGTCCGCTTTCAGCAAGCGGTTGGCGGCGTTGGGAACTCCACCGTCTCCGCCGCCCGCTGTGGCAATCGATTACCTGGCCTTGCTCGAGCACGCGAGGCCGCGCAGCTCAAGGCACGTCGATCCGCTCGCCGAGTGAGCTGCGGCAGCTCATCGGCGATTGAACTGATTCATCGCCACCGCCAACCCTTTTTCCGCCCAGGTCTGTGCCGCCGCCGCGGCTTTCTCGACGAGCTCTGGCAGCTGCTCGCGCTCATTCGCAGTGAAATTCGACAGCACGTATTCGACCACCTCTTCCTGAGGCGACGGTCCTGGGGGACGACCGATCCCGACGCGCAAGCGTGCGAAGTCCGCGGTTCCCCAGCGCTCGATGATGCTGTTGAGGCCGTTGTGTCCTCCCGAGCCTCCCTGATGCTTGAGCTGAATACGGCCGAACGGCAGGTCCAGTTCGTCGTGGACCACCAGGGTGTCTTGGGGAGCAATCTTGAAGAACGCCGCCGCCGCGGCGACCGCCTCGCCGGACAGATTCATGAAGGTCCGTGGCTCGAGCAACACCACCCTTTCTTCGCCGAGCCTCAGCTGGCCCAGCCGAGCCTCGAACTTTCGCTGCGCGAGCGGCGCGTCCCAGCGGCGGCAGAGCTCGTCGAGCACCCGAAAGCCGATGTTGTGCCGATGTTCTCGGTACGCACGACCCGGGTTGCCCAGCCCGCAGATGAGCTTCACTACTTCTTCTTGTCCTCTTTCTTAGGCGGCTCTTCTTTCTTGCCCGGCGGCGCAGCGGCTGGCGCTTTGGCTTCGGCACCGGGAGCACCGGGCTTCGCGGGGGCAGCAGCCCCAGGCTTGGCTTCCGCGGCGGGCGGCGCGGCACCCTCCTCGACGACGACGGCCTCGGCGGTCGGCGGAGGAGCAACCACCTCCTCTTTCTCGGGCACGGCAACCACCGCGAGCGTGTAGTTAACAGTGGTTTTTGCCTCGATCCCAGGCGGCAGCTTGATTTCGTTCACGTGGACCGACTGCGCCATCTTGAGGTGTGACACGTCCACCTCAATGCTCTCGGGTATCGCCGCGGGCAGAGCGTAAACTTCCAGTTCGCGGCGAAGCTGCGAAAGGATACCGCCTTCGGCCACGCCCACCGGACGACCCACCAATCGCACCGGAACGTTGACCTTCACCTGTTCGTCCTCGCGAACCTCCAAGAAATCGGCGTGGAGGAGGTCGCGACTGACCGGATCCAGCTGAAAGTCCCGCACCAACACTTGCCGGTCCGGTTGGCCATCGACCTTGAGGGTAATCAAGGTGTTGAAACGGTGCGGCGTAGCGATCGCCGCCTTGATTGCCACTGGGTCCACGGAGAAGTGTGCCGCCTGCTTGCTGTGCCGTCCGTAGACGACGGCCGGAATCCGGCCGCTGGCGCGAAGCCGCCGTGCGGAGCCTTTGCCGGCCTGATCGCGGGGCTTTCCCTCAAGCGTGCTCCGAGCGAGTGCCATAGTTGCCTACCTTTTCGTTTTCGAAAGCCACCCGGCATTTCGCCCCCATGGCGAACCCCGAAGCAGGCTTTCCAGTAAGGGCGCTATTTGCCAGCCGTAAGGTCCTGCGGTCAAGAGCGTGCGGGTTACACGAAGAGCGAACTGAGCGAGTCCGCTCGATGAATGCGAGCGATGGCTTCCCCGAAGAGGCGCTCCGTCCCCAGCACTCGGATTTTGGAACAGGCCTGCGCCGACGGCGAAAGCGGAACGGTATCGGTGAAGACGACCTGTTCGATCGGGGAGTCTTGGATCCGAGCGATCGCTGGACCCGAGAGAACGGCGTGGACCGCGTAAGCGAAAACGTGCCGCGCTCCATTCGCCTTCAGCGCGGTGGCGCCTTGGGTGAGAGTTCCAGCGGTGTCCACCATGTCGTCCAGTAAAACCGCGATTCGATTTCTCACGTCGCCGATGAGGTTCATCACCTCGGATGCATTGGGCCGGGACCGGCGCTTGTCGATGATCGCCAAGGCGGTGTTGAGGCGCTTCGAGTAGGCCCGGGCACGTTCCACGCCTCCGGCGTCTGGGGAGACGATCACCACGTCGCCGAGGTCCGGGAAATTCTTGCGCATGTCCTCGAGGAACACCGGCGATGCGAACAGGTGGTCGGAAGGGATGCTGAAGAAACCCTGGATTTGTCCGACATGCATGTCCATGGACACCACGCGCGTCGCCCCCGCAACCTGCAGCAGGTCCGCGACCAACTTGGCGGTGATCGGGGTGCGAGGCGCGACCTTCCGGTCTTGGCGCCCGTAACCATAATAGGGGATAACGGCGTTGATCGATCCGGCGCTGGCGCGCTTGAGCGCGTCGCACATGATCAAAAGCTCCATTAAATGGTCGTTTACCGGAGGAGAGGTGGACTGGACGATGAAGGCGTCGAGGCCCCTGACGTTCTCGCCAATCTCCACCTGAATTTCGCCATCCGAAAAGCGAGTCACCTCAGCTTTGGACAGCGGGCGCTTTAGGTATTCGCAGATTCTCCGCGCCAGGGTGGGATTCGAATTTCCGGCGAACACCTTGAAGTCGTGTGTCAACATGGGCTGAGTAGAGTCAGTGCTGGCCGGCATCAACTACCTACTCTCCTTCGGTCATCTCGGCTTCTTCGCGCGGAGGGCCGGCGCCGGCTAGGTTCTTTTGGCGCTCGTACTCGAGGAGGATGATCTTCTCCATTCGGACTCGGGTGACCGTGTTCAAAGGGTGAGCGATGTCCTTGTAAGTGCCGTCTTTTCGCCGCTTCGCGGGCATCGCGATAAACAGTCCAGTGCTCCCGTGGATTACTTTGAGATCGCGGATCACGAAGCAGTTGTCCAGCGTGATGGTGACGTAAGCCTTCAGCTTCTCTTCGTCTACCGGAAAGACTCGAACGTCCGTGATCTCCATCTCACGTCCCCCTCAGGACCGCGCGCATAAAGGATCGACGAGGCTTGGTCAAAATACAAGCAGCCTGTATCGCTTCTCCGGTTGACACCGTTCAACCAAACCGAAACACAAACAGTCCTAACACGGCGAGCGTAACCGCGTTGACTCATCACGCACATCGCCGGCCTCGTCTCGCCAGTGAATGCTAGCGCCGCAGTCCGCAGTCTTGGCTGTCGAGCCGTTTCGGCGGTGACAGGGCTGGATTGGAAGCCGCGCCAATTGCCTAGCTCTTTGCCGGTCCACTTGCAGCTCGGCTGGCTCAAGGTCCCGGTGGTCACGTTTGCCGATCCCATCGCGCGATGTAGTCAGGAGTATACGAGGCGCCAAACCCAGGGTGAAGAAGTATACGCGCTTTACCTGACTTAGATTTTCCCAGAAAATCTCGATAGATACAGCCAATGGCCTTCTACGATGACGAAGTGCAGGTACTGATCACGGCAAGCCAACTCTCTGCGAGAGTCTCTCAAATGGCCGCTGAACTGTCCCGAGACTATCGGGACAAGGCGCTCACCATAGTCGCTGTTCTCAAGGGATCCATTTTTTTTGCAGCGGACTTGGCCCGCGCCATCGATTTGCCTCTAACCCTCGAGTTGCTCGGAGTGTCCTCGTATCAAGGAGGGACGGAGAGCACCGGCGAGGTCAGGATCACTTCCGATGTCAGCACGCCGATGGCCGGGCGGGACATCCTGCTGGTGGAAGACATTGTCGACACCGGCTTGACGATGCGTTTTTTGCTCGAGAATCTGCGCGCCAGACATCCGGCATCGCTTCGGGCGTGCGCGCTGCTGGAGAAGCCGGCCCGCTCGCGCGGCCAGGTAAAGCTCGACTACCGTGGCTTCGCGATCGACGACGTGTTCGTAGTTGGATACGGGCTGGATTTCGGCGAGCGTTACCGCAATTTGCCCTTCGTCGGAGTGCTCAAGGCTGCGTCCTCCTCGGGCTAATTGGGGCGCGGAATTGAAGCATCCGGAGATGAGCTTTTGCTCTGAGGGGGTGGGGGCGACGCTTCGGGTTCAGGTGGGCCGCTCAGGGTGTGCACCGCGCGTCGCAGTGCCTCCTCCAGGGCGCTCGCCGCCGGCTCCACTTCGCTGATCATTTGATTTGCGCTTCTGGTGTGGCGATTCTGGACCCCGGCTGCGATCTTCAGCTGGGTGAGGCCTTCCGCAATTTGTCGGCGAGCGTCATCCAGCTTGGCGCGGGCCAGGTAGTAGGCCACGTCCGTCTGCATGCCCTTGAGGGCAAGGTGCTCCTCCTCGCTCAAGCCGGAAAGCTTCTCAGCGCGTCGCAAGTAGTAGACGCCGCGCTCGAGGGCCTGGGGATCTTCGGAGTTGATCCGGGGACTCGCCAACCGCGCGAGGACTTCGAAAAGCGCTCGGTCCAAATCGTCACGGTCGTAGAAGTGCTGCTCCGCCAACCCGCCGATCCAGGTACCCTCCAGTGGAATTGGCGCGTATGCCTCCTTCAGCGCCGCATCCGCCGGGCGATACGGCTCGGTTCCAACCGGAAACATCCGCCCCTTGACCACCGCCAGATTCCCATCGATCACCTCGACACGAAAGGTGCGGGCGTTGAGCTGCGAGAGGAGGAAAAGCACCGCGCCCCCCAGCGTCAGAATCAACACCACCACTACGAATCGCGAGAGCGCGCTGGTGGTTCGCCGAATCAAGGGACGCTGCTCCATGCTTGCCGATCTCCTGGGCTATACTGGTGAGCACAACCTTCCATGAACCTTCCCTTTCGGCAATTGGGGCCGAGCGAACTGTTGCCGCGATACATCTTCGCCGAAAGCTTGATCGCTCGGCGGCGCGTCCTCGAGTTAGGCGCGGTGGCGGCCACCCGCGGTCGCTCCGCTCAATTTCTAGGACAGCGGGGTGCTCGTTCGGTTCTGGCCTGCGACTCGGATTTGGCCGCCGTCGAAGTCGCTCAGAAGGAGCTTGGGGGACCCCAGCTGCGCTTTCGAACCATGGTTTTCGACGACCTGGCCGCGGGCGAGTTCGAGCTGGTCCTGGTTGCCGACCTGGCGCCCTACGTTCGAGCGCCGGAGTTGCTCAAGGAACTGGTGCGACTCATCCCCGCGCACGGCCATCTCATCGGTGGGCTTCGCAATCCCGCCGGTCTGGCTCTCTGTCAGCTGATGGAACCCGAAGGACCCGAGGCGCCCCCCACTTTCGGCCAGCTCTTGGACGCGCTTTCACCGCATTTTCCTTCCGTCGAAGTCGCGACCCAGAGCCCGGTGCTTGGATATCAACTTGCCTTCGAAGGGGCTGAGGGACTGTTGGTCGATGGCACCCTGGTGGATCAGGTCGAGTCTGCCTACTTTCTGGTGATTGCCGGGCAGGAGCGGGCGCGTTCATTGGATCCGAGCTGGGTACAGCTTCCTCCGGAGCCCTTGGCGTTTGCCGGGGAACGTCTCGAACGGACCGCGCAGCGGGCCAAAGAAGCGGACGAGCGCACGAATCGCCTCAAGAAGCTGCTGGACGAGGCCCGGGAGGACGCCGAGCAACGATCCGCTCACGCGGCGAAGCTCGAGCGCGAGCTGGAGGAAGAGCGAGAGCATGCGTCACAGCTGCAAGCACGCCTCGAATCCATCGAGCGGTCCGCTTCTGACTGGGCCGAACGCGACGGGTTGGCCGTGCGCCTGAAACAGGCGGAAGCGGACTTGGCGGTTGCCCATCAGCGGGTGGAAGAGGCGGAAAGACGCGCTGGCGCCTATCAGTCGGAGACCGAGGATCTCCAGGGCGCTGCGCTTCGGGTCAAAGAGCAACACCTGGTGCTCCAGGAAACGATTCGGCAGGAGCGCGCCCGGCGGGAAGAAGCCGCCGCCGCGCAGCAACAAGCGCAGGAGCGCGCCACCAAGGCGGTCGAGCACATGGAAGAGCTCGCGGCGGCCAACGCGTCGCTGCGGGTGGAGGCCGAAAAGAGTCAAATCCTCGTGGCTCGGGCTCGGGAAGAGCGCGACGGCCTGGAGCGCGAATTGACCGAAGCGCGTCACTCTTCCGCGGCGAAGGCGGCGCAGCTGTCCGCCGCTTACGCCGCGGAGGAGAACGTTCATGACGAGCTCGGGCGCGCGCAGGCTCGGCTGAGCCAATTGGCGGCAATTTCGCAGTCCGAGGAGCATTACCGTCGGCTGAGCGCCGAGCTGGAGCAGAAGCTGGTCGAGGCAAGGACCCAGGTCGAGCTGCGCGAGGAGTTAGAGTCGGAGTTGGCCTCACTGAAAAGCGCGAAGCGCGACCTCGAAGGCGAGCTCGCCCAAGCCCACGCGGAACTGAAACGGCACCAATCCGAGCGCGAAGATCTCTCGCGACAGTTGGACGGCGCCAAGCAAAGGATGGAGGATCTCACCACCGAGCTCCTCGCCGAAGGCAGCGATAAGCAAGCACGGCGACAAGAAGTCGATAAGGCTCTCGAAGCGCTGCGCGCGGCCGAGGCCGAGTGCGCTCGCGCTTCGGCCCAAGTCAAGGAGCTTGAGAACAAAGCACAGATCCTGACCCGCGATGCGTCGGACCGGGCGTACCGGCTTCAAACAGAAAATGAGCAGCTCACCCGTCAGTTGGTGGAGCAGCAACGCAGCGCCCAAGAAGCGCTTTCGCTCGTGACGACCGAGGAGGCGAAGCTGAGGTCCACTCTGGACCGGGCTCAAACGGAGCGCGGAAAGTTAGAAAAGCGGCTGCAGGCTCTCGTGGTAGAGCGCGGTCGGCTCAATGAGCGGGTAGAGTCGGCGGAAATAGAGCGCGCGCAGCTCAGCGAACAGCTCGAATCGGCGAAAGCGGAGGGGGCCCGGTTGTCCGATCAGCTGCAGGCAGTCTCCGGAACCGGTGCGCACGAAGCCGAACTGACGGCAGCGCTCGCGGACCGGGACGCGAAGCTTCAGATCCTACAGCGGCGCCTGGCCGCGCAGAGCGCCGAACTGTCCGCGCTACGCAACTCCGTCGGACGCGCCGTCCCGCAACAGGTTGAGCAGATCTACCAACGCGCGAGTGCCGAGCTGAGCGCGATGAAGGCGGAGATCCGCCGGTCGGCGAGCAGTCCGAGCTCCACGCCATTAGAAGACCCGACGGAAAAGACGAAGAAGCCGTAGGGCGCGATGGCCGAGAAATTCTTCAAATACCACGGGCTGGGAAACGACTTCGTGATTCTCGATCGCCGCTCGGGCGGGCAGGAAATCGACGCCGAACGGGTTCGAAGATTGTGCGATCGCCACCGGGGCGTGGGCGCTGATGGGATTCTGGTGCTGACGGCTGCCGGTCATGGCCTCGCCCGAATGATTATTCACAATGCCGACGGTTCGGTCCCGGAGATGTGCGGCAACGGAATCCGCTGCGCGGCGAAATACCTCGTCGACCACCAGCACGAAAAGCCGGAGCAAATCGAGATTGAAACGGATTCCGGATCGATCCGTTGCGGGCTCCACTACAGCGGTGGATCGGTGGATGAAGTGGAGGTGGCGATGGGCCCGGCGAAGTTGGTCGACTCCCAGCTACCTTCGGGAAAAACGGGTGCTCCATTCTTGGAACAGGAACTGCCGGGCTTTCCTGGGCTTAAGGGCAGCGCAGTGAGCCTCGGCAATCCCCACCTCGTGCTCTTTGCTCAGCCGCTCGAAGCCATCGAAACTCTGGGTCCCCGCCTTGAGGGCCACCCGCTGTTCCCGCAAAAGACCAATGTAGAGCTCGTTAAGCAAACCGGGTCCGGTTTGGCCTTGAGGGTTTGGGAAAGAGGCGTTGGGTTAACCGAGGCTTGTGGAACCGGCGCGTGCGCGGCGGCGGCCGCGGCGGTGGCTCTGGGAAGGGCTCCCTCGAGCGAGTGGCTCAAGGTCGAACTTCCAGGCGGGGTGCTGCGGGTGCGAGTTCAGCCGACACTCGGTGCGGTGCTGATGCGCGGTCCTGCGACGTTCGTCTTCGAGGGCTACCTCTAGGGAGCATTTTGGGCTTCGGCGAGGATCTCCTGCAGGCCCGGGAGCTCGGAAAGCAATTCAAACTCCGATTCCTGCAGCCATGCCACGCGCCAACCACTGGCGCGGGGAATCCGCAGCTCCACCCGCCCCTGGGGATCTTCCCAGGCCGGGCGGAGCGATGCCTTTTTCCCTTCGCTGGCGCAGGCGAGCAGATCCTTTTGAAGGCTCTTGAGGCGCCGGGATGTCTTCAGGGCGAGTCGCCCTTCGGGCGTGTCGAAGGTGTGAAAGTGGCGATTGCGCGAGAGCGGCTGATCGGGATGATGAAGCCGCTGGACCAATCGCTTGACGAACGGGTCCATCCTAGTCTCTCAGGGCCGCCGCCGTGCTCACCGCCGTCCGAAGCGTCTTGGAGCCTCGTTCTTGTCCGACCGCGACCACGTTCAGGTTTTTGGCCCGAAAGTAGCGCGCCGCCACCCGCTGCAGGTCGGCGGCGGATTGAGCCTCGACCTTGCGGGTACGTTCCGCGAAGCTCTCCGCCGGCCTGAACAGCTCGGTGCCGCCAAACCAGCCCGCCAGCTCGCCGGGTGAGTCGCGGCTGAACTCGAGGTGAATGCGGTGGCGTTGCTTGGCGCGCTCGAGCTCGTCTTCGCCTATCGGCCGGGCCTTGAGCTCCGCGAGGGTGCTACAAACTTCGGCAAACAGGGTCGCGGTTTTCTCCGGAGCGCAGGCGGCGTCGATCTCGAAGATGCCCAAATCGTCGAACGTCTCGATGGCGGCGTGAACGCTGTAGGCGAGGCCGCGCTTTTCCACCACATTGAACGGCAGCCGCGACGAAAGCCCGTCGTCCAACACCCGTCTCACCAGGTGCAGGGCAGGAAAGTCCGGATGGTGATCCGGAACGGTAAGGAAGTTGATCCGAATTCCGGTCTGTGCTTCCTCGTGGCGAACGAACCGAAACCGCGGCCCAGAGCGGAGGGGCGTAGGCGCGCGCTCCGAATTGGAGGCCCCTGGTCGCAGGTGGGCGAAGTGCTTTTTCGCCAGCGCCAGCACCTCCTCGCGCCTCACGTTTCCGGCGGCGGCGAGCACCATGTTGCCGCTGACGTAGTGCCGCTGATGGTGAGCGCGAAGCTGCTTTTCCTTTAACGACCTCACTGAGCTCATCGTTCCTGCGATCTTGAGCGCCAGGGGGTGAGCGCCGAACAGCTCCATTTTGGAGAGGTTGTCGAGGTCGATGTCTCGTCCCTTCTCATCAACCTCATCCAGCATCTCCTCGAGAATGATCTGCCGCTCAATCTCCATTTCGCAAAGCAGGGGCCGGGTCAGCATGTCTCCCAAGACGGCGATCCCGACCTCCAGCATTTCGGGGTGAAGCGGAGTGAAATAGTAGCCGTGATCTCGGGTGGTGACTCCGTTGAGGTTGCCCCCGGCCTCTTCCACCACCGCGTTCATCTTGACGCTGTCCGGAAAGGAATGGCTGCCGCGGAAGAACATGTGCTCGAGGAAGTGGCCGACGCCGTTGTTCGCCGGCTGCTCGTGCCTTGAGCCGGCTCGCACGTAAGCGGAAATCAGGGCGCTGTGTAGGTGAGGGGTTGAGACGGTGACTACCCTCAGTCCCGAGGGAAGGACGTCCCGGAAACACGAAACCGTCATGCGTGCGGCAGCCTTATCACAAAGGTCGTGCCCGACCCGGGCTCGCTCTCGCAGCGGATCGTTCCCCCGTGTGCTTGCAGAATCTGGCGAGAGACTGCCAAGCCCAACCCGGTTCCACCTTCCTTGGTGGAAAAAAACGGCTCGAAGATTCGGTCCTGGACGTCCCGGTTCATCCCCCGGCCCGAATCGGAGAAGATGACCTCTGCCGAGCCATCCACCGGGCGGGAGACGACCACCAGCTTGCCGCCCCCGTCCATCGATTCTCGACTGTTGCGCAACAGGTTCAGGAACACCTGCCGAAGCTGCGCCTCGTCGGCCAAAACGCGGGGCGTGCGAGGATCCAGCTGTTGAATCACCTCGACGTGAGATCGCTCCATTTCCTCACGGGAGAAGTCGAGCACTTTCACCAAGACCTGATTCAAGTCCTCGGCACTCAGCGCCGGCTTCGGGATTCGACCAAGTCGCAGGTACTCGTCGGTCAGCTCGGTCAGCCGATCCACTTCGCGGTTCACCGCCGAAAGCAGCGCGCGTGCTTCCTTGGCGTCCTCGGGAGAGCCGAAGTTCGCCCGTGCGAGGGCGTCCTCGAGCAGCTCGACGTTGAGCCCGATGGAAGACAGCGGGTTTCGGACCTCGTGGGCGATCTGCGCCGAGATCCGACCGATCGCCGCCAGTTTCTCCGCTCGAAGAAGGGCCTCCTGCTGTTGTTTAAGTTGCTGCTCGCGCTCCTGCAGGGACTTGGCCATGTGATTGAATTCTCGGGCCAGAACCGAGATTTCGTCTGCCCCGCGAACCTCGAGCTGAGTGCCATAGTCGCCTCGGCCGATTCGACTCGCCCCTTCGATCAGCCGGCGTACCGGCCGCAGCGCCCTCGCGGAGAACGCCGTCGCCAGCAGCCCGACCGCGATTGCCAGTACCGAGAGGCCGATGATCGTCACCCCGGTTCGGCGCTCGCGCTGCTCGGCCTTGGCCACTTGTTCGCTGATGCGCTTTTCAAGGATGGCGTGGATGAATCGAACGTCGCGCCCGATGGACGCTTCCAGCTGCTTGAGCTCGCTCATGAGCTGAGCGACGTGTGAGCGATCGGAATGGCTGTCCTCGAGCGCGGCATAGACCTTGGTTGCCGCTGCCTGGTACTCGCGGTATCGGCCGTCGACATCATTGAGGCGGTGGGCCAGGTCCCGAACGAACGGTGCTTCGAAGGTCGGCGCGAACTCCAGGATTTCCTGGACCTTCTCCCGGGCTGCGTTGAGCCGCTGGGTCATCACCTGGGGGAACCACAGCCGAGCCAATCGGATCAGGGTACGCCGGGTGTCAGCGCTGGGCTCGTCCAACAGGCGCTCGGTGTCCTTGGCTTGATTCTGCTGGAGGGTTTCGATGGCCGCGGCATCCTGCGACAAGTGGAGGTAGCCTTCGCTCACCAGTCGAATCTCCAGCTGGTTTCGGTGCATCTCCGCAACGCTGAAGATGGAAACCGCGGCAAAGGTGGCGAGCACCACCGCGTAACCAAGAAAGATTCGGGTGGCGAGAGAAAGCTGCATCCTCAAAGCGACCTAAACCGTACCACCTCCCGCTTCCGAGTGGCTGTGGTCGACGTTGTCGGTCGCCCCATCGTCCGCTCCTTGCTGCGGTGGTATCGACTTTTCAGCTTCCGGATCCGGCTTTTCCGAGCCGAGTTGGGGCCCGGCCTCGGCGATCGTCTTCTCCTCCACCTTCCGATCGGAGTCCGCGATTTCTTCCGCGGTCAGCTCGGTGCGTTCGGCAAGGATGCCGCTCTTGCGTTCCAGATCCTTGATCGCCCGCCGCAACAAGTCGCGCTCCAGCAGCGTGCGGTTGAGGCGCTTCTCCAAAGCCTTGAACTTGTCTTTGAGCAGGTCCAACTCGCCCTTGGTGACTACGTAAATGCGATGCTGGGTTTCCAGCCGCCCGCGCAGGCGTTTTGCCTCTCGTTCCAGGTCCAGGGCCCGAGTCCGGTCCTTGGCCGACTGCTGCTCCATGCGCTGAATTCGTTCGCGATCGGCGTCGGAAAGCTCCCGAAAACGGCGCGCGGGAGGCGCGGCGGGCAACGCCGCCTGGGGCACGGTTTCGACGGGTGGGGGCGGCGCGGAGCGCTTGGGGCGCTCTTGAGCCTCGGCCTTGAGCTTTTCGACTTCCGCGAGCGCGGCGGAAAGCTCCGAGCGAACCACCTCCAGCTGGATCGACGCGGTCCTCTCGATTTCCTCGCGAGCCCTGGCGATGCCTTGACCGTTCTTCTCCTGCTCCTTGTGCTCGAACAGCCTTCGCTTCGCTTGCTTTAGCTGGTCTTTGAGCTCCGCAGTTTGCGCCCGTTGCTCATCCAACTCTTTGCGCCGTTTCTCCAGCTCGGTTTCGAGGGCGGACTTCGCCCTGTTTTCAAGCTCCGCTCGCTGCTGCGCACTTGGGGCAGTCGAGCCGCGTTGGGGGCCGAACAACAGAATCCCCAGGGTCACGCAAAGCGCAATGGATACCAGGATTAGAACCACCACCAGCACGAGATGGCCTCCAGCAAGAGTCTCGAAGACTACCCTTACCAGATTAGAAGCCCGTGCGGCGCATCGCGCGAAGCCTGCGAATTCGCTCCTCGAGGGGCGGGTGTGTGGAAAAGAGCGAAAGCACGGCTCCCCCGGATAGGGGGTTGACGATGAAAAGGTGCGCCGTAGCTGGCGCTCGGTCGTATGGAAGCGCTTCGACGCCGCGCTCGAGCTTGGCCAAAGCGTCCGCAAGCGCATCCGGATCGCCCGTCAGGGCTGCGCCCGTCGCGTCCGCCTCGTACTCGCGTGAACGGCTCACCGCAAGCTGCAGCAGCGTAGCCGCCAGGGGTGCCACCAAGAGCAGTCCGAGACTGGCCAACCCGCCGCCCCGTTCCTCCCGCTCCTCGCTGCCGCTCAAAAGCGAGCCGCCGAACCAGAAGAGCATCTGGACCAAGTGGGTAATGACCCCGGCGAGGGTGGCCGCAACCGTGCTGGTCAAGGTATCTCGGTTCTTCACGTGTGAAAGCTCGTGGGCCAGGACGCCTCGCAACTCGCGACGATCGCAGAGCTCCAGTATTCCGCTGGTGACGGCGACTGCGGCATGCGCCGGATCGCGGCCCGTGGCGAACGCGTTCGGGGTGGCGATCGGGATCAAATACAGCGGCGGCACCGGGATGTTGGCGCGCCGCGCGAGGTCTTCCACCATCTCGTACAGCCATGGAGCCTCGCTTCGGTCCAAAGGCTGGGCCCCGTGAATGGCGAGGGCGATTCGATCGCTGAACCAGTAGGACACGAAATTCATCACCACGACGAACACCCCGGCGAACATCAATCCACGGGGCCCGCCGACCCACTGCCCAACCGCCAAGCAGAGCGCCGTGAGCGCCGCCAGCAGTACCGCCGTCTTCGCGTAGTTGCTCAGGCGACGCAGCGGTCGAACTCCAGGCTGGTCCGGAAAGCTCTGGGCTTCATTCCATGGGTCCCGCGGTGCCATGTTTCTCTCCTTCGCCACCTCTGAATCTCTCTATAATCTAATGTTCAGAGTGTTCTCTGCCTTGCAGGAGACGGTCGGTCACTGCTAGGAACTCCCAACGATTCAAGGACTTAGGTGGTTGCAGTGCCGTATGGGCGAGGCGGGTAGGAGTCCTGTATCCCGGTGATTTAAGGAAATGAGGCCACCTGGGTATTAGCAAGGACGCCATGTCCGACGACACCACAGCTCGCCGCAAAGATTCGCACCTGGACCTGTGCGCGTCTGCCGAGGTGGAGCCCGTGGAGAACAGCACGCTGTTGGAATGCGTGGACCTGGTGCATTGCGCGATGCCCGAGCTGGCCATCGAAGAGATCGACACCAGCGCATCTCTGTTCGGAAAGGCGCTTCGCTTTCCGCTGGTGGTCACGGGGATGACGGGCGGGACCGAGCGCGCGGCGCGCGTGAATCGGGACTTGGCTGAATTGGCGGAGGCTCACGGGTTGGCGTTTGGTGTGGGCAGTCAGCGGGCGATGAGTGAAGATCCGAGCCGCGCCGCCACCTTTCGCGTGCGAGACGTGGCCCCGCGCACCGTAGTGATCGGCAACATCGGACTTCGCCAGGCGGCGGCGCTCGGCGAAGACGGGGTGCGCCGCCTAGCGGATTCGATTGGGGCGGACGGGTTGGCGCTGCATCTCAACGTCGGCCAGGAGCTCACTCAGCCCGAAGGCGATCGCGACTTTCGCGCGGGTTATCGCACCGTGAGCGGGCTGGCCAAAGTCTTTCAGGATCGGTTGTTGGTGAAGGAGACGGGATGCGGAATCTCGCCCTCCGTGGCGCGCAAGCTTGTGGACTGCGGCGTGCGAACCCTCGACATCTCCGGGTTGGGCGGAACCTCCTGGGTCCGCGTGGAGGAGCTGCGCTCTCAGGGCGTGGCTCAAGAAGTTGGCCGCGCATTTAGCGGCTGGGGAATTCCGACCGCTGCGGCGGTGGTGTCAGTCAGGCGCACCCTAGGTCCCGAGGTGACCCTGATTGCGTCGGGTGGAATTCGGACCGGCTTGGATGTGCTCAAGGCTCTCGCGCTCGGTGCTGATCTCGCCGGAATGGCTTTGCCGATCTTCCGCGCGCTCCAGGATGGGGGCAAGGCGGGTGCAAACCGGGCCGTGGAGTCAATCCTCACCGGACTCAAGCATGGGCTGCTTCTGACCGGCAGCCGGGACGTAGCTCAGCTGCGTAGGGCATCGAAGGTGATCAGTGGGAGGTTGAAGGATTGGCTGGCAGCACTATAGGAGGCGGAGGCATGTCCGAGAAGGTGACATCCCGGTTGGCTGGTTTCTACAAGCTGCCCATTTCAGAGCGTCTGAATCAAATCGGCCGGATGTTTCACCTCGCCCCGGAGGAGGTTGCGCACCTTCACGGCGCCACCTCCTTGGCCCCGGAAATCGCGAACCAAATGATTGAAAACGCGGTGGGCACCTTCAGTTTACCCCTAGGGCTTGGACTCAATCTGGTGGTCAATGGTCGAGACTACATCGTCCCCATGGCCGTCGAGGAACCTTCGGTGATCGCTGCGGTCTCGTTCGCCGCCAAGATTGTTCGCGAGGCCGGCGGCTTCATCGCCGAGGCCGACGACTCGATGATGATCGGCCAGGTACAAGTGACGCGCTATGGAGATCCCACCGAGGCCAGCCAGCGGATTCTCGCGGCCAAAGATGAAATTCTCGCGCTCGCCAACAGCTTTCATCCCGCGCTTGTCAACCGCGGGGGCGGGGCCAAGGACGTTGAGGTGCGCGTACTGCCGGCGCCCGAGGGGCCTCGCGGCGAGCCGCTGCTGATCGTACATCTTTTGATCGACACCCAGGAGGCGATGGGCGCGAATTTGATCAACACTGTCGCCGAAGGCGTCGCTCCCCTAATCGAGCAGCTCACCGAGGGGAAGGTTTATCTTCGGATCTTGTCAAATCTCGCCGATCGCCGGCTAGCGCGGGCCTCGTGCAGAATCCCGGTTCCCCTGCTCGCGGACTTCGATCTCTCTGGAGCGGAAATTGCCGAGGGCATCGCTCAGGCGAGTCGGTTCGCGCGGGCCGACCCGTACCGAGCGGCGACTCACAACAAGGGCGTGATGAATGGCATCGACGCGGTGTCGATTGCTACCGGCCAGGACTGGAGAGCCATCGAGGCCGGCGCTCATGCATTTGCCTGCCGAGAGGGGCAGTACCGCCCACTGTCCAATTGGTACCTGGAGGATGGACTCTTGCTCGGGACGATCGAGCTGCCGCTCGCGCTGGGAACCGTGGGTGGACCGATCAAGGTGCACTCTGGAGTCCAGACCGCCTTAAGGCTGCTTCGGGCCTCCTCGGTCCGCGAGCTCTCGATGATATTTGCCGCTGTTGGACTTGCCCAGAACTTCGCGGCGCTGCGGGCCCTGGGCTCGGTCGGCATCCAGCAAGGCCACATGGCCTTGCATGCTCGATGCGTCGCAGTCACCGCCGGAGCTCGTGGAGCGTCGGTGGAGAAAATCGCGAATTTGATGGTCAAGGCCGGGCACGTGAAAGTCGACAAGGCGCGCGAGTTTTTGGCGCTGCTGTCTAAGGAAGAGGCAAGCGCTACCGGCACGGGATAAGCTCGAAGGTACCGCTCGCGGATCCTTCATGGCCACACTCGCGTCCTTCGGTCCTGGGAAGGTCATTCTGCTCGGAGAGCACAGCGTGGTCTACGGCCACCCGGCGCTCGCGGCACCGCTGTCCTGGGGGATGACCGCGCGAGGCACGCCGGCTCGAAGCTGTCAGCTGCAGCTTCCGCCCAAGCTCGGCCGGGCCGGCAGCATTCTTCTTAAGGCCGCGTTCGCGCGCGCCGCCGAAATCTTAGGACGGCCCAAGGTTCGGGTTGCATTTGAAAGCGACCTGCCTACGGCGATGGGGCTGGGTAGCTCAGCGGCCCTGTCCGTCGCCTGCTCCAAGCTTCTGCTCCAGGCTTCGGGAAGACCCGAAAGCTTGGAGCAGATCATCGACGCAGCGGGCGAGATGGAGCGCATCTTTCACGGTAACCCGTCGGGTATCGACCACACCTGCAGCGCCCAGCAACGAATGATCCTGTTTCGGCGCAGTAACGGCAAAGAGCGCCCGCAAGTCCGGCCGGTGCAGTGCCCCAAGCCGCTGAAGATTCTGGTGGTAATCGTCGGCGAGCGACCGGCGACAAAGACTACCGTTGCCGCGCTGGGCGAGCGCAGCAAACGATGGCCTGCACGCTACCAACGAATTTTCGCCCAAATCGGCCGGCTTGCGACCGAGGGCGCGCGCGCCGTGGAGCAGGCCGACCTAGAGGGGCTCGGCGATGCGATGACCGTGAACCAGGGCCTGCTGACCTCGCTTCAGCTCTCCTCGACGAACATCCACGAGATGGTCCAGCGGCTGATGAAGATGGGAGCCCTGGGCGCCAAGCTCACCGGTGCCGGAGGGGATGGCGGTGCGGTGATTGGATTGTTTCGCGAGCCCGAGTTCACAGTCGCGCAACTGACCCGGCAGGGGTTCCAGTGCTTTGCGAACCAGATCGCGGGACCGCGCGCCCTGTGAGCTCGGGCCTCAAGGCAACGGCGGTGGCGCACCCGAACATCGCCTTGGTGAAGTACTGGGGAAAGCGCGACGAGCGGCTTATGCTGCCGCACCAGTCGAGTTTGTCAGTGACACTTGGGCAACTCGAGGTTGCGACCACGGTCGAATTTGGCGTGGAGCGGGAGGAAGTCACGCTCCAAGGAAAGCCGGCGCAGGGCAAGGAGCGCGCTCGCGTCGCCGAGATGCTCCAGCGTCTGCGAGAAGTCATCAAAACACCGCTGGGCGCGGCGCGCGTCTCTTCGGTCGCCAATTTTCCCACGGCTGCCGGACTCGCGAGCAGTGCCGCGGGGTTTGCGGCGTTGGCGGTAGCGGCGCGCGCGGCGGCGGGACTGCCTTTCGATGTGCGACAGGCCTCGATCCTGGCGCGACTGGGCTCGGGGTCCGCCGCCCGCAGCATTCAGGGAGGCTTCTGCGTCTGGCAACGCGGGCAAGCATCGGATGGGAGCGACAGCTACGCCTCGCAGCTTTTCTCCGAGGCTCACTGGCCCGAGTTGCGATTGCTGGTGACGATTCTTTCCGCCGATAAGAAGGAAATCACCTCACGGGAGGGTATGAAGCACACCGTGGAGACCTCTCCGTATTATCCCGCGTGGGTGCAGGATGCGGAGGCGGAAGTGGAGCGCGCGGCCGAGCGAATTCGCAATCGTGACTTGGCCGGTCTTGGCCGCATTTCGGAGCGCAATGCGTGGAGGATGCACGCGGCAGCGTTGGCTGCCGATCCCGCGATCTGTTATCTGCTCCCTGAAACTCTGCAGGTGCTTTCGCTGCTTAAAGAGGAGCGCGCGGGGCTGCCGGTGTGGTTTACTCTCGACGCTGGCCCGAACCCGGTGCTGCTGACCGATGCTGCTCATCTCCCTGCGGTGCAGGCCCTAGTGGCCAGGCTTGGCGCACAGCAAGCGATCGCCTGCAACGTTGGAACCGACGCTCGCCTTTCGGAAGCGCACCTCTTCTAAGCCATGGAGCGCTTCCTCTCTGCTCCGAGCAAGCTGTTTCTCACCGGTGAGTACGCGGTGCTGTGGGGTGGAACGGCGCGGATCGCCGCGGTGCCGCCACGAGGTGAAGCCGCCGTGCGGCGCCGAGACGATCGGGAAGTCCATCTGGTGCTCGAAGAAGGTCGGGTTTGGGGGTACTGCACGCCTCGAGGGGTCAACTGGTCGCAGACGGTACCGGACACTTTTTCCTTCGCGTGCCACGCACTCGACGAAGTCCTCAGAGCACATGGTCGCGAGACGCTTGGATTCGAAGTCGCCCTTTCCGCCCCCACGCTGCGCGGCGAAAAGAAACTGGGCCTTGGGGGCAGCGCCCGAGCGGCTGTGCTTTCGGCCGAAGCGGCGCGTTATGTCCTCGACGAGCGTTTCGACGCACTCAAATTGGCGCTGCTGGCGCACGCGCAAGGGCAGCGAGGCTTGGGAAGCGGGGGGGATGTGGCTGCGATTTTCGCGGGCGGACTGATCCGTTACCGCCGTTATTCGGTCGAACCATTGTTACAGGCCAGCCGTTCGGGCGAGCTTGCGGCAGCGTTGAACGGCTCGCCTCCTCTCGATTTGTGGCGATTTCCCAACCCCAAGATGCATTTGGCATACGCGTTCTCCGGCGCCAGTGCGTCGACGCCGAGGTTCATCGAAGACGTCGAGGCTCGACTGCGGACTGAAGGTCGCGAACGGTTCGTCCTCAAGTCGGATCAGCTTGGAGAGTTGACGGAAAAAGCGATCTTGAGCGGGAACTTTCGCGCCCTGCGGGAGGCACTCGACGAGCTTCACGAGCACCTCAAAACCCTGGGACCGTTGGAAACGGAGTCCATCGCCCGAATCCTTGCAATCGCCAAGAGCTATGGCTGCGCTGGTAAAATATCGGGAGCGGGCGGCGGCGATGGCTGCGTGCTGTGCGCGCCAGATGTGGAGGTGCAATCGGCAATGCTCGAGGGATTGAACTCTCGCGGGTTTTGGGCTGTGCCTCTATCGCTCGAAGCCGGACTTCGGGGCGAGTTGGAAGGCGACCCGCAACTTCGTCAATGGCTGGATAGGTGAGGGAGTGCCCAGGAGAGGACTCGAACCTCCATGCTGTTGCCAGCGCTAGACCCTGAATCTAGTGTGTCTACCAATTCCACCACCTGGGCTTTGCGACCGGTCAGATAGGCTCTCTTTTCTCGCTTGTCAAAGGCGTGAGAAGATCCGGCCTTCTACATGAGTGGCGCGGGCAACGTGACTGCCGTTGTCCGCGCTCTCGAGCAAACGCCGCACGCAAGTACGGCGTTGGCTCAAGCGTTACCGCATCGATGTGAAAGATTTCCGCAGGTAATGCGGGTCTTCACTGCACCGCCACGTCGTCATACAGCGTAAAGGTCGGGTCAGCGAAATAACCGTCGTCATGGTTGGTCAAAGTGATCGTGACGCTGTGTCCCCTCATTGAGACGACGTTCGCCGACGCTGGGGTCCACGCATAAAAGAAGGGACAGGTTCGAGCGACGATGGTGATGGTATTCGACGTGACATTGTCTCGAATCGTCGCCTCGGCCCAGTCGTAGTCGACCGAATCTGGGCAAAACACCGCGTACCAAAGCGAAACGGTATTGGCGGTCGCCGGCATGTCGAAAGTCTGCGAAATGGTGCTGTCGGAAGATGGGAAGATGTCGCCCACCAGCGCCGAGTAATTCCCACTGTGCGGCACTGCCACCGCGCTGGCGACTCCGGTGACCGACCAACCTGAGAGGTCGCCACGCTCGAAGTCCCCGTTCACTAGCCCGCCGCCGGCCCCGCCGGTGACGATCAGCGTTCCTCCAGTGGACTCAGTGGCGGAGGTTCCCGTCCCGGTAATGGTGAAGGGGAGGGTCCCCGGCGTGGCGCTGCCCAAGACGGTGACCGTTAGCGTCGAGCTTCCGCCGCTGGTGATCGGATTTGGACTGAAGGAACCACTGATGCCCGCGGGCAGACCGGCGATAGACAGGTTGATGACCTGCGCGCCCCCAGAGGTGATTGCGGTGTTCACCGTGTAGCTGGTGGCGCTTCCCACGCCAGTCGTCTGGCTAGTGGGGTTGAGCGTAATTGAAAAATCGTCGCCTACCGTGCGAGACGTGATGCAGTCGTTGGCCTGATTCGACCACTCTCTTTGGACTACGTAGCCGGCGATGGAGCTTTGCATGCCAACGCAGATGTCGCCGATCTCTCCATTGGCCGAGTCGTACCAGGCCAAGGGTCGTGTGAGATCCGACGCCAGCCCGACTTCCATGTCCGTGATCGATTCGACGAGCTCATGAGAACTGACCGCAGTCATATTGTTGAACATGGTCGGATTGCTCCCGCAGCCGACATCGCATCCGCTCCCTGGACTAAAGTCAGGCATTACCCCGTAAGGAACGCTCGAACCGCCCCGGGTGAACGTTCCGTGATAGGCGCAGAATTGTTGGCAGGAAAAATAACTGTCGAGCTCAATCATGATGCCCGGTGGGAAATAAACCATGTACAGGGTATTGGCGTCCGGAGCTGGAAGAGTGCCTGCGCTAATTTGGCTGTTGATCTCCGACTGAATATCGGTGTCCTGAAGGAATGTGCCGGTATTGGATGGGGTAATCGTGGCGGTGCCCGCCAGAGACCCGCGGCCAATGAATTGATTCGTCCCTGGTTGCCCATCGACAGCGGTGATGTTGGTGTTGTACTCGCTCAACCAGTCCAAGTATGGGCTGTTGGTCACCGCTGCGTAAAAGCCGCCGATTTGGCTTCGAACGGTGGAGTTCACATTGGGACCCCAGAACACCACCACCACGCGCACGTTCGATATGACGTGGCCGCCGTAGTAATTGAGGTGGGGAGCACCGAGATCATCAGTCCTCGGGCCTTCTAACAGCGGCATGACATGCACTTTGGTGCCCAACCCAAAGTCGGGATTTCCTCTAGCATCTGCAGCCGCGACGCCAGCAAGAAACAACAACGCCGCAACCCTTGTTTTCCTAACGAAATGCGTAACAGCCAATTTGATTCCAACTTTTGAAGTGGTTTGCGCTAACAAGGCTTGCCCTCCCTTTCGCTTGTGCGTTCATCGTTTGCTTCGCTCTGGGTGTCTGTTGAGCAACCGATGTGCCAGCGCAAGTTCGACACCAACGTCCGGAAGATTTGAGATTCAGGCCGAAGTCACCGAGTTGGCGCATGCGGCGCCACTGTCGCGCCGCAGGTAGCAGCGCGCGCAGCCCTTAAGCCTGGCTCAGCTGGGTTGGAGCGGCTACCGTGCCAAGCCTCGGCTGGCCTGGCGCGGTAGCCAGAGAACGTCAACCCCCAACGCAGCTTACTTCCGCTGCGAGGCTTTCATTTGTCGCATCACGTCCGGGTGATGCGCCCATTGGATGTCTTTTTCTTCTGGCTGGCCGAAGAGCCCCGGGTGCAGGTAGAATCCTTTTTCGGCGTCGCTCTTTGCTTCTTCCACCCGCAGGGGATTGGCATCGGCATACGCATCATGACGGACGCCGGTGATCTGCCAGGAGACCTTCCCGAGAGGATCGCCGCCGGCGATCTTGAAGCGGTTCTGCGAAATCTCCTCTGCGATAAACACAGGAGCAAACCTGCCAACGGAAGTGAGTTGGTAGCGGAAGTCGCGGTTCAACGCTTCAAACCAGTCGGGCAAAATAACCGTTGCCTCGCCCGCATCGTTGAGAGTCACGATTCCATTGTAGATGTTCATGCGCTCGGCGCTTTCGACCGAGGCGTGGACCATGTACTTGTTTTGCGGATCCAACGGATGATCGATTTTGAAATGCTTATCCGACGCCTCGAAAGTGCCCGCGACGTGTGTCGTGCCGTAGAAATACCCCGCGTACCCGGCGTTGCTCGTACCGTAGACGCCAAAGGCTCCGAAACCGTAGGGGGCCTCGCCGATTACGCCAATGCCATCCGTGTTCGAGCTGTAACCCCACACACCGTTAAGGGCGCTGCCAAAGACCGCAGTACCGTTGGGATCCCCGGCCACATCCAGCCGAGTCATAGAGCCGGGGCTGACCTTGTTAATGCCGACGTTCCCATTGCTTTGGATGACCAGGCGGTAGGTGCTGCTGTCCCCGATGCTGAAGCCCCCGGGTTCCACAAAAGCGCCGCCGGTACCGAGAACCCACTTGTTGGCATTGCCGTTTGCTCGATTGTACAGCTGAATCGCCGTTCCATTGGACGTCGCTATATCGTCCTCGAGGGATATCTTGGTTAGAGGATTGAGAGGCGGGCTGGTCGTCCCGATCCCGATCGTCCCCGTCGCCGGATCTTCCGTCATGACCGAATCGATTAGGGTGAGATCATCGGCGAATTTGACGATTGTTCCTGGTGTCTGTGTCCCCAGTGTCTGTGTCTGGGCTAGAGCCGATCCCATATTCGCCAACGAGATACAAAACGGCACCCATACCAACAACGAGCTCAAACTTTTTCGATTCATCGTGCTGCCTCCCGTAATAGTTATTGAATTGACGCCGGGCCTCGCGAAGCCCAGACCCGGACTTGCTGAAATTGATCGTTCAGCCCGAGCTTCCTGCTAATCGTAAGCCGCTGAAAAAGAGTGCCACGCGGCTCGGAAGCGCTTCAGTCGGCGCTGAAGCGCGCGTTGGAATTCACGCCGCGCGACCGTGTTTCAGGCGCTTCCCGCGACTCGCTCGTACAACCAGGCCCTCGCCAGACGCCATTGCCGGTTGACATTGCGCAGCGACATGTCGAGGGTGGAGGCGACCTCCTCCAGCGTCAGTCCTCCGAAGAAGCGCAATTCGACGATTCGCGCCTGTCGCGCATCAGCCGTCGCCAGCTCATTGAGGGCCTTATCGATGGAGATCAGGTCAAGCTCGCGCGGCTGGGAGCCAGCCTCGTCCCCGAGCGTCACCATCGTCTTCAACTGACGCTTCGCCGCATGGCGGGCTCGCGCATGATCGACCAGGATCCAGCGCATCAGCTGCGACGCTACGGCGAAAAAGTGAGCGCGATTCTTCCATCCTGGATTCTGTGCGCTGAGGCGAAGGTACGCCTCGTGGACCAGACTGGTGGGCTGTAGAGTCTGACCAGGTTGGACTTGCCGCAGGTAGCGGCCGGCGCGCCGCCGCAGCTCGGCATAGACCAACGGGAAGAGCTGGTCCCTTGCGGCGACATCGCCATGGCTCCAGGCCTCGAGGAGCGCCGTCAACTCTTCGGGCGAGGGTGTCATTGTCAGAAAGCCTAGAAAATCCACCACCGCCGATCCAGCTTGGGAGTCCTTAATCGAGTATGTTACGAGGAGAGTCGCTCCACAGAGGTTGGGGGCTGCAGTGACGCCCGAACACTGGAAACGGGTGAGCGAGCTGTTCGAAGCTGCGGTCGAGCGCGAGCCGGCGGCTCGGGCCGACTTTCTAGCTAAAGCGGCGGCGGGAGACCCCGCCCTTGCCGAGGAAGTCCTCCGGCTGCTCGCCTGCGACGAAAGCGCTGGCACGTTCTTAAACACCCCGCCAGGTCTCGGCTCATCCTCTACGAGCGATTACCATTTGGCGGGTCGGCACCCAGGGTTGCGTTTTGAGCGTGGGCCTCTCGGCCCGGCGCTCCAATCTCCGAGTGCTGGCGAGATTGTTGGGGCGTATCGCCTGTTGCGCCCCTTGGGAGAAGGAGGCATGGGCGTGGTGTGGCTCGCCGAACGCACCGACGGACGTTTCCAAGGACAGGCAGCGGTCAAGTTTCTCAGCAGTTCAGTTCTTCACCGGAGCGAGGGGCGCTTCAAACGCGAGGGCAGCATTCTCAGCCGGCTTGCGCATCCGCACATCGCGCGCCTTCTCGACGCGGGGGTTTCAGAAGTTGGGCGGCTGTACCTGGTCCTGGAATACGTCGATGGGGAATCTATCGACACCTATTGTGACCGCCATCGCTTCAGCCTGGAACAGCGAATTCGCTTGTCCCTCGAGGTGATGCAGGCGGTGGCTCACGCGCATGCCAACCTCATCATCCACCGCGACCTCAAGCCTTCGAATGTGCTTGTCGACAGTGAGGGTCAAGTAAAGCTCTTGGATTTCGGCATTGCCAAGCTGATTGAGGAGGAAGGCGCAAGCGAGGCCTCGACGATGCTTACCTGCGAGGGCGAATTGGCCCTCACTCCCATCTGTGCGGCGCCGGAGCAGTTGACGGGGGAAGCAGTCACCACGGCGACCGACGTCTACGCGCTGGGCATTCTCATCTACCAGCTCCTCAGCGGCGGCCATCCCATGGGCGAGGCAATCCGGTCGCCGGCCAAGCTGGTGACCACGGTCATTCAAATCGAGGCCCCGCTGATGTCGCAGGCTTTTGCTGAACGCGCGAAGGATTCGGCTAGCGCGGTCGAAACTGCGTCGAGGCGCGGCACCACTCCGGAGAAGCTGCGCCGGATGCTGGAGGGTGACCTCGACACCATCCTCGCCAAGGCGCTCAAAAAGGATCCAAGGGCGCGCTACCCCTCGGTTTCCTCGATGCTCGAGGACTTTCAGCGATTTCTGGGGCACCAACCGATCAGCGCCCGACCGGACAGCCTCGCCTACCGCTGCGCCAAGTTTGTGCGCCGAAACCGTATTCCCGTGGCGCTGGCGACGGTCGCCTTGACAGCCACCCTCGCCGGAATCGTGACCACCTCGATCGAGGCGCGCAGAGCCCGCACCCAGCGCGACTTCGCGCTGCGGCAGCTTTCCCGTGCGGAAGCGATCAACGACCTGAACCGCTTCATCCTGGTACAGGCTGCACCCTCGGGCAAACCGTTCACCGTTAGGGAGCTGCTCGATCGCGCCGAACGCGTGGTCGGAAAACAGAGCGCCGGGAACCAGCTCGATCGCGCAGAACTGCTCGTCGCCATCGGCGGCCACTACATGTCCTTTGAGGATGACGACAACGGTCGGCGCATTCTTACCGAAGCGTATGATTTGTCCCGGCAGCTCTCAGATCGGATGATTCGCGCGAAGGCCTCGTGTGCTTTGGGAGCCGCGCTCGCCAGTGCAGGCGACCTAAACAGGGCCGAGGAGCTCGTCGACGAAGGGTTGCATGAGCTGCCAGCGGATCCTCAATTTGACCTCGATAGGATCTTTTGCCTTTCTCGCGGCGGCGAGGTCGCCCGCGAGCGCGGAACCCCCGCGGAAGCGATCGCTCGCATCCAGGCTAGCCGAGCACTGTTGAGCAAGTCCTCCTTCCGCTCGGAGCCGCTCGAGCTCACTCAGCTCATTGACCTCGCCGAGTCTTACCGCGTTGCGGGGATGCATTTCGACGCCAGCGCTGCCTTCGAAGACGCATGGCGGAGGCTCTCCGCGCTCGGACGCGACGACACCGAGCAGGCGGGAACGCTGCTCAACAACTGGGGCGTTTCGCTCCTTCAGATTGGACGCCCGCTGGACTCGGAGAAAATCCTACGTCGCGCCATCGAGATTAGCCGAGCCAATACCACCGAGGATGCCGTCTCCCCGATGCTATTGATCAATTACGGCAGAGCCTTGCGCGATCTCGGAAAACTCGATGCGGCAGCGGAATATTTTGAGCGTGGATTCACCAAAGCACAGCGGGTCGGACAGGATGTGGTCATCAGACAGTCGCTGCTGGCATTGGCATCGATCTACCGCGCGCAAGGCGACCTGGCACGGGCTGAGTCGATGCTTTCGCAGGTTGAGCCGCGACTGCGGCGGGCGCTTCCCCCCGGGCACATCGCCTTCGCCTCAATGACCTCGGAGCAGGCGCTGTTGTCGCAAGCTCGTGGTCAGCTCGCGAGCGCCCTTACCTTGGCCACGGAAGCCGTAGCCATCACCCAGGCCTCGGTCGATGCTGGCGGGCAGGGGTCCGATTTTTTGCCCGCCGTCCTGGTCCGCAGAGCGGACCTTTTGCTGCAACTCGAACGGCCGGACGATGCCGCCGCCGACGCCGCTCGCGCGCTGGCGATGTTGCAAAAGAGTGCGCCACCGGGAACGCTCGCAAGCACCCTGGGCCGCGCCCAGCAGGCGCTTGGGCGTGCATTGCTGGCGCAGGGAAAGCGCCAGGAAGCTATTGCCGCCCTCCGCGCAGCCGTCGAGCACTTCGAGGCCGCCTTTGGCGTGGAGCATCAGGAAACACGCAACGCCCGCCACCTGGTTCAGACCGACTCCTAATGCCGCCAATCCCGTTTGGGGGTCCTTGGTCGAGTATGTTACGAGGAGAGGTCGCTCCACAGAGGGGTGGGAGCTGCGGTGACGCCCGAACACTGGAAGCGTGTGGCCGAACTGTTCGAGGCTGCAGTTGAGTGCGAACCGGCTGCTCGGGCCGACTTTCTGGCTCGAGCCGCCGCTGGCGACCCGGCCCTCGCTGATGAAGTCCTGCGGCTGCTCGCTTCTGACGAGAAAGCTGGGACGTTCTTGAACGCCCCACCCGGCCTAGACTCATCCTCCATCAGCAATGACCATTTGGCGACCTGGCACCGAGCGCTCCTAAGGGAGACTCCCTCAATCGCGACGGATTTGCAGGTGCTCCTCGAGGAGCGCCAAGCGCTCGGCGAACAGGAATTTCTCAAAACGCAGCTCGCCGCACCTGATTCTCCGGCGGCGATGATTGGACAAAAAGTCGGGGCCTACTCGCTGGAGGCCCCTATCGGCCAGGGCGGCATGGGCACAGTCTGGGTTGCTCGCCGCAGCGATGGTCGCTTCGAAGGCCGTGCGGCAGTGAAATTCTTGAAGCTCGCATTCCTTGGGGGCGCCAGCGAAGAGCGATTCAAACGCGAGGGCAGCGTTCTTGCGCGACTCGCCCATCCCAACATCGCTCATCTCATCGATGCGGGCGTCTCAGTCGCTGGCCAGCCCTACCTCGTTCTGGAGTACGTCGAAGGGAAACACATCGACGCCTATTGTAAGCAGCACGCGCTCGACATCCAGGCGCGCATCCGTCTGTTTCTCGACGTGTTGGCAGCGGTTGCGCACGCGCACGCCAACCTGATTGTTCACCGGGATATCAAGCCTTCGAACGTGCTGGTAACCGCCGATGGGAAGGTGAAGCTGCTCGATTTTGGCATCGCCAAGCTGCTCGAGGATGAAACCACACCGGCGGCGGCGACCGCGCTTACCGGCGCAGGCGAAAGGGCGCTCACTCTCGCTTACGCATCGCCGGAACAAGTCACCGGCGGTCCTGTGACCATCGGAACCGATGTCTATGCGCTCGGCGTTCTGCTTTATCTGTTGCTGGCCGAAAAGCACCCTGCGGAGTCTGCGCTCCAGTCTCAGTCGGAGTTAATGAAAGCGATTGTTGATACCCAGCCGCGCCGCCTATCGGACGTGGTCCCATCGACCGACCATCGCAAGCGCGTGCTTCGAGGGGACCTGGACACCATCGTCGCCAAGGCGATGAAGAAGAGCTCCGGAGAACGCTATGCCTCGGTCACCGCGTTCGCCGAGGATCTTCGCCGGTACCTCGGACACCAGACGATCAGCGCCAGGCCGGATACCCTTGCCTACCGGGCGAAGAAATTCGTCCGTCGTAACCGCCTTGCCGTGGCGCTGGCCTCAGCGGCCATTGTCGCCACCGGCGCCGGCCTCGTCGGCACGGTCATCCAGGCGCGCCGCGCGACCAGCGCCGCCGAGCGCGCTCGCGTCGAGGCGAGGACCGCAACCGCTGTCAAGGACTTCCTGCTTGGAATCTTCAACCTCAGCTCCAAGCGGCAACAAGATCCACTGCGGGCAGAGGCGGTAACCGCGCGCGAGCTACTCGACCGCGGTGCGGCGCGTTTGCTCGCCGATCAGAACTCGGATCCGAAGGTTGCCTTCGAGCTCCTTTCGACGCTGGGGGACCTGTATTGGGACCTCGGCCTCGAAGAGAAGTCGCTGGAGCTGCGTCGGAAGCAGGTCGAGCTGGCGCGACTCGCGTTTCCTGGCAACGCTCCGAGCCTCGCCGAGGCGCTCGTGTCCTACGCGTACGCCGCTCAGAACACGACCCGCTCCAAGGATTCGGGCGCCTCCCTGGAGGAGGCGGAGCGGATACTCGACGTGAACCGGGACGAGACGAGTCTGATCCGCGTCCGGGCCAAAATTACGCTAGCCGAGTACTGGCGCGAAGGCGGCGGCGACCTCAGCAGAGCGCGCAGCTACGCGGCGAAGGCGATCGAAATCTGTCGCCGCCACCATCCCAATGACCCGCTCTTGATCGAAGTTCTGAGCGAAGCAGCTTCAATAGAGCTCCTTTCTCACCACACGGCAGCATCGATCGAGCTTTACAAAGAGGCGATCGAACTTCATCACCGCCTGGGTAGGCCGGAGATTGAGCTCACTCGTCCGCTGGGTGAGTTGGCCGCGCAAGAAACCAGCTGGTCCCGGTTTGCAGACGCCGAACGTGACTTCAAAGAGGTTATCGCGCTGAGCCTGCGCCTCAACGGCCAGGATCACGTCGAGAGCTTCAATTTCGAGCGGAGCTATGGTGGTTTCCTTCGGACGCTGGGGCGGCTGCGCGAATCGGAAGTGCTGCTACGCGAGGTCGCAGAGAGGGCCGTCGGCCTCTTGGGTCCCGAGGAGTCGCTGCATGTGCCGTTGGCACGCTACAGCCTCGCTCGTACGCTCGCGGAGCTCGGCAAGATCGAAGATGCGGAATTGCTGTTGCGCCAGGCAATCGCCAACACAGAGAAAAACCGGCCCAACACTGTTCGCCAGGCCATCATGCTCGATCCCGCCGTACTTGTGCAGTTGCTTATGGGCCGGTACAAGCTCGCTGACCGGATGTTGGCTCAATATCAGTCCATCATGGAGCACGTCGGACGGGAGGACTCGGCGTACGTGGCGCTGCTTCGCGCCCGGTACCAACTCGCTGTCGGCGAGCCGAGCCAAGTGCTGTCAACTCTTGCGACGGCTACCTTCTCCGAGGGCTATGCGCTTCCAAGGTCGATCGTCGCGGACGTGACTCGCGCCCGTGCACTCCTTGAGCTCGGACGTGCAGAGGAAGCTGAACGCGTCGCGTCGGCAAGCCTCGAACGCCTGAGCGTCACTCCCGAAGCGGAGGAGCTGAAGGCAAACAAAGCGGAAGTGCTCGTGGCGCACGGGCTGGCGCTCACTCGGCTGGATCGAGCGAAGGAAGCCGAGGCACCGTTACGGGATGCGCTCGCGTGGCGCGAAGCCAACATGGACGAAAACAGCCCGATGCTCGCTGAGTCGCTGATCGCATTGGCAGAGTGCTACCTATCGCAAGGCCAGGGCGCCCAGGCGCGCTCCTTGGTCGAGCGTGCTCAGCGCATTCACCGAAGTCACCCCAACCTGGGCGAGCACCTGCGCTCGCCGCTCCGCAAAGTCGAGCAGCAGCTCTCGGCTCGATGAAGAGACTCGCCGACCTCGCCACGAGAGAGTACCGAACTGCGCCGAAGGTTGAACGCAGCAAGAACTAGAATGGCGACAAGGGACATCCACGCGGGTGAATAACCGGAGAAATCGACGATCAATCCGAAGATGGGTGGCGCGAGTGAAATGGCGATCAGATTCAACGTCATTGCAAAGCTGATGGTCCATGCGACGGCGTTCCTCGGTGCCATCTCCGCGACTTCCGCGAGCCACAGCGGATACCACCCAATGCCAAACGATCCGAGAGCCGCCAATACCATCAAAAGCAGCCACGACGGTGATTCTGTGGGTAGCGCCATCAAGGCAAGGCCGGCAATCGCGCAAAGGCTCATCGCCCAGGTGAGGGACCGCAGTCGTTTGCTTGGCCAAAAACGATCGCTGATCCACGGTAGACAGATGCGGGCGACGATGCCAATGCCCTGGGCCACGGAAAAGCTCAGCGCCGCCGAAACGAAGTCTACCTTGAGGCGCGTCGATAAAAACGTGACGACATGGCTGGAAAACGCGAACTGAAAGCCAGCGCAGGCAACCCCGGCGATCAGTAGGGGCCAAAGTGCCGACCGTTTGACCAGGGCTTTGATCCCGGTCGCAACGCCAGGGGATCGGTTGTTTTCTGTATTCGTCGAACGTCGATCGCGGTGAAACGCTCCAAATAGGAGCCCGCCGATGATTCCAAACGCGGCACCGGTACAGACTGCTGTTGGCCATCCATAATTGCGTGCCAGCGGAGGAATTATCGCCGCACCCAGGCACGTGCCGAGAGGAATGGCTGCCTGCCGGATGCCGATCGCCATGCCCCGCTCGTTCGAGGGGAACCACTGAACGATGGCGGGAGCGCCACCTGGCTGGACCGATGCGTAACAGGCGCCGAGCAATGCGAGGAAAAGCAATAAAACCAAATAACTCGACGCGAGCATTGCTGCTCCGAAGGCGGCCAGGCCCATTGCAATGACAGTGAGTGCGACGACGCCGCGCGCGCCGTATCGGTCGATCGCCCACCCGAGAAGGAGCATCGAAGCAATTTGACCGCCGTTCATGACCGAAACAGAAATGGCGGCAGCAGCGTGAGAGAGACGATACGTAGTCTGCCAAAAAGGAATGAGAGTATAGATCCCCTGCGACAGCAGGGCAGTCAACGCTTGTGCCGTGACGGCAACACCGAGCACGGCCCATCGATAGGACTCACTAGGAGAAAGAAACATCTTGTCTTTGTTTGATGGATTCAACATTGCGGTCGACCGCGGACCGCACCTAGCGAGCCATGGTTACAGAACGGATGGCCGCCTCGCACGCCTTTTGCGCGGGTGTGCCTCCGGTGCAAATCAACGTCAAGGTGCGTGGGCCTTGCTGAACGGCGAGTGCTTTCATTCGCACTGGATCGCCCTGACGCTTAAATGAAAGTTTCACCCACTGGCCATCGAGTAACCCCACCCCGATCGCGCCGCGGGACAGGTTTTCCACCGCGCCCAGACGAGACCGTTGCTCCTCAATAAGCTTGTCAATTACGGCGTCCAGCCTGGGAGCAGGTGGGGCGTTGAGAATGATAGCGCCAGCCAGTAACGCGCCAGTTCGAGTGTCGGTGGCAACGAAGTCTGTCCCCTCTTGGCCTGGCTCCAGCTTCCATGTTGACGGAAGCGTCACTTGCAATCCGAATTCTGCCAAAGAGACAGTGTGGGTGACCGCCATAGGACGGGGCCGAGGTACTCGGGCGGTTGCGTTGATCGCAAAACCAATTCCGGCGGTAGCGATCAGCGCACCCAGTGCCTTCAGCACCGCGAGGACGCGATTTCGACTGATCCACCGTGGAACGCTGGGCATTTCTCTCTCCTCTTCGGCTCCCCGCCAGACAACGAGCCGAGCGTTAGGAGAATCGTAGAAGGGAAGAAAAGAGTGCCACTCTCGGACCAGGTCAGCTGCGGCCCGAAACCTGATGCCCATCGGCGGAACTAAGGATCGTCGCAGCGCACCTCGAGCGGCTCGGCTCCATCGTGCGTTTCGAGTTAGCATCCGAGCCTTGAAGCGGTGGACACGTTGGCCTTTGCGGCTGCTTGCCGGTGCGGGAGTGCTCCTGGCGCTTACCGTCGCGTTCATCGCTATCGCCATTCATCACTTGGATGCGCCGTGGCTAAAGCTCCCGTTGCAGCGTTGGATTTCGGGGGTCGCCGGTTTTGAGGTGGACTGGCGCTCAATCCACGTGGATCTCGGATCGCGCGTCCAGCTAGAGGGCCTTGAAGTGAAGTCCCCGCCAGCGTTTCGAGATCGGGCGCCGGATCTCTTCAGAGCAGACACGGTGGTTGTCGAAGGCTCGGTCTTCGCCGGCATTCGGGCTGTTCGCATTACCAACGCTGACGTCATGTTGGTCCAAGCAGGAGGTCACGGATCTTGGGAGCGGACAGCGAAGGGCGCTACTGCGCGAGGACAGGGATTGAGCTCGTCGCTAGCTGCGCTGTTCTCAAAGCCTCCGCCAATACGCGCGGCGTCGCTCGATCGCGGCACGTTCACGTGGATCAACGTGGATCCGGAGCACCCGATCGAGCGCGTTTCTGTGAGTGGGCTGAGCCTCGACCTTCAAGGGTGGACAGCCACGCTGGGGACGGCTGCCACGCCGGCCCGCATCGATCTCACGCACCAGTTCGGGGACACCGTACACACGGCAGTGCTGGACGTTCAGGCCGCGGGCAGCGCGGAACGACGCGGTTTGGTGGCAAGCGCGGAGGTGAAGGTCGCGCAACAGGACTGGGCGCCTAATCTTTCGGCAGAAAAACTCTTGAGCCTTCACCTCAGGGCGAGGTTCGACACTGCACAGCAGCGCATCGATCTCGATCTGGATCATCTTCAGCTCCTGGACGACGCGGTGACGTTCAAAGGAGCCGCGCTGCTGCCCGATGACCCGACAGTGTTCCCGACGGTACACGACATGGAGGGCGCGGTTGACTTGAAGCGCCTCGCTGCCTTCGTCGCGCCGCTAAAGTTTCCGGTGTCGGTGGACCGAGGCGCGCTTCATTTCCGCGCCAAGAGCACAGACGCCATCGATGTCGATGGCCAGGTGGATACGGTCGTTTTTACTGGAGGTGGCGCGAGTGTTTCTTTGGCAGGCGCATCGCTTACCGCAACACTCCAGCCGCGCGGGCCCCATTTCGTTCGAGCCAAGGTCAATGGTCACTGCATCATTTCCGCGGTAGGCGCGAAGCCATGGTTCGACCAAGATGTTCGCGTACACCTCGAAGCGGACCATGTCTCCAAAGACTTCAAGCGAGCGCGCGTTCGAGGAACCGTGGCGGGTCCGTGGGGCGAGCTTTTGGTCGAGGACGAGCACCATGCCCACGAGGAAACAGCCCACATCACCTTCCGTCTTCCAAGCCTTGCGGTGGTTCGTCCAGTGCTTCCCAAAATGCCTTGGCCCGTGGATTGGGGTGGCGCCTCTGCCGCGGGAAGTATCGACGTGCGCGCCCAACTTGGATCGGACCCAGCTCGGATTCATCAAAGGTCTGAGATCGTATTGCAAGACCTCGTGGCGCGGCTCCCAGCAGGGCCTTTGGGTGTGCGTTCGATATCGGCCAACGTGCGCTCGGAGGGAACGGATCGTGATCACCACGCCGAGGTCGGGCTGCGGATGGGTGGCGTCCAGTGGCGAGGGGGTGCGCCCTCGGACCAGGCGTTGGACGCAACCTTGGACTTCGCCGCGGCGACCCCTCGTCTTCACTTGATTCTGAAGACAGATGGCGGGTTCGCGCCCTCGGTGTCTGCAGAAGTCCAAGCGCACTTCGACCGAGGCCGCCGCGAGCTTGTCTCCGAGCTCACGGCCAACGCCAGCCACCTCTCACGTCTTGCTCCGGTCCTCAAAGGCGTGCCCTCGGTCGCACGGCTCGACTTGGCGAAGACGGAAGCCACGATCTCGGGACGCGCGAGGCTCCAAGGCATTTCGCAATTCCAACCACGCCTGTTGGCGCGTGTACGCGGAGATGCCGAGCTTCGGGGAACGATACGAAATGCGCGCTGGCTCGGCGAAGCGCAATCGGCGGCGATCTCTGCCGTCCAATTTCAAGCGACGGCAAAGGGCGATAATCAGCAAGCCACGGTAGAGAGTCGTCTCGATGTTCAGAGTGCGGAGTACGCCCTGGAGGAGGACTTCTACCGCACCACGCCCGCCTCCCTCAGCGTTTCGGCGGTCTTGAAGAGGAGTTCCGGCGAGGTGAACGCTTACGGTGAGCTTAATGTGGGCCAGGTCCTCGTTGGCAAAAGCTTCGGCTATCCCCTCGAGGGTTTGAAGTTATCCTTTTCGCTGGAGCGCCAAAGGGACGGAGTGATTCATGTCCCAAAGGCCACTCTAGAAAACGCTGCCGCCGGGACGACGCTCGAGCTGCGAGGCGGCCTCGCCCTTCACGAAAGTCCCCCCAAGTTGTCCGCTCAAGGCGTTCTCAAACAAGACTTGCTCAAGGTTTGGCGGAATGCGGATGTTTTCTCGGGTCAAGGGCGCGCCGAGCTCCACTTCAATGTGGAGTCTCCTGACCTTACGGTCTTCAATGCGTCGGCGGCGCTTACTTTGGACAGCGTCTCCCTGCGCTTGCCGCCTTGGGGTCTCACCGCGGAAGGTGTGGACAGTGTCATTCCGTTGGTATCGACTTTCGCACGCCTACCGCGCGGTTGGGCGGTCGTTCGCGGACACCGGCTCAATGCGTACTCCGCCCTGCGCTTCTGGGATCAACATCCGCTGTTCAAACGGCGGAGCTACCTCTCGATTCGGCGGATGGTGACGCCTCAGCTCACAGTCGAGTCGTTTGCCGGCAATCTCAAGGTGGACCATAACTTGATCTCTCTGGACCAAATGGAGATGTCAGTGCGTGGCGGTCAACTCGCCGGCCAGTTCCTCCTCGACACCGATGTCAACAACCTCCGTGCTAGAGCGCAGCTTCGGGCCACTGGAATCTTGTCCTCTCAGGGAGAACCCTTCGACGGGAACGCATCGCTCTTCGTGTCGCTGCACGATCGCAGCGTCGACGGACGGGCGGAGATTCTGCGAATTGGGCGCCAGCACTTGCACGACCTGCTCGATCTCCAGGATCCACAACACGTAGCGCCGGCATTCAACCGGGTCCGCACGGCGCTAGCGCTTGGCTATCCGCAGCAAGTGAAGATCACCTTTGACCGCGGGTTCGCCAACGTACACATCGCCTTCGGCGGGATCGCGAAGCTGGTGAAGGTTGACGACTTGCGAGGCATTCCGATGGAGCCGCTGATCGATAAGTACCTAATGAAGTACGTAAAGGAGGAACAGTGAAGCTCAGAGTCGCATCGCTTGGGCTTGCGCTCTCGGTGGGTTGCTTGGGCACGCCTCAGCTGATCGTGACGGATCGCGCCACGGCGCTCGAGGCACAGGCGGGCGGTTCGTTTGACGAGGTTGAGCGGAAGCTCATCCGAGCGGGCATCGCGCCGCACCCGGTTCCTTTCAAGCCGGAGCAACTGGAAGCGCTCGGAATCCGAACCGAGGACATTTCGAATGCGAGCGAGCTGACAGAGGCAGATCAGGTTGATCGATACCTGCGACAGAGATGCATCGGCGAGGGAAGGGACGGGCTACTCGTGGAGACGCCAGACGCCTGCACCGGCGCTGCTGACCCGGAGCAAATCACTCAGCTGGTGGAACGCGGAAATCGCGCGCGCACCCAATTGTGGAAATGGATGCGAGATGAGCGGCCCAAGGCCTCCTTGAACGACGTTCGTCGTTCTTGGAGCACCGCGCACGAGGAGGGGCTCGTCTGCGGAGGGTGGCGCCAGAAGGTTGATGGCTCCTGGGAGGCGAAGCCGTGCTGAAGCGGGGCCTGTTGGTCTTCGCGGGCGCGTTTTTTGTCGCCTCCGCTGCGCCAGCTCAGGACGACCGACGGAACGGAATTCACGCTCCCTTGCGCCTGACCGCTGGCGCGACCGATCAACTCTTGGGGCAATTTGCTCCCGACGATAAGAGGCTGTACTACGTTTCGACTGCCGAAGCGTCCAGCAGCATTTACGTGATGAACGTCACCGAGGGACGCCCCAAGCGCCTGTTCGACGAAGGAGCGGACGCGACTTGGCCGCGACCGAGCCCCGACGGGCGGAAGCTGCTCTACATTTCCTATCGGGACCAGGCAGGCGGCCAGTTGTGCGTCCGAAACCTGCCATCGGCTGAACAACGCATTTGCCTCTCGCTCTCGGGCGCAGTCCAAGCAGAGTGGATCGACAGCTCGCGCATCGCGTTGGTCAACCGAAGTTCCCTCCAAGGCAACCTTCAACTCTTCGAAGTCACTGTGCGCTCGGAGCTGGTCCCGCGGCCGCTCGTGCCAGGGGATGCGACCAGCCCCGCGGTATCACCGGACGGCCGCTGGCTCGCCTACGTGCCAGTTGAACGGGACGTGCCAGTCGTCGGCCCTGGGTTTGCGGCTCACGCTACACCGTCTCTCGCATTGCTTCGATTGGGCTCGTCCGCGGCGCCAACAGCGCTTCAAATCAATTTGCCTGGGTTGAGCGCTCAACCGACCTTTTCCCGCGACGGCCGCTTCTTGTACTTCGTCCAGTTTCTGGCGGACTCGAACCACGACGGCGTCGTCGATGCTGCCGATTCTGGGGTTCTCTTTCGGATACCGTTCACTACGAACCCCGATGGCAACGAGCCCGAGCAACTGACGGACTCCTCATGGAACTGCCAGTATCCGACAACCTCCAAGACGCGCTTGGTCGCCACCTGCACGCAAAGCAACAACCTCGACGTCTTTGAGCTGCCGTTGGAGGGGGAGATTCCCGAAGATTGGACAGCAGAGCGCGTCAGGCTGGAGCTTGAGCTGGTCGCACGCCGTTCCGAGCAGCTTTTGCTCTACCGAAGACATCTGCGCGATGCCAA
>Ga0126369_10000149_pt1 | contig 42852 bp, 33 predicted proteins | sample PanSoiMetaPlot_1_FD_109646 | JGI IMG/M metagenome (GOLD analysis project Ga0126369, IMG submission 109646) | Tropical forest soil microbial communities from Panama - MetaG Plot_1 | ecosystem: Environmental > Terrestrial > Soil > Tropical forest > Bulk soil | place: Panama | collected 2016-02-17
AGTTCCACTCGTAGAGCGAGGTGTTGACATCGAGCCCCTCGTAGCACTGCAGACGGATCAACTCGGTGCCCATGAGGCGCGCGAGCACCTTGGCGACCTCGGTCTTCCCCACGCCCGCGTCCCCCTCGATAAGCAGAGGTTTTCGCATCTCTTGCGCGAGGTAGACGGCGGTGGCGATCGCGCGTTCGGCGATGTAGCCGTGGCGCTCCATCGCGTCCTGCACCGATCGGATCTCAGGCTTCACGCCGGCCCTCCCACCGGCGCGGGTGACGCGACGTAGCGGTCCGGTGCAGCCAAGAAGCGCTCGCGGCACCCGCCGCAGCAGAAATAGTAAGTGCGACCGAGGAACTCGGCGCGGTGTTGGGCGGTGGCCACGGCCACCGTCATCCCGCAGATCGGGTCGCGCTGCTCCTCTTCGTCAGAGGACCGGTCGACATCCGCCAGCTCATTCTGCTTCTCGCGTTCGGCGCGCAGCTGCACAATCTCCGCCAGGATGCTCACCGCGACCTCCTCGGGTGTTCGCGCTCCGATATCGAGCCCGGCGGGATTCTTGATTCGCTTCAAGGAGGAATCGGAGACGCCCCGGGCGATGAGCGAGGCGCGGATTTGGGCGAAGCGTTTCCGACTGGCCACCACGCCAATGTAGGCGGGCTCGGCGGCGAGCGCGGTGAGGATCGCCTCTTCATCTCGCTCTCCCATGGTGGCCACCACCGCGGCGAGCCGAGCGCGACTCGCCTTGGAGCTACTCAGAAGCTCCGGCGCGTCCGGGCCGTTGAACAAGCGATCAGCCTCGGGAAAGTCAGCGCGATTGGCCGCTGGATCCGCGACCTCCACGGCGTAGCCAACCGCCTTGGCAAGAACTGCTAGCGCCCGAGCCGCGGGTGACAGGCCGAAGATGAGGAGCCTCCGCGGCGGCAGCACAGGTTCGATATAGATGTCCACGCTCCCTCCGCTGTGACACGTCATCGGGTAGACCGAAACCCCGGCTCGGTTGTCCCTTTCGGCCTGGGGCGAAAGTGTGATCAGCCGTGGCAGGCCATCTGCCAGGGCCCGGCGAGCTTCGCGCAGCACCGTGGGCTTGGTGCAGCTTCCGCCAAGCCAGCCTCGAAAATCTCCGTCCTCCGTAATCAGTGCCATGTCGCCGGGCTGCGCTGAGCTTGCGCGCTCGCGCCGAACCACGATGGCCAGGGCAAACAACTCGCCGCGCTTGGCGAGCTCGGCGGCGAGAACTAACAATTCGGCGCGCATCGGATCATCCCTCGGCAAGCCCAGTCTTGGCCCGCTGATAATCATCCGGCACGTCGATGTCCGCGAGCGCCGCCGCGGGCCACGAGAGGGCCTGCGCCTCGCTCCGATGACGCTTCACCACCTGCTTTCCGCACCCCTCCCCCTGCATGGCTCGAAGCTCGCCGAACAATGAGCGGTCGTAGAGCATGGGCGGGGCGTTGATTCCCGCGTAGTCCGAGATCACCAGCGGCGCCACGCTCTCCCGGTACCGCTCGACGAGGGCGGCGATCATCGCCGCCGTCACGAAAGGCATGTCCGCCAAAATCACCATTGCCGCAGCGGCGTCCGCGGGGACTGCGGCCAGACCCGCCTGGAGAGAGAAGTTGATCCCGCGCGCGTAGTCGGCGTTCAAAACCGGTTGGCAGGGCAGGTTCACCAGCTCACCGCGCGCCCGGTCCGCTTCGTGGCCGAGGACAACGACAACCGGAGCGAGGCCGGCGGCCGACGCCCGCTTCACGGCTCGCCGTAGCAGCGTCTCTCCATCGAGCTTAAGCAGCATCTTGTTGAAGCCCATTCGGGAGGAGGTCCCGGCGGCGAGCACAATCCCCGCAACCGGACCGCTTCTTTCAGGTTGCATGAATGGGCCCCTCCTTCTCGCACAGATGCCCAGGCTCGCGAGCCGCTCGGACAGCCAGCAGCTCTGCCAGGACGCTCAGGGCGACCTGCGTGGGTCCTTCGGCGCCGAGGTCGAGACCCACCGGGCCGAAGACCCGATCCCCTCCGACCATTCCAATGTCCCGAAGTATCACTTCCTTGCGCGCGCGTGGCCCCAGCAGCCCGAGGTAGGGGACTTCGGTCGGGAGCAAATGCCTGATCCACTCTCGATCGTGGGCCAGCGAGTGCATCTTGACGACGACGTAGGTGCGAGGGCCGAGTGGAAGAGCGCTCAGGTTGTCCTCGGGCCTCAGCTGAAGCAAGCGCCTCGCGCCGCGGAAGCGTTGCTTTGACAAGAACGCGCTCCGGTGGTCCACCACCGTGACGCGGAACCCGGCGTCGGACGCGTAGGCGACCAGTGGAATCGAATCATCGCCAGCACCGCAGACGATGAGGTGCGGCGGCGGTGTGTAGATTTCCGTGAACACCTGCAGCAATGCAATCTCGTGAAGCTGGGATTTCCCCTTGGCCAGCAAGTGAATCGTGCGCTCGGTCAGCTCGTGATCCAGCTCGGCATCCCCCGTCGAGCCTCCGAGTGCGCCGCCGGCTCCGACGACGAGAATTCGGCCAACCTGTGAGGTTCCTTTGACAATGGTAGAAACAGCGAAAGCAGTCTCCCCGTCGAACAGCTCGAGAATCCGTACAGTATCCGCCATCGTGTTCTCAGGTTGTACGAAGACGTCCACCGAGCCGTTGCAGCCCAGCCCCAATCCCCAGACGCGGTTGCTCTCTTCCCCCGTTTCATAGTGGCAGAGCCGTGGGCGGCCTTCGCGGATGGTCGCCCAAGCCACTTCTCGCACGTCTGCTTCGAGGCATCCGCCGCTCACACTGCCAACCGTGCTGCCGTTTCCCTCGACCAGGAACTTTGCTCCCGGGCGACGGTATGCGGAACCCTGGATGCGGACGACCGTAGCCACCGCCGATCGCTCGCCCGCCGCCGCCAGATCCGCCATCCGAGCAAGGATCTGTGCAGTCTCCTGCCAGTTTTCCACGGCTGGAGCTACCCATGGGGGAGACGGGATGTCAATTCGGGCTTTTCGAGGAACTTCGCCCGGAACCTCCGGCCCGGCTTCGGTTCGTCGTCGGGCGCGCGGCAACGCCCCCAGCGATTCGCTTTGGGCTCTGGCCCGCGACCCCTATTGCTCTCAATGGCATTCGCGCTCCGGGCTGCGTGGGTCCAGGTGATTCCCGTCGCCTTCTTTCGAACGATTCGATCGTGGCCGTACCCCTCGCCGCCGTGTTGCCCCTGAGACGTCCCAGCAAGTCAACGCGCTGCTCGCCTATCCCGCGGCACTCCAACGATTCGAGCGACGCCTGATCCGAATGGATTTGTGCGTAAAACCACAGATGCGCAAGAAGCGTCTGTCTCACCCTGTCCCGAGGGGGCTATAAACTTCGAAGGGCTTCGCGGGGCTTTTTTACTTCCTAGGGGAGGAGCCAATGCAGATCTCGAACAAGGCAAGTGTCTTGGTTTGGGCGGGACTAGCGGTGAGCCATCTGCTGTCTGCTGCGCCGGCCGGAGCGCAGGATGTATCGTTCATTGGTCGCCGAGACTTTCTCGCTGGATTCTTTCCTCAATCAGTGGCGGTGGGGGACTTCAACGGCGACGGCGTGCCGGACCTGGCCGTGGCCAACTTTTTCCCCTTCCCCCCCAACGTCTCAGTGCTGTTGGGCAACGGAGATGGAACCTTCCAAGCGGCGCGCAACTTTGGCACGGGCAGCGCCCCTAGATCCGTGGCGGTGGGAGACTTCAATGGGGATGGGGTGCTGGACCTGGTCGTGGCCACCCCTAATTCCAACGCTGTCTCGGTTCTGCTGGGCAACGGGGACGGGAGTTTCCAGGCCGCGCGCAGCTTTGGCGCCGGAACCTCTCCTGTGTCCGTGGCGGTAGGTGACTTCAACCGGGATGGAGTGCCAGACTTGGCGGTGGGGAACCGTTCCTCAAACGACGCCTCGGTGTTGTTAGGGAACGGGGATGGGAGCTTCCGGCCAGCGCAAAGCTTTGCTGCGGGCAGCGGCCCTAATTCCGTGGCGGTGGGGGACTTCAATCGCGATGGCGTGCTTGACTTGGCGGTGGCGAACAGTTCCTCCAACGACGTCTCAGTGTTGTTGGGCAACGGGGATGGGAGCTTCCGACCGGCGCGAAGCGTTGGTGCGGGCAGCGGCCCCAGTTCCGTGGCGGTAGGGGACTTCAACCGGGATGACGTGCCAGACTTGGCCGTGGCAAACAACTTCTCCAACGACGTCTCAGTGTTGTTGGGCAACGGCGATGGAAGCTTCCGGCTGGCACAAAGCTTTGCTGCGGGCAGCGGTCCTAATTCCGTGGCGGTGGGAAACTTCGATCGGGATAGACTGCCAGACCTGGTCGTGGTGGGCTCCACCGTCTCGGTACTATTGGGCAACCGAGACGGGTCGTTCCAGGCCACACGCGACACTGGCGCGGGCTTGGGCGCGGCGGGCGTCGCGGTAGGCGACTTCAACGGCGATGGGGAGCTCGACTTGGTCACGGCCAACAGTGGTGGCAACCCTTCTGAGGACATCATGGGTAGCGTTTCGGTGCTGTTGGGTAACGGGGATGGGACCTTCCAGGTGGCGCCGAGTTTTGGCGCGGGCAGCGGTCCTGTTTCCCTAGGGGTGGGAGACTTCAACCGCGATGGGGTGCTTGACCTGGCCGTGGCCAACGCCGGGTCCGGGACCGTCTCCGTGCTGTTAGGCGACGGGGATGGGACCTTCCTGGCCCCGCGGAGCTTTGATGCGGGCAGCAATCCTGATTCCCTGGCGGTGGGGGACTTCAACCGCGATGGAATGCTTGACTTGGCCGTGACCAACGCTCGAGCCGGGACCATCTCCGTGCTGTTGGGCAACCGGGATGGAACCTTCCAGGCCCCGCTGAGCCTTTCCGTGCCCAACGGTGCTGGTGCCGTTGTGGTGGGGGATTTCAACGGCGACGCGGTGCTTGACTTGGCCGTAACCAGCAATTTCTCCGTCTCCGTGCTTCTGGGCAACGGGGATGGAACCTTCCAGCCCGCGAGGAGCTTTTCCGCGGGCGGTGCCCAACCCACTTCCCTCGCGGTGGGGGACTTCAACCGCGATGGGGCGCTCGACATTGCCACCGCTAATTTTTCCATGAACATCGGCTCGTTGCTTTTGGGCAATGGGGATGGAACCTTCCAGTCCGCACGGTTCTTTGGCACGGGGATTATGCCAAGTTCCATAGCGGTGGGGGACTTCGACGGGGATGGGGCGCTCGACATTGCCACCACAAACTTTCTCCCGAACAGAGTTCTCGTCGCTTTCGGCAACGGGGATGGGACCTTCCGGGAGTCGCGGGTTCTTGGTCCGGTCTTCCGTCCCATTTTTGTGGCGGTGGGGGACTTTAACGGAGACGGTGTGCCAGACCTGGCCGTAGCCAGCAGCAACCTGTCGGTGCTGTCGGTGATTTTGAGCAACGGGAATAGAAGCTTCCAGGCGCCGCGGTACTTTGGTGGCAGCCGTGCTGGTTCCGTGGCGGTGGGGGACTTCAACTGCGACGGGGAGCTAGACGCCGCTGTGGCCAGCCCCTTTTCCGACAGTGTCTCGGTGCTGATCAACAACACACACGAGGACGACAGGCGTCGGCCGCGAAGATGTCGAAGACACCACCATTGAAGTCCGGTTGAAATGCGTGAACGATTGGAAAATCGGCGCCTCTAAGTGGTCCTTCTACTGTCGAGCTCCGGGTTCTTGCCAATCACTCGGCTGACCAAAGCCTCGAGGCCCGGAGTTCTCGGCGTGAACGGCAGATTCTACAACATCGTAAGCGTCCCGAGCCTGATCTTTACCAGGGGAAACGCCGAGCCAGAATTAGTAACCGCCGGACACGTTGACGGCAGGGCTCCGTAACCTCCGGGGCGGTCAAAAAATTGAGACCATCCAGTCACGTCAACGAGATTTGGATTTCGGTTGTATGTTGATGCTGCCCCATCAAACTCAATTGCAACGTAGTAGCGCCCGGCATGAGCTAGACTTGCGTCGAGTGAAACCAGTTGGTCCTGGTTGACTGTTCCAGCCTGAGGTGTTGATTCAGACTGCACAACCAAGGGAGCTCCATCGCAGGTCTCTTCGTTAGATATCGGACCGTAAAGCCCTACGATCAAGTTTCCACCAATAGATGAACCAATGATGTACGAAACACCGTCAATGATTGCGTCCTCCGTGAGCTCAGACTCGAGTAGATACACTCTTCCTCCAGTGGCCGGTTGGCTGCTGGCATTCAAGGTATAGAAATACGGTTTTACCCAGCGCTGGCTGGGCATTCCGCTTTGCGACTCGCGATGGGTAAAGGGTTGGTAAGAAGTCCTCAGGTGGTGCTGAAGCCTAAGGTCATAGATATTCAAACCCTTCGCACCGAGGTTATTGATGTTGCTTCCCGTGGCCTCAATGGAAACGCCCCCAATGATAGTCGGTGATTGAACGCCCGAGGCAAATTGAATGTTGATGACATTCGCCTCCAAATATGGGCCGACAACCAGGCAGTCGTTGCCACTGCTCCGAATGTCGATTCCAATTGCCTGTCCGCTTTCGGCGTCGGGGTCGAAGAGCTTGGTGGCATGGGCATTCACCACAAACCCGGTCGTGTTTAAATCGCCAATGGACCGGCAGCTGTAGAACGAATTCTCGTTAGAGACGTTATCAAGCTTAAAGCCGTAGGCGTCCTGGCCGGAGACCGTCGCTGTGCAATTGTAGAAGCGGTTGTACAACGTGCCGGAAGCGTTTCCGAGAAAACCTCCATTGACGCCATCGACGGTAATGTTCTGGAACAGAGATTGAGCGAAATGGGAGAAGTCTACTGCCACACCAGTTCCTGGAGTCCCTTGCTGGCTGATTCTGAAGTTGGAAAGCCGAATGTTGCTTCGCTGGGTGGTGTCTGCCATGGCGAAACAAGTGGTGAGGCTCGAGGTATTGAAATTGAACCGCGTTGCGGGACCTGCGCCCTCGATCACGATGTTGCCGCTGGAGAATCGAATGCCAGCCGAGCCGACGGGATATGTCCCGGCTTTGACCACAATCCTGCCTCCGCTTGAGCCGAGACTGTTGATAGCCGACTGGAGGTCGGTGAAGTCTCCGGTTCCATCCGCGGCAACGGTTACGAAGGGCAGCGCTCCCGCCGGCCCCGGTGACAGCGCAAACGGCGTTGCGTTTAGCGGCAGACGTCCATTCGCTAGTACGCTGTTTCCGCTTCCGTCCAAGACATCAATAAACCGTGATGAGCCAGAGGGGAAATTGCTCGGGTCCAACCCAGCCGGTGGTCCTGGCGACAATGAGCCAAAAACAAAATTGATGTTGCCATTAATGTCTACCACCAGCCCAGGTTGCGCTTCAGAGAACAGCGGGCTCTTGCCGCCACCTGCCACGTCCCAGAGTTGCACGGCCACGTCTTGCACGGTGCTCGGCGGCAGCGTAGTGGCTACATTGTTGAAAGGAACGACTCGCGAAGTCTCCTGCGCCCCCACCCGGGTCGTCCTCAGCAAAACGAGAGTCACGATAAGCCCCAAGGTCAACCTTAATATCGGATTCATGATTTCCTCCCCTGCCCTCTAGGTACTAGTACCCTAAGTTCAGGAGCTGCTCCTAGGCGGCAGCCACGAACGCGGCGACGTCGTGCCAGATAGAATCGAAGTCATCGCGGTTAAAGCCGGTGCCGGAGGCGAGCCAGTCGATGTGGGGCGGGACGTGGGTCGCGTGGTCGAAGTGGCCGATGATGTCATGATGGTCCGCCCAGGCGACGCGGATGACCTCGCCCCACACTTGAGAAAGCGTCGGGACCATCCCGTCGTTCGCGCGCGCGTCCACCCGGCTCCGATACGCGTGCGAAAGTGCCCAGATCCGGTCGCGCGACACGCGGACTTGGTTGGCACGCGTCCGAGAGGCGAATCGGTAAAGCGCCACGAATAGACTGTGGGTTGCGTGGGCATATGGATCGATCCCGGCTCGCATGAAAGAACGGATGCCCGGTGGACGGGCCCGCGTCGCGATGCAGCCGTAGCGAACTCCCGGCCGGTCTAGGGTCGAAGCGTTGAAGGCCGCGGTTCCGGCGGGCGTGATCTGCCCAATCAGATCACGATCCGATCCGACTTGGGTGAAGAATTTCTCGATCGCTCTGCGGCGGTCCGCGGAGAAGTCATGAAGTAGCTGCGCCCAAAGCTGATCGACCACGTTGGCGGGCGCCTTGCGCTTTCGGAGGACACTGGCGAGGCGGAGCACGACGCTGATCGGCAGTCGGCCAGCGCGCAGCGCATAGATGGTGGACAGTGAGAGGAGCTTTAAGAGCTGCTCACCGAAGAGCGAGCTGAATAAGTGCGCGACCGGCGTTCCGAAGTGCGGGGTCGCAACCGTGACGATCGCGCGCGTCTTGCTCGCGATCCGCTCGACGTCCACGGAGGTCGGGAGCTTGGTGCCAGAGCTCGCGAACAGTCGGGCGTCGAGGCCACCGCTTGAGTGACCGATTAGGCTCAAAGAGCCTCCGCCCTTTGCTTCTAGGAGTTTCGCCGCGGTCTGGGCGAGGAGCGCGGCCCGACGTTCAAGCGACGCGGTCGGGATCGTGTGGACCACTTCGACCTCACCCCGGACCCCGATCTTAGGTAATGCCTCGATCAGAAAGTCGCGCACGTGTCCGAAGTACTTAAACTCCCCCAGCTGGGCGAAGCCGAAGAACCCCGGTACGAGCAACACGTGGTGCGGGCTGGCCACGTTCGAACTGTAACCCGTCCGTGAGACCGCCGCCGAATGTGACCACCGAATTCCACCAACATTCCCTGGACCATTGCTCGGAGCCGCGGGCGTCGAGTAGGAGGACGCGATGATTTTTCCTTTGGCGCTGCTGCTCGCGGCGAGCCAGACACAGGTGGACTCCGATGGCGTAGAGCTGGCCGGGGCTTTCGCAGGTGCAGTGCGCGTTCCGAGTAGCGATAAGGCTTGGGGCGGGGTGCGCGCCGGACGAGAGCGCGAGCTCTCGGAGCGCGTAGCCGATTACAACCTGGTGGCGGTCCTCGACCCCGAGCGCCACACGATCAAAGGCCACGAGCGCCTTAGCTGGCGCAATCGCAGCGACCGGCCGCTGCACAACCTCTACTTGCACCTGTATCTGAACGCTTTCGAAGGTCCAGGTAGCACCTTTTTCACCGAGGCTCGGCGTTACGGTGGATTCCGCCTTGACAGCATCGAAGAGATCAAGAAGGGCGAGCATGGTTGGATAGAGCTGCGAAGAATCGAGCAGGCCGGCAAGTCGGTCACTTGGAAGTTTGTACACCCCGATGACGGACCCGAAACGGATCACACGGTTGTACAGCTATCGCTGCCCCAAGCGATTCCCGCAGGAGGCACGGCCGTCCTTGATATCGACTTCTATGACCAATTGCCCCGCGTTGCCGCACGCACGGGCTGGATCGGCACCTTTCATCTCGTCGCGCAGTGGTTTCCCAAGATCGGCGTGCTCGAGCTGCCGGGCGAACGGGGTGCAACCCGGCCGCGCTGGAACTGCCACGAGTTCCACGTGTTTAGTGAATTCTACGCAGATTTTGGGAGCTATCGCGCCGAGATAACCGTTCCCAATGGCTACGCGTTCGGATCCACGGGCGTGGAGAGGGCTCCGCCACTCGAAACAGCCGAGGGCGTACGCCACATCGTTCACGAGGACGACGTTCACGACTTCGTCTTTACAGCCTGGGACAAATACGCCGAGCCCCTTGAGGGAAGCTGGCGGGACGTCCGGGTGAAAGTGTTCTATGGAGCCGAGTACGCTGAGGCGGCGCACATTGCTCTGAAGTCCACCCTCGACGGGCTCGATTACTTCAGCCGCACGTTAGGACCGTATCCCTATCAGCAGGTGACGGTAGTGGTGCCGCCCTACAACGCGGTCATGGCGGGCGGGATGGAGTATGAAACCTTCTTCACCGCGATAGGCGCGGTCGGCCAGCCCCTCATTTCACTGGTGCGCTTCGTTACGATCCACGAATTTGGGCACGGCTACTTCATGGGCATCCTCGCAACGAACGAATTCGAGGAGCCCTTTCTCGACGAAGGCCTCAACGAGTTTTGGAATGCGAAGCAGCTGGAGGGCGAGACCACGCAATTTGCGGCGCCGGGCCTGCTCGGGCAGCTAGGCCTGCGCACGCCGAAGTTCGGCTACTGGGACCTGGAACGCCGCCGCTTACAGCGCTTTCAGGCTGATCCGATCGGTGGAAGCTCTTGGATGCGGTACTCCACAAGCAGCTACGGACTCGTTTACCATCGCACGGCGCTCGCCTTTCACGATCTAGAGAAGAGCATCGGCCCGAAAGTGATTGAGGAAGGCTTCCGCGAATACTATCGGCGTTGGCATTTTCGTCATCCCTCCACTGCGGACCTGGAAAGGGCGTTGGAGGATACGGCTGGGGAGCAGGCGCCGCTGGTTCGCCGGTGGTTCGAGGAGCAGATCTACGCAGGGACGCCAGTCGACGATCGCGTCGAGCTGGTTGACGCCACCGAAGTAGTCCCGGAGCTCGGGGCGATCTTGCAGGCCGACGGCACGCGCGTGGAACGAGATGAAAAGGACGTAAACGAGGAGATCCGCAAAATCCGCCAGGCCTTCAAGAAGGCACACCCCAAGGCCAAGCCGTCCGAGCCTGGACCCTTTCCGTGGCGCTCCGTGGTGGAAGTCCGGCGCTACGCAGCGCACGTTCCCCAGAAGTTGGTGCTGAAATTCGAGGACGGCTCCAGCGAGAGCCTGAGCTGGCCAGTCGAAGAGCGCTGGCACCGCTACGTACTGGATAGGCCAACGCCGATCGTTTCGGCGCAGCTCGATCCCAACCGCGAGGTGCTGCTCGACCTCAACAAGCTCGACGACGGCCGTACACGAGAGGGTTCGCGCCTCGGGGTAGGCCGATGGACGCTTGAGCTCAAGGCGTGGGTTGACCTCGCCTTCGCGTTCCTGGAGGCCCTGTGAGAACGCCGGGCCTCTTCAGACGATCGCTGGGCAATGCGCTCCAGTGGCGGCTCTTGTTCCTGTGGTGGGTTTCTTTACTCATTCCCGGAACGGGGGCGGTGAGTCCCCCGGCCCTTTTTCTCGACAGTAACCTCGCTCACTCGACGCGGGCCCGAGAGGTAATCGCGGCAATCGATGGATCGACCACCGTCGAGCTCTTCCGCCAACTCATCGAGCCTGACCGAATACGATCAATCAGCATGGGACTGGGCGCTGCGCTCCTCGCCCTTCTCCTCATCGGTCCTGCGATGGCGGGCGCGACGGTCGCCGCGGCGGCAGCCGATGATGAGCGGCTTCCGCTTCGGCAGCTGTTGGCCGGGGCCGGGGATTTCTACGGTCGCATGTTGCGCGCGTTTATCGCCGGCCTTGTGCCGCTGGGAATTGGAAGCGCAATTGCATGGGCCATTCTGAAGGCCATTTCGAAGGCAAACCAACGCGCCACCTGGGAGACCGTGGCGCACGCGAGGATCGGCATAGGTATTCTCGCAGGGGCCTTGTCCGTGTTTCTCTTCCACACAATCGTGGACGCGGCGCGGGCACATTTCGCAGCGGATCCATGGCGTAGGTCGGCGGTCTTGGCGCTTTGGGCTGCTCTCAGACTGCTCGTACGGCGGCCCCTACGGCTGCTCGCGCTGGGCGCTTTGGGAAGTGGAACAGCCTTTCTGATTGCTGCTCTGTTGATGGCCGTACGCTTGCAAGTGAATCAGGACGACGTTTGGAGTATCTCCCTGGCATGGCTTCTGGCTCAGGGAGCTTGCCTGGGCATTGGATGGGGCCGCGGCATACGCATTTTTGGCTTCGTCGAGCTGGTGCGGGCGGATGCGGCCGACCGCGCGCGTGGGCGCAGACCTCGCGTGCAGTCGCCAGTCGATGCGTCAGAGCACGGGCTTGCACAGCAGGGCTCCACAGGTTCTCGAATGGCACGGAGTTGACGATTGTTGAGTTGTCGTCCTTCGAGTGACATCAAATTAAATTATCCGCAAGCATCCGGGCACTTGCCCGATCCAACTCGCTGATGTCTGGTACGCTTAGCCGGTTGCCATCGACGTCAATCAATAAAAGAGAGCGTTCACCGAGCCAGCGTATGTTCTGGTCCGAGCTCAGAACGACGAACTCTCTAAGACCGTGGTCGGTCTCAGTTTCCCAGTAAAGAGTCCCCCCTTCCCGACGCAGGGTAATGACTCTGTGAATTACGCTGGTGATGTATCGCATCCCCAGCTCCCCCTCCACGAGCAGGCGGTCTTCCGGAGCGAGATCGGAGAGATCCCGCATCATCAAGATCTCCTGGTTGTCCGAATCCAGAAAGCAGATGTAACAGCTTGGCTGCGACAGCGGAGCGGCACGAACAACCTGGACCCCGGCAAACGACCGACCATCGGGCAATGTCAGGAGAAGACCCCCGCCCGACGCTCGGCTGAGTCGAATACCTTTTACGCTCGTAGCCATGGCGCTGGTAGGTGGGTCGGTCACTGGAGATCTCTTGTTTCCGCGTATGCGTTGGCGAACTCCCAGAGAAGGCCCCTTCGGGCAAGGAGCTCGTCGTACGTTCCGGTTTCTACAATTCGGCCGCGGTCCAGTACGAGCAGCCGGTCCGCATTGCGAATCGTGGATAGCCGGTGAGCGATGATGAAGGTGGTCCGATTGCGTGCGACGCGCGCCAGCGCTCGTTGGATCGCCAACTCACTTTCGACGTCGAGCGAAGAGGTTGCTTCGTCAAGGATCAGAATCTGCGGATTCGCCAAAATTGCGCGGGCGATCGCGATGCGTTGCCTCTCCCCGCCCGACAAACGATCTCCGCAAGGGCCCACCAGCGAATCGTAGGCATCCGGTCTTTCCAGGATGAACTTGTGCGCGTTCGCCATTTTGGCTGCCGCCACTATTTCTTCAAAGGTGGCATCCGGGCGTCCATAGCGGTTGTTTTCCTCGATCGTTCCGTTGAACAAAAACGTATCCTGCGGGACAACTGCCACTTGCTTGCGCACCTCATCGAGCCGGTAGTCGCGAATGTCCAGGCCGTCGATCAGGATCGAGCCTCGGTCGACTTCATAGAAGCGGCAGAGAAGGTTCATCAGCGTTGTTTTTCCCGTTCCGGATCGCCCGATGATGCCAATCACTTCCCCTGGTTCCACCTGGACGTTGATGTCATTCAGAACCGGCTGGTTGGCGTTGTAGCCAAAGGTGACGTTCCTGAAGCAAACCTGCCCCTGGATACGCCGCACCGGCAAGCCTGGAACAAAATGTTCCTCCACCGGTGAGCCGGTGAGCTCAAAAAACTGAACTGCCCCGGTCATGGCTTGGTTGAGTGAGTTGCTCACCTGCCCAAACCACTGGAGCGGCCAATAGAGCATCCACAGATAGGAAACGGCTGCCAAAAGGGAGCCAACAGTCAAGGTGCTCTGCAGCACCTGCCGCCCTCCGATGAACCAGACCAAGAAGACCCCGGTGTTCATCAGGAAATAGATCACCGTAAAGAAGAGGAAGGACTCCCGCTCCGCATCGGCGCTTCTCACGCGAACCTGGTCGTTGTGGTGGAGGAAGCGCTGGTACTCTTTGTCCTCTTGACAGAATGCCTTCACGACGCGAATACCGGTGAGGGACTCGCTGACCTGGACGCTGAACGATGCCAGACTCGAGGACTGTTTGTCTTGCGCCTTTCGGAGCCTTTTCCAAAGGAGCCAGGTCCACAGAATGATGAAAGGGACTGGGAGCAGAATTGCTGTGGTGAGGCTTGGGCTCAGGTAAAGGAGAATCCCGAGTATGCCGGCGAGGAGCAGGGTGCTCATCACCAGGAGCGGAGCTCCGCTGCCCAGGAACTCCTCGAGGCGGGCGATGTCGTTGACGAACCGTGAAAGAAGTGTGCCGGTGTTCCACCTGTCAATCGACCGCATCGGGAAATGCACGACCCTCTCGAACAGGGTCTGTCGAATGTCGGCCGTTACCCGGTGTCCCAGCCAAACGCTCAGTTTTCCCCTCGCGGTTTCACACAACCACATCGCTAGCCGTGAAGCCAACAGAACTCCAACCAGCCCGACCAGGACGCGAAGAGCCATGCCCGGGACGACGATGCGGTCCAGAATTTGGCGAATCGCCAGCGGAGGGGTCAATTCGGCGGCGATCGAGGCCGCCAGCACGGCGATCAATGAGATCAGCGGGAGGCGGTAGGGAGCTAGGTACCGGAAGAGGGCGTGGACCGTCGCCCAGCGGTCGAGGCACTTCGGGCAAACGCCATTTTTCTCGGGTAGGAGCCTGCGGCAAGACTCGCAGCGGAGGCGGTCCACCACCACGGGCAAGCCAGCGTCTCCGGTTTGGATCAGCCGTTCGATGCCCGCTGCGGCCTCGGCGAACTTGGGGAGCGCAGAATCGGTGAAGTGCAGGACTCCGAGCTCCCGGTTGCCATTTCGCAGCACGAGGCGACCGCCGCCCACCAGCACATCGAGTTGCGCGAACTGAATTTCCTGGAGAGACAATTCCCTGTTGGCGGCGTCGCCGATCAGCAGGACCCGCCGGTCGGTCACCACCAACCAACAGAACCCGAAGCGCCTGTCGGCGTCCATGTCCGCCGCCAGCCGAATGAGCACGCGCTCCTGTTTCGCTGCGCCTCGATTGATGCGCTCGAGGATTGGGGCGGGTGCGGGCTCGAGAAAGTTGGACACTGGTCTAGTCCTCAATCGAAACCGTTTCCGGCGTCTGAGACTGGAGCCTCACCAGGGAGGAGAAGGTCCCGCCGTTCTCAAGCAGGGTCTGATACGTTCCATCCTCGATGATTCGGCCGTTATCGAGGACGATGATGCGATCGGCATAGTGGAGGGTGGACAGGCGATGGGCAACGGCGAAGGTGGTCCGGTTCCTCCGCAAGGCGTTGGTGGCGCGCTGGATCGATCGTTCGCTGAGAGGATCCACCGAGGATGTCGCTTCATCCAGAATGACAATTCGGGGATCGCAAAGGAGGCACCTGGCCAAAGCGACCCGTTGCTTTTCCCCTTGCGACAAGCCTTTTCCGCCTGATCCGAGCACGGTGTCGTAACCGTCCGGCTTCTGCACGATGAACTCATGGGCACAAGCGGTTCGAGCCGCTGAAACAACCTCAGCAAGACTGGCACCAGGCCTGCCGTAGCCTATATTTTCGGCAATCGTGCCGCTGAAGAGGAATGGTTCTTGGAGCACCAGGCCGATCTTTCCGCGGAAGTCATCGAGGCGGAATTTGCGGGCGTCCACGCCGTCGATCTCGATGGTTCCTTGATCGGGTTCGTAGAAGCGGCAGAGCAAATGCATCAAAGTCGTCTTGCCGACCCCGGAACGCCCGACAATACCGATGTACTCGCCTGGACGGACATCCAGATCAACCCCCTTGAGCACGGGATGCGCGGGGTCGTATCCAAAGCACACATTTCGAAACGTGACGCGCCCCTCGACTTTTTGAAGCGCCTGCGGGCCCGACCGTTCCGCCGCTTCCAAAGGGGTGTCCAGAATCTCGAAGATCCTTTCGGCAGCTGTGAACGCCTGCGTCATCCAGTTGCTCACTTGCCCGAACCACTGGAGCGGCCCGTAGAGGATGAGGATGTATCCGTAGCAGGCCACCAAGATACCGGGGGTCAAATTGCCACGCTGCACCTCGAGCCCACCGTAGAACCAAAGGATGGTGACCCCGGCCGTGACGACCAGAGCCATCGCGGCGAGAAGGCTTGACCGCCGTTGCCCAGTGACGGTGTTTGCCTTAAACAGGCGCTCATTCTCCAGGCGAAACCGCTGGATCTCAGAGAGTTCCTGGCGGAACATCTTCGTCACCCGGCTTCCGGACAGCGTCTCGTTCAGGTGGGAAGAGAATCGCGTCCCCGCTTGCCACCACAGGTGATAGAGATTCCTCATCCTCCGCCAGAAGAAAAAAGCCCAGAGGAGGACCGCCGGAACAGTGAAGGTGATGAAGAGCGCCAATCGCCAATCGAGCCAGAACAGCAAACCGAGAATGCCGGCAAACGTCGCCGCGTTCACGATCGTGTAGGGCAAACCGCGAATCAAGAAGTCCTGCAGCGCGACCGCGTCCCTGGATACTCGATCGATCAGCGAGCCCACGTCGCGCTTCGAAAAGAAACGAAGCGAGAACATCTCCAACTGGCGATAGATTTGGCTTCGGATGTGGGCTGTCACATCAGCGCCGACGATCGCTACCGTGCGGCCGTGAACCCATTCAGCTCCCCAGCTGGCGAGCCGAATCGAAAACAGCGCAATCACCAACCAGGCCAACAAAACATACCTGCCGCTCGAATCGGAATCACCGGTTCGAAGCAGGACCCGATCGACGATTTGACCTGTAACCACCGGGGGGAGCAGCGCAGCCGCGGATATCAGAATCGAGGCCAACACCAGGATCGCCACCTGGCTCCGGTGAGGCCCGAGATACGCGGCAATCCTCCAGAACGTGTGCCACTTTCGTAGGCACCGCGGGCAGATCCCCTTTTGGTCCGGCAGCAGCCGGCCGCACCGTTCACATCTCACCCGCTCGCGAGACTTGGTCCCGCTCGACCTGCCAGTTCGGGCATCTTCGATCGCCCGCGGTTTTTCAGAGTTTGTATTGTTGCTCCGACTCATTCGTCACTACCGCCACTCCGAAGCCGTCCATCTCGATCTTGCCTGCCCGAGTGGGCAGCACCACCAGCCGACCCTGGGTCTCTGAATCCAGTTTGATGAAATCGTGGCTTGCAGCCAAGCTTGGCTCGAGATCTCGCAGGGTGAGCAAACCCGGCCGGTCAGCGAGGTGCACGAGAAAAATGCTCCTGCGCCCATGGGGACCATAGGACACAACCGCGTCCCACTCTCGACGGTCTGCTCCATTGATTGGAAATCGAATGCCGTCTCCGAAGCGCACGTGGCGAGCGCATAAAAGCTTGGCGTAATAAAGAGGCCTGGGTTCGGCTCTGGGATTGAGGATGCCATAGCCGTAGGCGTCATCGGTTCCAGTCCAAATCATTTCGGCGTCGATGCCGCTCCTCAAGAATTGAATCAGCGCGGCTGCTCCATAGATGGCACCAAAAAGACTTTGATTGAACCGTGCGCGTACCGTGGGAAGGTAATGAGAATGAGCGTTCCACTCGCCGCACATGTTGAGCAGCGACCTGCCGCGAAGGAGCCGGCCGACCTGCGCCGCCCGAAGACCGAATTGATGAGCTTGAGCCATGATCAGATTCTGCATTGTCCGCGGATCGGCAGCTGCAGCCTCTTCACCGGCGTCGCGCCACTCGGCATAGTAATGCCAGTTGACAAACCCGATCAGCGAATTGTCCACCTCGTTGAGCAGGCGCCATACCCAATCCAACCAGAACGGCTGGAAGCCCTCCACCGAAGGCCCCCCAACGAGCGGAGAACGCCCGTTGAGCCACGGCGCCAAGGTGCGGGCGATGCCCCGCGCCACCGCCTGGTACACGGACCGGTACTGCTCGAAGTTGATGCCGCCGCCGATCCAGTCATTGTTCGGCTCGTTCCAAATGCACCAATACCAATTCCGGACCTCCTCGCCGCCCCACTCCTCGGTGCAACTCCAGACAATTTCCGAGCACTGTTCGGCAAACCACCGCACCGCTCGTGGGTCGTCGAACGGCCGATGGAATTTGGCGAAGGTGAGGAAGGGTGCCGCGCCGACGTTCAGCACCGCTTGGATGCACGCACGCAACGAGGGCCAGTCCGCGATCGGGTCGGGCGCATGTTTGTCAAAGATGAACAGGCGAATGATTTGAACATCGAGCTCTCGCAGCTTGGCCCACAACCGCTCGCGGTCTTCTCCAAGCGCGAAGTGCCACCAACAGTCGGACTCATTGACACCGTACCGAAGCCGCATCGGCATCAGGCCTGCCGTGCTGCCGCCGGTCATCGATTCACCTTCGTTGAGCGCATTGGTCGGCGGCGGCCCGCGGCTTGCCTCTTGGGTCAACACGTTCACACGTCCCTTTGGTGGTGAAGCAACGCCACCCCGTATGCGCCCAACGCCAGTGCCGCCGGCAGTGGATCGCTGCGCAGCTGACCGCGGTTGGCGATCGACGTGACTTGCGAGAACCCAGCAAGCTCAGGCCAGCGGTCAAGCTCCAGGGTGCAGGCACCTGAACCGAGATAAACCACCACCGCCACCCTGGGGCCCTCCTCATCAGAAGCAACCACGGCGTCCAAATCCGGAACCGGATCCCGATCCAAGGGAAAGGAGATGACGTCGCCGAACCGCACGTTCCGCGCAATCAGCTTCTTCGCCTCATACGTCGGCGTAGGTTCCCCGTCGGCGCCCAGTGCGCTGTACGGCCCGCGGTCGCAGGCGCCCGCCCAGAGAAACTCTCCGTCCGCCCCACCGCGCATCAAGTCGATCAGCGCTGACCCGTAATAGGCGGCGCCCAAAGGGCCTTGATTGAACCGGCTGCTGATTGCTGGATCATTGTGGGCGTGGGCGTTCAGCTCGGAACACAGATTGAGGATGCCGCGTCCCTCCAGCAGAACGCCTACAGCTTGCGCACGGCTCCAGTACTCGGACGTCCTCGACAGCAAGAGTCGTTCGAAGACCTCCGGATCGGTCGGCGCCGACCACGCTCCCGCCTCTCGCCAGTCGCCGTACCGGTTCCAGGCGACAAAGCCGATTAAAGAATTGTCCACTTCCTCGACGAATCGCCAGATCCAGTCGAACCAGAACGGCTGAAAGCCATCCACGCACGGGCCACCAATTCGAGGCCGTCCTTCTGGAGAGCCCAGCCGTTGCTGGATCGCCTGCGCCGTCGCCTGATAGATGTCGCGATAGCCTTCGAAAGTGAGTCCGCCATTCGTCCACGGGCTGTTCGGCTCGTCGCCGATGCTCCAAAACCAAGAGGCCACCTCTCGCTGTCCCCAACGTTCGATGGACCGGTCGACAAACTCGCAACACTGCTGGGAGAACTTCCGGACTGCGCCTGAATCGTTCCATGCCTGCGGGCATGAAAAAGCGATCATCGGGGTAGCCCCAGTTCGCTGGATTGCGTCGAAGAAGACGGCGCATTCCAACCAATGGTCAAATGGTGGCGTTCCCTCGATGCCGGGAAAGATGCGCAGCAGCGCAGTCTTCGCGTCTTTGATGCGGGTGATCAACCGTTCCCGAGCCAGAGCGGAGGCCGGGTCCCTCCAGTGATCGCCGATGTTCAGCCCATAGCGCAGGCGCATCCGAGCGCCGTTCGCCGGTGCCGGCGTCGAAACGGGCACCTGCGCACGCTGTGATTTGATCGCCGTTCTCACGCCTACCCCTCAACAATCTGGATCAACTCGCGGATGCGCTGCTGATAGGAATGCTTCTTCGCCAATTCGGCGCGGATACCGGCAACGATGCCAGCGTAATGCTCCGGGCGATCCAACATGTCGAGAATCTTCTCCTGCGGCCCTTCCAGCGGCATCACCAACTCAGCGGCACTCTCTCCGTAAAACTCCTTCACATAGGACTCGCCCATTCCAAACAGCGGAATGGTGTTGGCTGCGATGGTTTCGAAGGTTCGGCAGGTCACCAGGCGTAGGTGGTTGAAGAGCGGGCGGTAAATCACCGGCATGAAAACGCCCCTACTCATGTGCTCAATCACAGCGCCGAAGAGGATCGGCGGAAACGCTTCGATCTGAAGCTGGCGCAAAAACTCCGGATCCGAATAGTACGCGTCCTTGATGATCGACGGGTTGGCCCACGGCGCGAGCCGGTCCCAGCCATGACCGACGATCCCGATTCGGCCGAGTCGATCGCGAATCGGCTCGATCGCGTCGAGAATCGCTTTCATTGGACGCCATCGAAACCAATTGTGACCGACGTAGTACATCGAGAATTCTTTGCCATTGGAAGAGAGAGGGATTTCCCATTGGGGGGAATAGGCGTGGAAGAAATGCGTCTGCACATTGGCGCGCAGCGGATGATAGGTGGGCTGAACGATCTTGTCTGAGAGCGCGTCGCAAATCTGGATCCACCGTCGACTTTTCTGCTCCGACTCGTGATTGTAGTCACCGACGACGCTGATCGCGTCGTTGTACTTGCCGTCGCAATCGATCACGATCCGCCGCCGTTTGGGAAGGCGCGCCGCCAGTCGCGCCCAGTCGAGGCAATCGCCCTCCTGGAGATCGGTCGTCCATTCGAAAATGAAGACCACCGCGTCGGCTGACGCCAGGTCCATGGAGTAGTTGAACGGTGAGTTACCCTTCGGCCGGCCGTAGATAGCAACCTCGTGTCCCAGCTCGCGAGCGGCCACCGCGAAGTTGTGGATGTCCTGGGCGCTGCCCCGGTCCTCGAATAGGTAATGGACAAACATCAATCGCATGCCATGCCTTCAACTCTCGATGATTTGAATCAACTCCTTGAGGCGTTGTTGCTGCGAGTGCTTGTCGGCAAGCTGCCGGCGAATGCCGTGAACGATGCCGGCGTAGTGCTCGGGACGATCCAACATGTCGGCAATCTTTTCGTGAGCGTTCTCCTCTGGCAGCACCAGCTCCAGCGCCGCCTCGCCATAAACCTCGTTCACGTACGCATCGTCCAGGTTGAACAGAGGAAAGGTATTGGCCGCCGGGGTTTCAAAGAATCTGGGGGTGACGATGCGCATGCGGACGAAAGTCGGCCGGCTCAAAATCGGATTGAAGTAGGCCTTGCTCATCCACTCGATGACCCGCTGGAACGGAATCGGTGGCAAGGTTTCCACGCGGAGCTTCCGGATGTATTCGGAATCGGTGTAATAGGCGTCCTCCATTTTCATTGGAGCTGCCCAGGGAGGTAGCCCATCCCATCCATGGCCGACGAGACCAATTCTTCCGACTTGGTCCCGAATCGGCTCGATCGCTTTCAACACGCGTGACAGCGGCCGCCAGCGGAATTTGCTGTGGCCCACGTACACCATTCCCAGCTCCTTGCGTGTCTGGTCCAGCGGCACTTCCCACTGCGGGTTGTAGGAGTAAAACAGAAACGGACGAACGTCTCTTCGGAGCGGGTGCAGCGTTGGTTGGCAGATCTTGTCCGCCAGGCTATCGCAAATGGCAATCCACTTCTGTCGGGCGGCCTCGTCGCGGTGGTTGTAATCTCCGTCCGCCGAGACGAGGTCGTTGTAATTCCCATCGCCGTCGAGGATCACCGTGCGTCGTTTGGGAATCTTGCTGAGGCGGGCGAAGTCCAGATTATCACCTCGGAGAAGCTCTGTGGTCCACTCGAAGACGTAGACCAGCGCATCGGCCGACTCGACATCCATTGAATAGTTCAGCGGTATGCTCGGAATCGGCCGCCCGTAGACAACAACTTCATGACCCATCTCTTTGGCCGCACGGGTGTAGCCGTTGATCAGCAGGCCACTGCCCTGGTCTTCAAACGCCCAATAGACAAGCATGATCCGCATGGTTCACGCCTCCAGGGCCGCCACCAGCTGCTGCACCCGGGTTTGGTACGAATGATGGGTTCTCAAGTGCTCTCGGACTCGTCGTACCGCCCCCCGAAATTGCTCCGGCGTTTCCAGCGCAGCCAAAAGACGCCGCTCGACCTGGCCGTTCAGGGTGAGCTCAGCCCCGGCCGGGCCATAAACCGCCTGGCTGAGCTGCGGACCAATCAAGACCAGCGGAATTGTGTCCGCGCAGATGATCTCGAAATACTTCGAGGTGATAATGCCAAGCCGCTGAAACAGCGGACGCTGGGTCATGATGTTGACTCTGCCCCGGCTCATCGCAGAAACAACCTGGGTAAACGGTACCGGCGGGCGAACGGTAATCCGCAGAGCCTTCAGCCGGGCTGGATCGACCCGAAATGCCTCGGTCAGGCCGAGCGCGGCCGCCCAGGGAGGGCAACCATCCCACCATAGGCCGAGAAAGCAGATCTCGCCGATTCTCTCCCGCACTCGCGCGACTGCGGGGAAAAAGTGTTCCTCCAGCTCTTTCCAACGCCACCAGTTGTGGCTGACGTGAACGACGTCGATCGCCTTGGCCCTAGGATCTTCAGCACTGGCTTCTTCTTCCGGCGTATAGCCGTAGAACAGCAAGGGTTTGATGCGAGGATCCAGCGGCGTTAGGGTGGGCTGGAAAATCCGACTGCCCAGTTGCTCGCAGGCTTCCCGCCAGCGATTCCGCTCGGCGATGCTGGAGTGATTCCGGTCGTAATCCCCCAGCGAGACCAGATCGTTGTACAACCCATCCGCGTCGAGGACGACCCTTCGCTCCCGGGGAACCGCCTTTAGTATCCGCGCGACCCGTAGCCCGCTCAACCAACTCAGTTGTGACTCAAGGATAAAGACCACAAAATCGAACTGCTTAGGGTCCGTGGAGAAACGGACCGTGGGCAAGGATGGGTCCGGGCTTCCATAAAGGGCGATCGTGTGTCCCATTCGATCTGCGGCGGAAACGTAGCTCGCCACCGCCCGGATGCTGCCGGCGTTCATTCGCTTGTCGATGACGAAGAGAATCCTCAAGCCTTGCCCTCGAGTATCCCCAGCAATTGTTGAAACCGGTGGTGGAAAGTATGGTGCTCCGCCAGATACTTCCTCGTATCCAGGACGGCTTTCCAATAGGGTGCGGGGTTGCGCAGTATTCGAGAGATATGGCCCCTGACGTCCTCGTCGACCCGGAGGGGCTCGGCGTTGGGTCCGTAAATCGACTCCACCAGACTCCGCGGAAGCATCAACAGCGGGATGGTGTCTGCGCAAAAGGTGGCAAACACCCGGTTGGTCACGAAGCCCAGCTCATTGAACAGCGGCCGCTGAATCACAGGGCCAAACCTGCCTTGACTTAGGAAGCCGATCATTTCCTGAAACGGAATCGGGGGCTTGATCTGCACTCGAGCGCGGGCGAACAATTCTGGATCGACATCCACGCCCTGCAGTCCTAACTGTGCGGCCCAATCTGGCCGTTTTTCCCAGTCGCTTCCGGCGAACACGATCGGCCCAAAATCTGCCGACAGCGGCTGAACTGCTTCCAGCAGCCTGCGGATCTGCGTCCAGCGCTGCCAGTTGTGGCCGACATAAGTCACTGCGTAAGGCTTCGGATCTCGATCGGAGCTCCTCCACGCTCGCACTGCTTCTTGCTCCGTCGCGTACAGCTTTACGACGGAAGCAGGGTCGAAAGCGTGCCAAAGAAACGAGCGTACGCTGCTGCGCAACGGTTTTTGAGTGGGCTGAAGGACAGTGTCCGAGACCGCCTCAAAACCCTCCACCCATTCCCACCCCTGATGCCCATCCATCTTCTCGAGGTGATTAAAGTCATGCTCCACCCGCAGGGTATCATTGTAGCGGCCGCAGCAATCGATGATGAATCGCCGCTCTCTGGGAATCCCGTCGAGCAGTTGGGCGAGATACGGCATGTCGGGGAAGTCCCACGACTCGTAGATCACGAAAATCGCGACGTCGAACGCCTTGGTATTGAGGGAATAAGGAAGCGGCGGGGGCTCATTGGTCTGCTCGCCGTAAAGCGCCACCTGATGGCCAAGCTGCTTGCCCACCTCCATGTATTTGGAAATGGGAAACACGCTGCGTGCAAATTGACTGAGTTTCGAAACAAAAAGAATGTTCATCGGCGATCCCCACTTTTTCTGGTAAACCCGGCGACTGGGTGAGCCCAAACTGGTTACAAACAACACATTCACTGGTCGCTACCCCTCACCTCTGCGCGGTTGACAAAGCTCCCCGCGTTCCTGGTTGCCCAGCGCAAAGTCTCGGACAGTCCTGCCTCAAAGGAGATCACAGGCCTCCAGCCCAGTGCCGAAGTGAGGTTGCGGACGTCCGCTTCCACATGTCGTTGTTCTCCTGGCCGTGCGGGCAAATAGCGTACTTCCCAGCTGGACCTGCTCTGGTGGAATGCATGGAGCGCCGCATCGGCGAGCTGATTGATCGTCAGCCGCCGGCCGCTGCCGACGTTGAAAACCCGTCCAAAGGTCTCTTTGCTTTTCAGCGCCCCCACCCAGGCGCGAACCACGTCGGCTATGTAGATGAAGTCTCTACTCTGCTCGCCGTCGCCGAAAATCGTAATCGGCTCCTTCCGAAGCAGATTTCCCAAGAAGATGCCCAACACGCCCTGGTAGGGATTGTCCAGGGCCTGACGGGGGCCGTAGACGTTGTACATCCGGAATGATGTCACCTGAAAATCAAAGTCGAGATCCGACCGGCGGGCGGTGGTTTGCACGTAACGCTCGGCCGCATACTTGGTGATTCCATAGTAGGAAATCGGCTCGCAGGGATGCGTTTCCGGGATCGGCAAGACGTCGGTTTGCCCATAATTGGTCATCGAGCTGGCATAGATCAGACGCGCCACCTTGTACTTCAAACAGAGCTGAAGCACGTTGACTGTTCCTTCTACGTTGGTCCGGAGGTCAGCCACCGGCTCGGTGAAAGATCGGATGATCGACACCTGGCCGGCAATGTGGCAGACGGCGTCCAGGCCGTGTTGAAATGCAGCTTCGAGTTCCCTTAGGCTGCCGACGTCACCGCGGATGAAGGTAGCGCCATCGGGCACATTCTCCCGCTTCCCGGTCGACTCATTATCGATCACCAGCACCCGATGCCCGGCGGCCAGAATCGCGTCCGCCAAGTGTGAGCCAATGAAGCCAGCCCCACCGGTAACCAGCACCTTCATGATCCGCATCGGCCTCCGTTGAACGGCTCCCTGGTGAGGGCGATCATGCCTAACCGCTCCCCGAACCCAGGACGTAAAGCTTTTCGCGCCCGCCGGCAATCAGCCGAGCTTCGACCACCTCGACGCGCTGTCGGTGCGCTTGCAGCAAAGCATCCAAACGAGCTTCATTGAAGCGGTGGGGCTGATCGCCCGTACCAGGATTGGTCAGTTTTCGAGCCAGAAAGGCGAGTAGACCGTTCTGGCTGTCCGCCACATTGCGAATCGGTTCAGCGATGAGCACCTGCTTTTCCGCGGCCGCCAACATCCGTTCTACGATCGGCGCAGCATCCGGCAAAAAATGATACAGGCTCGACTGCATAATCACATATTGCCTGCGCGGCAGTGGCCGGTTCTCCTCGAGATTCCACACCAGGCCGATGCCGCCCCTGGCCGAAAGTCGCTGGATAAAGGCTCGATTAATGTCCAAGCCCGTGTAACTCACGTTTTTACGTTTCAAATAGCGATGAAACAAGGTGCCTGGTCCGCAGCAGACATCCAGCACCGAGCCGCCTTCGGGGATCCGCTCTGCAATCGCCTCGAAGCGTCCGTAATACGCCGGACCATATAATGCGCGCATCAACCCTTCATAGATCCGAGCATTTTGGTAAATCAGGCTGGTGGTCATGGCAAACTTGTGAGGTCACGGCGAATGACCTTCCTCGAGTTGGTGGATTCCGATCGCCGCCTGAATCTCCGGCTCTCGAATCGTCCCCCGAGGCACCACATGGCGATCGATTGCTTTGACGGTGAACTGAGGCCGTTGGTTCTGGGTCATGAAGATGCGTCCGATATATTCACCGACCGCGCCGATACCGATCAGCTGGACTCCACCGATAAACAAGATTGCAACGATCACCGATGGCCACCCAGAGGGCTCTCGTTTCAGCACTAGGGTCTCCAAAACAAAGTAAGACGCCAATAGGAACGAGAACAGGGAGATAACCCCGCCCAAGAACGTGACCATCCGGAGCGGTATCACCGAAAATCCGGTCGCCAACTTCAACCAAACACCCATCGATTTGACAAGGTTGTAATTTCCCTTGCCGGCGAAGCGAATGTGATGCGTTGCCGGTACGTCGGTGATATTCGACGTCACCGTGAAAATGAGCCCGTCGACGTAGGGATAGGGTCCGCTGTACTTGATAATCTCGTCAACCACCTCGCGCCGCAGGGCCTTGTAGGCCGACATGTAAATGTTTTTTGGTTTGCCGAGCACCACAATCGCAAACCGATCATTGAACCAACTCCCGATGTTCTTCCACAGCGCTTGTCGCTTTCGCCCAAAATGAGCATAGACCACGTCGAAGCCGTCCTGGAGCCGATCATAAAGCTTGGGGATGTCCGCGGGATCGTGTTGAAGGTCATCATCCATGATCACGACGACTTCGCCAGCGGCAACATTTAACCCGGCCATGATCGCGTTGTCTTGACCCACGTTCCTGCGCAGGTTGACGCCGCTGACGAAGTCGTACTCGCGGGTGAGGCGGACAATCACCTGCCAGCTATCGTCCGGGCTGGCGTCGTTGACGAGGATGAGCTCGTAGCTGTCGAAATGCGCGCCCACCTCCTGACGAACTCTGCGCGCGAGCTCAGATAAACATCTAGCGCTTCGGAATACCGGGACGACAAGGGATAGCTGCATATAGGCTCCCAAACTCCCAAGGATTTCGTTATCCGGGGCAGCACCCAGTCATCAACATTTCATGTCTCCTGCCGGCTCGTTCCCCTGGCTGGGAATTGCTTCAAAAAAACCTGACCTCCGCCCAACTCGATGCTGGGGCCTCTGGAACAGCTGTGGATTGGCGGCGACCCATTCCCAAAGGCGCCCGATGCCGCTCTCCTTGTCGACGCTGGGGCGCCATCCCATGACTCGTTCCGCCTTGCGGATGTCGCTTACGTAGCAAGGCTGATCCCCCGGCCTCCAGCTATCGAACCGAACTGGAATCTCTTGGCCGTTGAGGGCAGCAAGGGACCTGGCAAATTCGTGCCAGACCGAGAGCGCGTTGGTGGATCCTCCACCAATGTTGAATACCTCGCCGGCCGTCGCATCGATCTTTGCGATTGCGGTGCGAAAGGCGCGGACCAGGTCATCGACGAAGAGAACATCCCGCACCTGTTTCCCGTTCCCGTAGATCGTCAGCGGCCGACCGGTCTGAGTCGCAATGATAAAATGAGCGACCCACCCTTGGTCTTCGTTGCCAAACTGCCTTGGACCATAGATGCAGCTCATTCGAAACACCACCGTCGGAAGACCATAGATCCGGTGGTAGTCTCTGACGTATTGGTCAGCAGCCCCTTTCGAGCAGCCGTAAGGCGAGTGAAAATCTAAAGGCCGGGATTCCGGCACACCCATGGAGAGATCGCGGAACTCGTATCTGGTTTCTCGTTCAACCGTTCCAACGTCCTCAAGTCCTCCGTACACTTTGTTGGTCGAGGTGAAGACAATCGGCTGGCGCCTCCCACTTTGTCGCGCGGCTTCCAGCACATTGAGGGTCCCCAGCGCGTTCACCTCGAAATCCGTCCTTGGATTCTCGACGGATGTCGTCACGGCCACTTGTGCGGCCAAGTGGTAAATCTCATCCGCCTGCTGGACAGCCCCAGCGACCGCTCCGAAATCGCGAACATCACCCTGGATGAACTCGAGCTGGCCAGCACTCTGCAATTGCTTCAGCCAGGCAAGATTCAATTCACTCCCGCGCCGGGCAAGAGAGTCGAAGATCAAGACGCGGTAGCCGTCGTCGAGCAGGTTTTTGGACAGATTTGATCCGATAAAACCCGCACCACCGAATACTACTGCCTGCTTTCCTATCGCCATGATTTCTTCCCCCCCTCTTCAGTCGCTACTTGCGTGGCTCCCGCCTGTCAAGCACTACCTGGCGAAGGTACTCCACTGCGACTGGTACATTTGCGAACAATCGCGGCAATTCCCGTTCTTTCAATTTTCGCTTCTCCCCTCATTGACTTGATTAATAATGCCGAGCCGCGATGTTGAAACGAGGCGCGTCGTCCCGTCCCACGGGCCGTTGCCTCAGCGCCGGGACGAATCCAGGTAAGATCGATCGCGCATCCTGGCGAGCGCCCGAACAGATCAAGCGTTCGCACCCCCGGATGCAAGCCGAGCGAACGCGGGTCAGTCCCAGTCACAGCAACAGGGGGATTGATGCGAGGCAGTATCGACGTTTAAGGGGCTCTCCATCTCCGTGTCCCGGGCCCGGACGGGACGTGTCAATTCCCGGCGCTCTTCAAAGCAAGCTGCTGCTAATTTTTGAGAAGATCTAAGCGCGCGCTGTATCGAACTCGAAATAAACCTTCTGTCGATGACACGTAGGCAACGCCATTCTTGGTATCAAGACAGATGTCATGGAGCCACGGCGCAACGTAATACTTGGTAATGCGCTTGTATGTTTTTAAGTCGATTACATCGAGCATGTTTGTTGCCAGACTGGCGGTCAGCAACAAATTGCGCTCTGAATCCACGGCGAGCGTGCGAACCCCAAACACCGTAGGTATGGAACCGCGGAGTTCTAACGACTCGGCATCGAGTCGTAACACCTCCGAATGGAGGGGGACGCCGACCAGCAACTCCTTCCCGTCGGGAGTGATTGCCATACCATCCACCCACTGATCGGTCACAGCCGATCTACCGGTGATTCTGCGGGTGTTCAAATCGTACGCGCGCACCGTCTTCGGGAAAGTCATATACAGCAGCGGTTTGGCGGGATGCGTATGAATGAGTCCGGGAATACACAACTCGTCGCAGTCTCGGAGTGTGTAGAGGAGCTCTCCAGTCTTCCGCGCCACGACGGCGACCGGGTACCCCTTGCTCTCGGTGCGCCCGCCCCAGTACATCCCTTCCGAGACGAGGATAATGCCGTCGTTTAACCGGTCATAGGCGAGCCTCACATCGCCGTCAGTCATCTCCAGACCGGTGACGGATTTGGTTTGCGAGAGCGTCCGTGCCTCGATGAAAAGAAGCGCACGATCGTTTTCCCTGAAAAGGTAGAGCTCCTGGTTGATTGGATTGTAGTAGAACGTTTGGGCCTTGTCCGTGGTCACCGGGGAGTTCCGTGCAGCTCGAGAGAGGTCCTTGAGATCGTAGGCCAGCAGATAGTCGGTTCCATGGCCGGCTGCGTACAGCAGTCCATTTTCGGCATCCAGAGCGAGAGCATTGAGGTCGAAGTCTGCCACCTGCTGAACGGATTCGTCTTGGTGTAGCCGGTGGGCCAGGCCTTGGAGGCTCCAGCCATGCAAAAGAACGGCAGCGAGCGCTGGCACCAAAACCACGGAAAGCAGCCAACCGGCAGGGCCAAGCTTCGGCGGGTGCAGGGTTGTCGTCCGGCTTCGCCGCCAACTTGGAAGCTGGATGGCCGCCATCACCAGCGCGGGGGCCAGCGCGACCGCGGTCGCATGAGGATGCCAGAAGACAAGGTAAAGGACGCGAGAGACGACGAAAGTGCCGATCACGGGTGCAAGAAATCGTACGGAGGCTGAGCGGGCCAGGCGGCTCAGAACAAGGATGGCGGTGATGGCAATCGAACACACCAGAAACAGAAGCATCCTCTCAGGAATGGTGCCGACGAATTGGATTCCCCACATGGTAACTTCGACCAAGGAGAATCGGTGAGCCAGCCAGGTGACCACTTCGTCCAACCAAGCGGCGGCGAAAATCAGACTTCCGTTCATGAGCTTAGGCTCCGTCTCGAATTGGTAATTAGAGGCTCCACCAGTAGGACCACTTGAGCTCGAGAAAGTCGGTCGCAGGTCCCGGTCCAAGTCGAACCGGGAGGAGGGTCGCGGGAATCGGCTCCCCCGGCCGGGGCGGAAGCGCGGACTGAGAATGGGCATAGACGAGAGTAAGCGTCGATCCGAGCCGGTACTCCCAGCGCAGCACGAGGTTCAGGTTGAGGGCGGGTGAGTGGAAGCTGGGATCTGACGAGTACTCCACCGGCACCAGATCTGAAATCCGGATCGGCTTGCCCTGCGAGACCGCAGCGTAGAATGGGCCATAGCGCCCGAAGTCGGTGAAGAGTTGCGCGTACGCTTGAATCGTCAGCGTTGTAGTGAGCACCATTTGCTGGCGAAGCGTGAGGGACAGCAGGCGAGAATCGAGAATGCCAAAAATGAAGCGGTCGGCCGCGAGCGTGTCCACGTATCGGGCGCCGTGGGGCGTGTAGTCGAGGGCGGTTTCGAGCTGCGTCTCCAGACTCGGATGAGGGTGGACCACGATCCGCAAATTGCCGTTATAGCCAACAGTTGAAACCGGAAGCATCGGATTCGGTCTCCACCCGAGCCCCAGGGATCCACCAACCGAGAGCGCGCGATTCCCGTCGCTCTGGCCAGAAACGGAAAAAAACACGACGTTTGGGCGCTGATAGGGAATACCGGTGAAGCCCACTTCTCGGATGTCGAACTGCGGCACGTCAAAAGTGACATTCCATCCGATCGAATGAAAGGCTCGCAGGATGGCATTCCCGCCTGCTGAGATGTTAAAGCCGCGACCCACAAATCGCCCGTCGCTGGACCAGCCCTTGTCGAGCAACAGGTACGAGTAAAAAGAGCGCAACCCACCGAATCCGCTCGGGCGCACGAAATTCAAGCTGGCGCGAATATCGTGAATATTTTGGTTTGGCTGAAATCCTGTCGCGTTCAGGTCCAGTTTGGGAGAGGCGAATTCGTATCGCAGATCGAACCGAAACGGCTCCCCGCCAAACTTCCCCGCGGTCAGATAACCACCGAAGCCAACTTCGCCGGGCCGGATGAGGGTTCCATCCTTCAAAATGCGACCGGGAGATCCGGCGATCGACTGAGAAGCATCCACCTGACCGAGCAGAAGCCATTGCGAGTCGGCGGTTCGGAGATTCCAATCGACGGCTACCGCATTTCCCCCTCGCGCGTCGCAGTAGGTTGGACGCTCCTCGTCGGGCAGATTGGCCTGATCCGCGGTGCAGCGCGGTGCGATCGGAGTCGCCGCGGTGAAGAACGCCCCCACGGTGGAGTTGGAACCGACCTTCTTTCTGAGAACCGCGGCAAAATAGTTCTCCGGCGTCGGATTACGAGCCGGCAATGAATCCTTCAAGCCGAAGTGCAGCGGCCTCGAAATGGAGTAATCCAGACCGCGATTGGGATTGGCTTCATCGTTGCCCGGCACCGAAGCACCCGCGACGAAGGCGTCCAGCACGCCGATGTCCAGACCTTTGGCGGCGGTTCCGGTCAGCTTGGCCGCTCCAAGAATCGGGGTGACCAATCCGATCCGGCGCGAATAGAAGAGCGTCTGAGGCGTCTGGCCGACCTCGCCACCGACAGGCTGGAACAAATCGAGCCCGTGTGTGAAAAACGGCCGCTTTTCGGGAAACAGCTGCTCGAAGTTGGTGAGGTTTAGGATCACCTGATCGGGCTCGACTTCTCCGAAGTCAGGATTGACCGTCGCCCTCAGGGTCAAGCCTCGAGTGATCGCCGCCTTGAGATCAAATCCTAGGTCGAGCGATGGGTCGAGAAGGCGCGGCCTTGGAGTGGATGGATCAGCGAACTGGGGCCTTAGCGTAGCCCGCGCCGCGGCGTAGGGAGTCACCTCGATGTCGGTCTTGGGTCTGAGGCCGCTCAGTCCGGACAAGTGGCCGAAGCGCGACACGAAGCCATTGGCATCTCGCGGGATGAGCACGCTGTCGAGTACCTCGTGGGTGCGCGCGATCTCCCGGCGCGCAAAGAACCCCCAGGTCTGCAGCGGCCGATCGGTGAACCTGAGCAGGTTCAGCGGAATGGCGAACTCCGCCGACCACCCATCGGGGCGCTCGGAAACCCCAGCCTCCCAGACAGCATCCCAGTCCGTACTGTTCTGATCGTCCTGAAACCAAAGACTGTCTTGGAGCACGCCGGCGGCATTGACGGTGAAAGCAAATGCTTCGAGATGACTGTGATTTGAATCGATGGCGATACCGACGGTATCGGAGGCCGGGATGTGATCGCGCCTGGCCAGCTGCCGCAGGATCTGCTCAGGCCGGGAGTCGTAACAAATGATCCCAACGTAAACGTTGTCGTCGTCGTATAGGACGCGAATATCGGTACGCTCGCTCGGAGGAGCTCCTTCATCGGGAAACGATTGAACGAACTGGTCGAAGACGGGCGCGGTCGACCACTGCGGCTCATCCAGTTTCCCATCTATGGAAGGGGGCTTGCTAACGCGAACTGCCCAAATGAGTTGCGTCTGGCCCGGGCCTTCGACCGCTCCGAACGTGGTCGATGCAATCCACAGAAAAGCGGCAGCGATCCCACGTCGGTAGACGTCGGGCACCATTTCTTCAAAATCAAACGCGAGAAATGAACGAGCGGGCTTCAACGTCCACTTTTGTGCAACGCCGCGGTCGCCTCGCTGCGCTTCTCTCGCATCTGATCAGATTAACTCCAATGCCCCAGGACATGGGGTGTTCAACTTCCACTTCCAGGCATCTTCCATCCGCTTCGATCGATCCCCGCGAAGTCCGGTTACTGAGGTTTTCCCGTTCACTCGTCAACATGTTGGCCGATCGTTGTGAAACTGTCTCTCCCATTTCCTTTCCGTTGACTCTCAGGGCTGCGGCGATGTACCTCCCGCAAACTATGAAGATCATACCCAACATCACAAGTCGGTTGGCTGTGCTCTCCCTTGTTTTTTGCAGCATCGCATCTCGTGCCACAGCCCAGTCTCAGTACACCATCACGGATCTAGGGACCCTGCCCGGATTCAACTCGAGTAACGGCGGTGGCATCAATGCGTCTGGGCAAATTGCCGGTTGGTCCCATAACAGCAGTGGGATCGACCATGCGTTTGTCTGGACCAGCGGCAGCGGGTTGCAAGACCTCGGCACGCTGGGATTCGACTCGAGCGCGGCGATAGGCATCAATGCCTTCGGTCAGGCGGCCGGCGAGGTGTACAACAGCCAAGGACCATCTCACGCATTCCTCTGGACCAGCGACGCGGGACTGACCGACATTCACATGTCGGGCTTCTTCAGTTCTAGTGAAGCCATGGGGATCAATGCGTTCGGCCAGATCGTTGGCGAGTTGTCGAACCCTACCGGATCGGTTCATGCGTTCGTGTGGAGCAGTGACACCGGGATGTCGGACATCGGACCCATGCCGGGCATGACCGATAGCTTTGCGACGGGTATCAACGACTCAGGCCAGGTTGTCGGCACATCGTGGAATAACATCGACGGGCGGGCCTTCCTTTGGACGAGCGGAGGGGGCTTTAGCGATCTCGGTAGGTTGCCCGGATTTATCTATGCGCTGGCTTCAGCGATCAATGCTTCCAGCCAGGTCGTGGGCCAAGCGAGCAATGACACTGGCCCAATCGACGGTTTCCTCTGGACGCCCGACGGCACGATGACGGATCTCGGGACGTTGCCGGGATTCCCCTACATTCAACCGTACGCGATCAATTCCTCGACGGTGGTGGTGGGTCAAGCGGGCAGCGATGCCGGATCTCCACATGCGTTCATTTGGCAAAATGGCGCGGTGACAGACCTGAACACGCTGATCCCTGGTGGGTCCGGATGGGTTTTGAACATCGCGACTGGTATTAATGATAGCGGGCAAATAACTGGCACCGGGACGCTAAGCAGGGCAACACGAGCGTTTCTCCTGACACCGATTCAATAGGCGTCTCGCGCGACAATCTTCGAATTCGGGATCACCGCGCAATTGTTTCAGGTTGTCATCTTAACTGCTTTTCGATCAGCTGCCTTCCGGCTAGCGCGATTGCCTGCCTGGGTGCAGACTCATCGCACCTGGGCGGTACGAGTGATCCACCCCACCCCCCCTCGCCCGTCGCGGATCACCACCCAGAGCCGGACTGAACCCGTAGTGTCAGGCGTTGTGTAGTCGATCGAGGAATCGGCGGGCTCGCCGGTAGACGTCTGATCTGTGGATCGCAGCGAGCTGATGTCTCCGTCCGTGGCGAAAAAGGAGAAATTGAGCGCCTCAAGTCCATTCCCGGTGTCCTCCTTCGCATCGCTCGCCGGCACAGGTTGCAAACGAACCTTTACCCCCGCCGCCAGAACGCCGGATCCATCCGCCGGCAACTCGGCGCCATTGACGAGGAGTCCCACGAGTGAAGGATTGTGGTTGATCGGCGCGCCGACGCTGCGCAGCGGCACCTGCGCGAATCCGTCCAGCTCCTCGCCGCCCGCCGTCGATGAAAATCCCGCCACCGCCGTCGTCCCAGCGGCGAGGGTCGAAGCCCGTTGCTCGTCGGTCAATGGCGTTCCATCAGCAGTGCGGTAGAGAACGTCCCAGAAAGGCTGCGCGTTCGGATCGGCGAGGTCGAGCCTCGCCACGCCACTGCCGTCCTGCGGCAGCGCGATTCCGTGGTTCCCTGGGCAGTCGAGCGATGCAGGAGGCGGCAGGTTCGCCGGGAGCGGACAAAGCGCCCACTGTAGCTGGATCGGCGCACCCGAGGGCTCGATAGCCAACGCGGTGAGTGTCGCTGCGGGCAATGAGTCCCCGACCACCAGTTCTGCGGGATTCGCCTGTACCGCGAGAACCCGGAGTTTATCGACGATGCTCTGCTTAGGCAGGTTGTTGCTGCAACCCGCCATGACGACAAATACGAAGACGACAAGCGCTGCGCGCATCAGAATTCTCCTTTCAGTCCAATACTCGGAAAGATCGGCAGTCCCTGTACCGACTGGTGGTTCGCGTAGTCGTACGAATACGCCACGCTCTCGATGGAGCGGTGGTTTAGGGCGTTGAGCAGATCGAGAAACAGGTTCAACGTCCAATGGTCGAACGTCCACGTCTTGTCGACGCGGATGTCGAGCTGGCTGAAGGGCGGCAGTCGCGAGCTGTTGGTCTGGCCATAGATGGCGACGTACGAATCCGTGGACGCCAAATACCTAGAGCCGAGAACGGGCGTGTAGACGTTTCCGCTGATGAATCGGAATCGCCCTCCGATCTGCCATCCGTGAGGAAGCTCATAGCTGATGACCGCGGTGACATTGTGAGTCTGGTCGTAGTCGGCGAGGCGCCACGGTTGGCCGCGTGCGTCCTGGCGCTCGCTCCTGGAGAGTGTGTACGAGATCCACCCGAACAGGCGATCCGTCAGCTCCTTGCGGAGGAGAAATTCCCCCCCGTAGACCCGACCGATGCCGGCGTTGTCCACATTCTCTGGCACGGGTTGCCCATTCACCACCACGCTCGCGTTGGTGCGGACCGGAATGTGGTCGAGTCGCTTGTAAAAACCCTCTGCGGAAAAGAGCACGCCTTGGATCGGCCGCAGCTCCGTTCCGAACGACGTCTGCAATGCTCGCTGGGGCAAGAGGTCCGGATTTCCGAACGCGCGCGTCATGTCGGCGCCCCGGGAACCCTGCGTGTAAATACCTACGCCGGCTTTAAGCGCCACCGTTTCCGAGAGCTCCCATCGGGCCGCGAGCCGCGGCGAAACCGTGAAGCTCGGCGATTCCTGCTGCATGTAGCTGAAGGCGTCGAATCGGACACCCGGCGTCACCGTGAACCCGCGGAACAGCGTCAGCCGCAACTCCGACCACAGTGCGGGATTGAATCGGTTGCCGACGGTCTCTGGCTGGTCGACGATGGGCTGGTCGGGGCGGAAGGTGTCGCGCGTATCACCTTCGCGCGGGATTCCGCTCGATGGGGCACGCGCATGGTAATGAAAGTGATCGTTGTTGACGTCCAGCCCGATCGAGCCGGTGACAACATCTGAGAAGCGATAGCTCGCGGTGCTCCGCAGAGCGGTCTGCACTTCGTTGATGCGCTCGTTCACGCGACTGGCGTAACGCGCGTAGGTGTATTGAGTACCGGCGAAGAGGCTGCTGTCGAGGGAAAAGTTCCCCGAGTGATATCCGTGCCTCAATCGCAGCTGCGAGAACTTATTCTCGTTGAACGCATCGCCGCTGCTGTTCGGGTCCGCGTCGGCAGGACGGCTGACCAGCAAGCCAAGCTGATCGTCGCTGATCAACCCGAGCAGCGAGAACGAGTGCGCGCTCCCGGGAGGATGGTAGTCGAGCCGCACCTGCGCGTCGTAGTACTGCGGCGCGGTGGTAAAGCTGAAGCGGTCGCTCGAGACGGATCGAAGCACCAGATCGATCAGGCTCCGCCGCCCTGCGATGGCGAAGTTGAGGCCTGCGATGCCCATGTTTCCCTCGAGCAGCGCGCCGGCATCGATGAGGCTCGTCTTTACGTAGCCGTGCAGCTCATCGCGCGCGGCTCGGCTCTTGACGTCGACGATGCCTCCGGTGAAATCGCCGTGCTCCACGCCGAAGTTGCCGGGGAGGTAATCGATCGCTCCGATCAGGTCTGAGTTGAACGTGCTGGTAAGAGCGTAGAAGTGATAGAGCAGCGGAATCGGATGGCCGTCCAGGAAAACGCCAGAGTCCACCGCGTTGCTCCCGCGAATGACGAGCGGACCGCCCCCGATGGGGCTGGTGCGCGCTACCCCAGGCAGGTCCTCAACCACCTTGAGGGCGTCGCCCTGAGACCCTGCGGTCTGAGAGAGCTCGGCGGGGCCCAAGCGGGTGTGGCTCAGCTCCTGGCGCTCGCGCTCGCCCTCGACGGTTGCTTCCAAGCCGGAGGAGAATTCGCGCTCGATGCGGTAGACGACTTCCAGCTGCTCGTTGTCGGTGAGCGTCTCCCGGGAAGCGAAGCGGAGGTAGCCAGGCGCCGCGATCACGACTTCATGCTCGCCGGGCGGGAGGTCTTCGAGCGAAAAGCGGCCTTCGGCGTCGGTGACAGCCGAGCGCTCCAGCGCCGTCACGGAGACCTCGATGCCGGGGAGCTTGTGCCGCGTGCCCCTCTCGAGCACCGTGCCGGATAGACCGGCATTCGCCAGCGTGACTGCGATCAAAACTTCCAGCACGGCCTCTCCTTCAGTGCAAGACGAAATGCAGGGTGAACGGCACAGATGTCACCACCGGCTCTCCGCGGATCTTCGCCGGCGAAAAACGCAGCTCGCGCGCTGCGCGAACTGCTGCTTCACCCAGGCCGTCGCCCGGGTTCGAGATGATCTCGACGCGCGTTACCGCTCCGCTTGTGTCGAGCCACAGCCGAAGCACGACGGACCCTTCGTGCTCTTTGCGACGCGCCTCCGGCGGGTAGTAGCGACGCAGGTCGGGCTGAGCGGTCAAGCGCGGCAGCTCGGTGAGCGCTGCAGCTGGCGCATATTTCTCGGCGGCGTAAGGTTTCACTTCTTCGGGAGCCGGGGCGCGCGACGGCGGTTCGGCATAAAGGGTGTTCCCAGTGGGCGCCGCGAAGCTGCCGCCTACTGCTGTGCTCTCGGGCGCAATCCCGCTCGATACCTCCGGGTCCGGTGTTGGCTCGGGAGCCTTCATCGAGGCCGAGGGTGGCGGAGGCGCGCGCCGCGCGGTGCGCACCCTTTGCGGCGGCTGTGGCGCAGATCGCGGCGGCGGCGCCGGTGCGGGAGGTGCCTCCGGCGGAGGTCGCTCCACCACCGCGATCTGCAAAGGCGTGGGTGTTCGCCGCGGCGCGACGGGCCGTGCTACCAGGAGAGCAACGGCGGCGAGATGCAGTGCCGCCGAAAGGCCGACGTAGATCAGCGCGCGGGGCATTCACGGTCTCTCGATCTCCACGGCGAACTTCAGAACGCCCGCGCCTTTGAGAACGTCGAGCACGTGGGTGACATCGCCATGCGAGGCGAGCCGATCGGCACCCACGAGCGCCTGGACCTCCGCTCCGCGCGAGCGAGCCGATGCCACCGCCGTGGCGAGACCGGCATCATCGACGGGGGCGCCATTGAGAAACCGCTCCCCGGCGCGAGTGATCACCACTGCGAAGGTCTCCTGCTGCACCGTTTCGCCCCCATGTGCAGCCCGGGGCAGCTCCACTTCGATGGTGTCCCTCACGATGTAGCTGGCGGTGACCATGAAGATGATCAGGAGCACCAGGCAGATGTCGACGAGCGGCGTGACGTTGATGCCGGTGATCGCCTCGTCGCTTTGTTCAAAGGCCTGTGCCACGGCTAGCTTTCCTCGCGGTGGGAGAGGCTCGTCGACTGCGCTCGGGACAGCCCTGCGGCGATTGCGCTTCGCAGCGCGTTGGCACGACCCACGGAGCGGCGCACGAGCCGTTGGAAGAAGTTGAAGCCCAGCACGGCAGGAATGGCAACGAACAGGCCGACGGCGGTCGCCACCAGCGCTTCGCTGATGCCGCCCATCACCGCTTGCGCTCCCCCTTTGCCCGCGGTGGAGAGATCGGCGAAGGCTCGGATGATGCCGAGCACCGTGCCGAAGAGGCCGATGAATGGCGCGTTGTTGCCCAGCGTGCCGAGAATCGACAAGCGCTGTTCGTACTCGATGCGCTTCTTCTCAACGTTTGCTGCCGTGGCCATGGACACGGCTTCGAGCCCGTTTGGAGCCACGCCTTCGGCCGCGCGCACCACATCCGCTTCCAGGCTGTCTCCAGATACGAGCTTGGCTGCAGCCGCGAGATTCCCCGCGTGGCACAGCCGCATCAGCTCGGGAAACTTCGAGCCCATTCGCCGCCTGAAAAAGTACGTGCCGCGTTCGAGTGTGACCGCGACGCTGAGCACGCTCAGCCCGACCAAAAGCCAGAGAACCCAGCCCGCCCCGAGCAAGGTGAAACCGAGAAGTTTTTGTGAAATCACCACCGCCTCCTTCGTTCGCAGGAGGGAACACCGCCCGCGCGGGGCGGTGTCACTTCGGTGAGCTCAGAAGCGAATTCCGGCGAACGCCCCGGGCCACAGCTTTATGTGGTACCCGTGCGTTGAGATCGTCCAGCCGTACCCGAAGTGGGGAAACTTGTTGTCAAGGTCGAAGAACGCGTTGAACGACGGCCCGAAGACAAGGCGAAGGTTGCCGGCGAGCGGAACCCCCAGCGCTACTCGAGCGGTGGCGAGCACATGCCTGCCCTCCGCGTCGGTGTTGTACAGGCGCCGAGCCAGCACCTCGGTGTCCACAGACCAGGAGCCGACTTGCGCGTGTAGCCCAAGACCCAGACCGGCCAGCAGCGTTCCGCTGAACCCGACCTTCAGCACCGGCACGCCCGAGGCGTGCTCGTTCGACGAGCCTAGGCTGAGAATCGTATAGACGCGGCGCCCGCCCAGCCTGGCTACCGCCGATGCCCCTACCTCGCTGAACTCGCCACCTGCATCGAGGATGCCGTCGGAGATGAAATTGAGCAGGCCAACGCTGGCACTGGAGGAGTCTGCCACATTGACCAGGCCGAGCTGCAGTCCGGACACGCGCCGCCCCACATTCACAAGAGAGAGTTGCACGCCGCTCACGTCCTCTGCCACGTTCGCGGCGATGGAAACCTGTACCCCCTCGACCGTGCGGGCCCGGTTCGCGGCCGCGGCGATCTGCACGCCGCCGGTATCCGACGCCGAGTTGTAGCCCACCGCAATCTGCACGCCATGGAGCGTGCCGGCGAGCAGATTCGCGCCCGTCGCCACCTGGACGCCCCCGGCCGGCCCGCCAGCGTAATTCAGCCCGACTGCCGACTGCACTCCTGCCATTTTCCCGGTTACCCAATTCGCGGCCCCAGTCAGTTGGAAACCTTTGAAGTCGCGTCCCACCAGATTGAAGACGGAGCCGAGGGCGAAGCCGCGCTGCGCGCCTTCGGTGTAATTTCCACCCAGCGCGAGCTGGGCTCCTCGCACGTCGCCGCGGCGCACCGTCCCTAAGACGCTCAGCTCGAGGCCATTCAGAGCGCCCCCACGGCCAACGGTGAGATTGAGAGCGAATCCATTCGTCGTGTCGTCTGAAACCCATCCGCCTCCGCTTCCCACGCCTACGGCCGCACTCGGTACAATTGAAAAGACCGCGGGCACGGAGCGAAACACTCGAGGAACACTCGGCTCGTCGGGCAGGTCGCCGCGGGCCATGGCGAACTCGTGGGGGACTTGATGCAGCGCCGCGGGATCGAGAAAAGCCCGGCGGCCGTCCTCTAGCGCTACCTGCGTTTCGCTGACCGAATGCCCTTCCTCCACGATGATGCGGTATGGACCACGGGCGAGCCCGAGCTCTATCTCGTTGCCCCGCGCCTTGTGCAGCTCGACCACCAGATGGTCGTCCTCATCTCGCACGTAGATGCGGCCGACGACGTCCTTCGAGATCACCAGCCCTGCGCTGGTGGAACGCAGATCGGTGAGCACCAGATCGCCGGCACCCTGGAGCTGGATGTCATAGGAGGGGTGCTGTGCCCCTCCCGTGGTGTGCTGCGTGCGCGCCAGCGTCTCCTGGAATGTAAAGGCATACGCATCGTTCAAGGTGACGCGGCCAGAGCGGGACGAGTCAGCAGCGCCCCGCATTGCGGAGAGGAGGTAGTGAGTGAAGAACGAGCCCCCGATCCGATCCGATTCCTGCGCTACCTCGTCGGCAGCGCTGGAGGTGAGAAACGCGTGGCCCTTCAGGCTCGAGGATGAATCAAGCAAGAAGGGCGGCCGCGTCGTTCCCCCCTTGGGGCGAGTCATTGCACCCGAAGCGCAGGAATCGAAGATCGCGACCTGCAGATCCGCCGCCAGGGCATCGAACCGGCTGCGCAGCTCGGCGTACGAAATCCGTTCACCGCGGACCAGCAAGCCCTCCTCATCGGAATGCCCGGAATAGTAGAAGACCACCTCCAACCTGCGAACCGCAGCCCGCGCCTCGGCAAGCCGACGTCCGAGCTGTTCGAGGCGGGAAAGAATTCTAGCGCGGTCGGCGTCGAGCACGAGCGTCATGTCGTCGTCGGCGACGCCCCCGAGCTGCTCGAGCACCCGCGCGAATTCCTTCGCGTCCGACGCCGCGTAGCGCAGGCGAACGCGGGAAGTTCCGCCATCGTTCACGCCGACCACCAGCGCGAAGCGGCGCGCCTCGATCGATGGTTGCGCCGCGGCCAGCCCGGGGAGAAGCACCCACGCGAACGCGGCAATGCATCGCCTCATGGGCTCGCTTTCACCAGAACAAACGAGCTCTGCTCGAAGCCTTTGGGAAGGGCTAGCGGCTCGGTGCGGGCCGCATTCCCGCGAGCCGCCAGCTTGCGAGCAGCCTCCAGCGCAATGGAAGCACGGAACGGCGAGTCGCTGGTGACTAGAAAGAAGCGCTCGAATCCCGGCGCAGCATCGAGCTCGTAGGCGTGAGGAAGCTCCGTGCGCGCATCTCGGACCAGGCGCGCGGCCTCGCCATCGTGCTCGGGCAGGTGAAGGGTGACTGTTCCGGCGCCGTCGACCGAGATAATCGCGCCATAAACCTGGCGCGCCCGGACGTAAGCAAGCTGCACCGTGTCCCCGGCCCTCGCGATGGCGCCGTTCTGCAGCTGCTCTACCTCAGCACCTCGGCTTCGGTAGACCAGCAGCGTGGCATCGCCCTTGATCCGGGTCTGCTCCGGCTGGCGCAGCACCACGGCGAGCACCACCGCGGCGAACACTCCCGCAGACGCTGCGAGCCACGCCCCCCGTCGCCGCGGGAGCTGCACAATCAGCGCCCGCTGGCGGCGTTCGATCTCTCTCACCACTGCCTGAGGCGGATGCCGCGCCAGCAAATCCGCGTTCGAGGCGCGCAGATCGCTGAGCCGCTGGGCCCCGTCGGGTTCGCGAGCCAGCTGTTCCTGCGCCGCGCGCGCTTCTTCTTCGGGAAGCTCGCCGAGCGCGAGCCGCTCGAGCAGGTAATCCGGAAGCCGGCGATCAGTCATGACACATCCTCCAGCTCTGCCGCACGCTCTTTCAAAATCCGCAGCCGCTTCCGCACTCCGGAGACAGACATTCCCACCTCGGCGGCCACTTCCTCAAGCGTGAGGCCGTCGAGCATGTGAAGCACGGCGATGGTGCCGGTGGATGCTTTCTCGGAGCGGAAAATGCGCGCCAGCAGCGATCGCGCTGCCGCCGGGGCAGCGGGATCTTCGGCGGAGGCGATCTGCATCAGCAGTTCCTCGTCCTTGTCCTCGGGCTTTCGGCGGGCGCTGCGCAGGCGGTTCAGACAGAGGTTGGTCGCGGTAAGCAGAAGCAGCGAGGAGGGCGCTTCGTCGGTGAGCGTCTCCCTTCGGCGCAGAATCTCCACGAAGACATCGTGCATGGCGTCCGCCGCCTTTTCCGGATCGCGCAGGAGCCGTTCACAACGACGCAGCACCATGGGCCCATAGCGCCTATAGAACTGCTCGATGTCGAGGGCCAACCTCTCCTCCCTAATGGCGTTCCGGAGAAGGGAACACCGCAGCGCGCAGGATCTGTTACCTCCGGTAGAAGTCCAGTGTTTCTCAAGGACGGCATACTCGAGGGAGAACCCCTGGTCAGGGACCCACGCTGGTGACGGAGCCGTTCAGAAGGTCGCGAACCCACTCGTTCAGGACCACACCTCCCGCCGTGCGGGTGTAGAAGGCGGAGCCCTGCAGTGAGGTGTGTGCCGAACCCGAGAAGAGGAAGGCGACGGCGTTCGAGTAGGAACTGAGCCTCGAGTCCATGTCCTGCAGGCCGGCGGTGAACTGTGCCTCCGAGAGTTGCTGGTAACCAGTGCAACTGTTTAGGCCAAAGCCGAAATAGGACGTGGTCGTGTTGTCGTTGGTCGACTCTATTTGGCCAAAGGATCCTTCTGGATTCATCTTGATCTGGTGCTTGTAGAGATCGAGGAGCCGGGTGGACGGACTCGAGCACTCCCCTTCGCAGTCCTGAATCAGCGTATTGTCGAGGCCCCAGGTCTGCCGCTGCAAGTTTTGGAGACACCCTGCGAAGTAGGGATCTGACATGGGCGGCCCCGAGTCGTCGATCAAGTCGATCTCCGCCGATGCGAACGCTCTGCTGACCGGCCCATACGCGGCCACCGAGCCGAAGCCTCCTGCGCTCACACCGGTTAGAAGCACACGCGTCGTGGCGGGGAAGGTCGGCACCAGGCGCGCGACGTAAAGGCCCATATTGGCGTAGCCAACGAACTGCTGCGTCCCGGCGACGCCTGCGACGGTGCCGGCCGGATTGTTGCCCCCGTGGACGTCGCCCGTGCAGTAAGGAACGAAGACATAGTTCCAGTCCTTGACCGGATTGGCCGGGTTGGTCCGGTCCAGGATGCCGTTGTTCACGCTGGCGCAGCTGTGGGCGCCATCACTGCCGCAGACAACGTCGAGGGCCGCAAAGTTGGCGGCGGAGAAGCTGGACGGGTTGCCAGCGCAGGTCGTCGCATTGAAGCAAGCGCCGCCGCCCTGGAGGAAGATCATCAGGTTGTTCGAATCAGAGCCCGGATTGATGGCGATGCCCGTCGACGAGCCGTCGCGGCACTTCGCGTCCGCAAAGGGCACCCAGGTCCACTGGTTGGCGTGCAGTCCGGTGATCGCGGCCGAGTTGGTGTTACTCGAGTCCCGGTCGCAGGCCACTGCCA
>Ga0126369_10000150_pt1 | contig 42727 bp, 40 predicted proteins | sample PanSoiMetaPlot_1_FD_109646 | JGI IMG/M metagenome (GOLD analysis project Ga0126369, IMG submission 109646) | Tropical forest soil microbial communities from Panama - MetaG Plot_1 | ecosystem: Environmental > Terrestrial > Soil > Tropical forest > Bulk soil | place: Panama | collected 2016-02-17
CAGCGGATCTGCGTCAAGAATCAAGAGGTCGGCGAGTTTGCCGGATTCGATGGTACCGATCTGCGGATTTGGACTGAAGACGCGGGCCGCGTTGCGGGTGGCATCGACGATGATCTGCATCGGTGTCAGGCCTGCTTCGGCCATGAGCTCGAACTCGCGATGCAGCGATGGGCCATGCAGCGTGCCGATGTTTCCGGCATCCGTCCCGGCGGCGACGATGGCCCCTGACTCCTGCATACGTTTCAGGTTTGCGAGAACTACGGCCTTTTCTGTAAAACGGGGCGGAAATCGGGCGTAAAGCGGCAGCCGATCTTTGGGAATCGTGGCCAAATCGGCCCACGAGGCAATCACTTGCGCATCGCCGCATGAGCGCTCGATATCGTTGAGGTCCACGTTTTGGCCTAACACTTCAGCATAACCTTCAAGGACGACGATGGTGGTGGTGTAGATTACGCCGCGCTCCTTCACCATCTGCACGAATTCGTCATCGACTGGCCGGTCAGAAACGCTGTGCACCAGAATGTCCGAACCAGCGCCGACTGCAGCTTTCGCGGTCTCGAGCTCGGTCGCGTGCACTGCGACCCGCACGTCCGCAGCATGGCTCGTTTTCACCACCGCCTCGACGATCTTGATGGCATGGTCGAGTTCGACTTCCGGCCCGCGAATAAACCAAATCTTGATAAGATCGGGCTTGCGCACGAGCTCACGGCGGACCAGTGCAACCGCTTGCTCGGGATTGGTGACTTCGATGATGGCCGGATCGGCGGACTCTAAATCGTCCGGCGCGACGGTCGAAATGAGAGGGCCCGCTACTGCGACTCGCGGTGTCGCTCGCATGCGGCGCGCCATGGCACGTACATTGAAATTCGCAAAAGGACCACCGGCGTCTACAACGGACGTAATGCCGCTGCAAAGATAACGCGTGAACGTATAGGGTAGACGCCTGCGAATCCACGCCAACTCCCGTTCGTATGGCACGCGCTGGCGCAGATCGATGACGTCAGGACGTGTATACAGGTCGCCCGATTGGAAGAAGTGAACATGTGCATCGATTAGTCCCGGGATGATCCACTTGCCACGGGCATCGATAGTTTTGGTGTTCTTTGGAACTGTAATCTTTGAGGACGGACCGGCATCAGCGATGCGATCGCCGCTGACTACGACAGCAGCGTCGGATACCGGTGGCGCCCCTGTGCCGTCAATGAGCGTGCCCCCATCAATAACGAGCGTTGCGCTCCGACTCTGCGCGTGGGCCGACGCTGTCAGCAACGCCAATATGAGCAGCGGGAAAAACAGTCCCGTTTGCATCATTAGAATTCTGTCCTCCATCGTCGAACCCCGCTGCCGGCGTGGAGATCACAGCCTCATGGTGCTGGCAAAAGCGAGTGCACGCGACCCCAAACCGGAAAAGCCGGCCCTATGGGGGCTATGCCGGGTTGTTCCGCTGCTTCCGGGCCCAGAGCAGCCAGTGGTTCTACTTTCACGGCGCCTAGCCTATCGCGTTGCATCCTACGAGGAAACCGATCCATAACGATCCGGCACATGTGACCTGCCTTGTTCGGAACGGGCAAACACCGCGGGGTATTTTGCGCAAGTAGCAACATGCTCCACAAACGCGCAGTGGATCAGGGTGTATGGCATCGGTTGCGGGGGCTGAATGCCTACTAAAGGCCAGACGTCCGACACTCTTCCTCCTAAATTATTCGGTGGTCTCTTCCGGTCCTTGACCTCATCAAGAACATGCAACTTTACCAACACTTCCCTTTCCTAGCGGGAGAGTCTTGCAAATGATCTTCGCTCTTTTTTCTGTAGCAATCGCTGCGGCATTTTTCGTCGGCTCACTGATCTTGTTGAATTACGGACGGCACCTGGGCTTGCGATACCTACAGCAGAAGGGTGCCAGCGGCATGACCGGGCTTGCCACCGTCGAGGGCGCCGTATTCGCCTTGATAGGGCTACTTTTGGCATTCACGATTTCTGGCGCCCTCCAGCGGTTCGACGAGCGCCGACAACTGGTCATTCAAGAGGCAAACGCAGTCAGCACGGCCTATGATCGCCTCGCTCTGTTCGAAGGCGACGTTGCTCGTGCGCTGCAGAGCAAACTGAAAGACTATGTCCACGCCCGGATCGACCTGTATCGCGTGCCGCCCGGTTTCGCGCTGTGGCAACGTGCGGAAGTCTTTTCGCACGAGCAACAGGACAAGATCAGCGAACTCAAAACCAATGTCTGGGGCGCGGCGGTCGCAGCCTGCCCTCAGGACAGCTTTCGGCCCGCCTGTTCGATGTCTCTGCCCGTGCTTGCCAATCTGTTTGAAGTCGCACGACTGCGTGCCGGCGCAAGCGAAAAACATCCGCCTCACATTGTCTATGTCATGCTGTTCGGCCTCGGGTTAGGCAGTTCGCTGCTTGCAGGGTTCGGCATGGCCGCAGCCAAGGCGCGCAGTGGCATTCACATGGTGATTTTCGTCGGTACACTGACAGTCACGCTCTATACTGTTACGGACATGGAATTTCCGCGGCACGGCTTGATTCGCATCGACAATTTCGATCACTTTCTTGTCGAGGCTTACGCGCAAATGCAGTGACGTAGGGCGGCAATTTTGAGTGTCGCTAAGGTCGAGATCCATCATGCCGACCATGCAACCGGCGTATCTGGAGTTAATTTTGGACATGCAAGAATTCCGCGAGGAGACCGAGGTAATCAGCGAAATCGGCGCCACTGCGGATTATTCAATTGGGCGCCCGCACCTCGATCCTCGCCGTTTCTGTATCATGGGCCGCTGCATGGGTGGCTGGCGCGCCTGAAGGCGCCGATGATCACCTCACCGGCGGAATGATATCGTGCAAGATTTCCTGCAAGCCTTCGTAACCGGCACGAATCTCGTGGCTCGAGCCCGCAAAGTCGTCGCCGACGGGCTCTGCGCGACCGCCGAGATGACGAGCGAGGAACGCCTCCATGATGGCTTTGAAGGCGATTTCGTTCTCAGGCCGCGCGAAACCGTGACCCTCGTCAGGATAAACGACATAAATCACAGGAATGCGTTTTTCCGTCATCGCCGCGACGATCTGGTCGCTCTCGGTCAGCTTGCAGCGCACGTCGTTCGCGCCGTGACCGATGAGCATCGCTTCATGATGTCACCCGCCCGATGCAACCGGGAACGCGCTTTGAGTAACGCGACGCCTTCCGGAGTGCGAGGATCGCCGATACGATGACACTCCTGCTCGTAGAACGCGGTCCAGTATGGCGGCGGATCGGCGAGCATCGTCTCGAGGTTGGTGATGCCGACGACCGGCACGCTGCAGCAAAATACGTCTGGCGTGAAGGTGGCGCCGACAAAGGCGGCGTAGCCGCCATAAGAAGCGCCATAGATCGCGATGCGCTTGGGGTCGGCGATCCCCTCGGCGATGGCCCAGTTGACGCCGTCGATTAGATCATCGTGCATCTTGCCGGCCCACTCCCGGTCGCCAGCGCGGGCGAAAGTCTTGCCGAAACCGGCCGAACCGCGATAGTTCACCTGCAGAACGGCGTAGTTGCGATTTGCGAGCCACTGGACGTCGCGATTGTAATTCCAACCATCGCGCGCCCAAGGTCCGCCATGCACGTCGAGCACCATGGGCAGCGGACGCGCGGGTCGCACGCCGGTCTCGGTTGCCGGCAACGTCAGGTAGGTGACGAGCTCGAGTCCGTCGCGCGCTGCGATGACGACGCTGTGCATGGGCGCGAGCCTCGCCTTATTGAGTTTCGGTCGCGCCGAGAACAGGGACGTGGTCTTTCCGGTGCGCCGGTTGAGCAGATGCCAGGCGCAGGGACGATCCGGACGAGCCGCGGCGACGACCCAGAGCGTGTCGTCGTCCGACTGGCTCTCGATCTCAATCGTCGCATCGAGTTCACGCTCGAGCATCGCAAGGTCGCGTCCGGTGGCGGAATCGATGGCGATCCACGCTCTGCGCATGTGCTCGGCAGAGACCGCGGTCACCTCATCGGTGCGTGGGACAAGTCATCCACCCCGCGATGTCGACCTTCTCGTGGCTTGCGACCAGCGTTTGGGTGCCCGTCGTCCAGTCGATTCGCAACATGACGGCCTTATCGCGGCGGACCGAGCTACGCAGGAACCAAGCGTCCCCGGTGCGATTGATATGCGATGGTTCGGTGCCGAGGACGTTATCGGCTGCAATCGACATGATCTCCGCGCGCGTTCGTCAACCCGCAGCGCCCACTGCGGTGAACTGCTCACCGACGATTTTGCCGCGGTCAATCGCTGAGAAAGGGCGCTGGTCAGGCAGTTTCGCCGCTAAGCGATGTCATCATTCCTCCGCTCGCCACGCTTGCGTCGCCGACGCTGGCCGCAAGCTCTACTGTGTTACCATGCCGTTTGGCGTAGAGGAATCTTGATCCACAACCCTGCGGCTGGTAGTGTCTTGGGAGCGGGGCGCAAGCGGACTTTCTTTTTCAGGAGTACTGCCATGGCACGCTCGAAGGACAGGACGCAGGGCAAGCGTCGGGGCAAGGCACTCGGCGTAGTTGGTATGTCATTGTCGCTGGCGGGCGCCGCGTGCGCTGAAAGCAATCCCGCTGATGCTTCGCCCACGCCGACTGCCAACGTGCGCACGGTCGATCTCCATGAGGTGGAAATTTTCGACGTAACGCTGTCGTCATTCCGTGTGTTCGACCGAGAAGACCCCCAAAACCTCAACGCCGAGGGGGACGTCGTCGCGTGGTGGGGCTGTAGAGGTTGCGGCGGCTGGCGAGGTTGTGGCTGCAGAGGCTGCGGCGGCTGGCGAGGTTGTGGCTGCAGAGGCTGCGGTTGCCGAGGCTGCGGTTGCCGAGGCTGTGGCTGCCGGGGCTGCTGGGGCTGTGGTGGCTGATAATCCAGATATTCCGGCAATATCCAAGAGCCAAGTCGCGACGAGGCGAGGGTGTATTGTTGAGCCCCTGAGGCGAACCTCGCGGGCGGGTGGAGCTTTCGGCCTTGGAATCGATCCTGCAAGGGTGGTTGAATGACGTTGCGCGGGCCCGGAACGCCGGCGCCGACAATTGAAAAACGTGTCGATCAAAACTTTCCTTAGATGAATGACCGCGACGCCGAGCGGCTGCAACGAGGTGAGGGCGGGCGCGCCGGCCAGATGACCAGCGACGATCCGGCACGGCGTTTCGAGCAACGCGATAACGGCGCCGTCCGTTTCGCGCCAAATTTTTCGGTCTATGTCCTGCCGCCCGACGTCGTCTGCCTTTACTCGGAGGATAGAAAGTTTTTCCTTCACGGAGAACTCTACTGCGTACTCGCCACGCGGATCGGCGCAGGGGAGTCTCGAAAAACGATCGTTGGCGAACTTTCCCATGAATTCTCCGCCGCCAAGATCGACGAAGCTTTTGAGCGCCTGCTCGCCCGCCGCTTCGTGGTGCCCGTGAACACAACTGACGGAGCAGCGGCGGCCTACTGGGCGAGCCTCGGGCTCAAGCCCGACACTGCGGCGGAGAACCTCAGAAAGGTTCGCGTGCTGATTCAATCATTAGGCGGCCCCGGCGAGAGCGAGCTGAGGGCGGCGCTGAGCGAATTTGGCGTTCGCGTCGTTGATCGCTCCGCTGACCTGATTGTGGTTCTGGTGAACGAATATCTCGACGGTCGACTTGCAGAATTCAACAGCCACCAGCTGACGCGAAAGCAAGACTGGCTGCTGACGCAGCCATCCGGAATTTTTCCCCAGATCGGCCCGATCTTCAGCCCCGGAAAGAGTGCCTGTTGGACTTGCCTCGCCGATCGCATGAAATGGAACCGACAGGTTAAGGCGTTCCTTGACCGCCAGGAGGCCCGCTGCGTCACCGCCTCGCCACTCGGCAAGAATTTGTTCGGGCGGAGTGGAATCGAGCTTGCGGCTGTCGAGATCGGCAGGGCCATCGCCAGTGGCTTTCGCACCGATTTGCACCACCACCTCGTCAGCCTCGACTTGATGGGCTCGACAGTCGTGAGGCATTACGTGCCAGCCCGACCGCAGTGCCCATCTTGCGGTAACAAGGAGCTGCGCGACCCGGAGCGCGTGCCGGTGCCGATCAGGCTTCGCGCCGGTGGGAAATTCGTCATCACAAGTGGCGGTTATCGGTCCGTGGCGCCGGCCGAGACTATCGCTCGCTTTCGCAGGCACGTGAGCCCGCTGACCGGCGTGGTGTCGCAGCTTGAGCGGATCAAAAGCGAGCAACCTCTGGATGCCAGCTACCTCGCCAGACACAACTTTTCGCCACGTCCCGACACAGTCGAGGCACTCCAGGTCGGGCTGAGCGGGGACAGCTACGGCAAAGGCAGCACCACCGAACAGGGCGAAGCGAGTGCCCTGATGGAGGCCATCGAACGCTATTGCGGGATGTTTCAGGGCGACGAAATCAGGATGACCCGCAAGTTTGTGGATTTCCCGGCCGGTGATGCGATTCTTCCCAACGACGTTTTGCTTTTGAGCGATGTCCAGTATGAGCAAGGTGTAAACGAGGCGTCGTGCTCCCGCGAGGGGGCCCTGCGCCAATTCGATCCCTCGGCCGAGACGGAATGGTCACCGGTTTGGTCCCTGCGCGACGAGCGCTTTAAGTACGTTCCGACAGGCCTCCTGTATTTTTTTCACAAGGGTCCTGATGGCAATCAGATCAGCGCCGACTCGAACGGTTGTGCCGCCGGGAACACGCTTGAGGAAGCGATCATCCAAGGTTTCCTCGAACTTGTCGAGCGGGATGCCTACGCGATCTGGTGGTACAATCGCCTGCGACGGGCTGAGATCGATCTTCAAAAGATTGGTGACAGCTATGTACGGGATTTGTGTGCCCTGCTCGCTGAAAAGGGCCGCCGCGTTTGGGCGCTGGATGTTACGAGCGATCTGGGTATTCCGGTCGTTATCGCCGTATCGCATTGGATCGAAGACTCGCGAGAATACATAGAGTTCGCAGCGGGGGCGCATTTCGAGCTGCGGATCGCGACGCTCCGGGCGATGACCGAACTTAATCAATTTATGGCGATTGATCGAATGCGGCGCCGTCCCGCTAACCAAGGTGACCACGACGGAACTGATTCGTTGCCCTTGCCGTTGCGCAAGCACTCCTATGTGCTGCCTCACGGCAAGGCTTCGATTGGGCGCGGGCGGTTCGCAAAATTCGCGAGGCTCGATCGACGCGAGCAGGTGTTGGCTTGCGTCAAGCTCGCCAAACGTCACGGACTCGATTTTCTAGTCCTCGACCAAACCCGTCTGGACATCGAGGTGCCGGTCGTTCGTGTGATCGTTCCGGGACTGCGGCATTTTTATCGTCGTTTCGCACCCGGTCGACTCTACGACGTACCGCTCAAGCTCGGTTTGCGCAAACGGCCGTTGCGGGAAGCCGAGCTCAATCCCCTCCATCCGCGAACCTAGATTTGAGCTACCATCGGTCAAGCTCACGCCAATCCAAGCTCCCGGCGATGCTCTTCGCCCGGCTCAATCCCGACGTTACCCTTGAGGAAGGCGTGGACGGAAGCATCTCGGCCCTTTTTGATGGTCAGGTCGTCGGGCTTGGAAAATTCAACGCGAACGCCACAAAGCAAGCTGCTGATCTGAGAACGGGCCTGCGGCTCGACGCATTCGGGTGGAGCGGCGAGGACGGCGAGAAGGAGATCAACGAACTCGTCCGAAGGTTGTCGCTCTGCGGCCTGCTGGAGTATCGCCTGGCCCGCGCGCGGCGCGGCAAGGATCTGGTGATAATCGAGCCGCAGGTTCGCGACTACACGCCACGAATCCCCGAGCTCGGGGGCGACGATGCGCTCGTGCTCTCCCGGTTCGCATTCGTGCGTCGGCGCGGTACTGATATGGTGCTCGAATCCCCGCGCGCCGGCGCGTTGTTCAGACTTTGCGATGCCGACATTGCGGCCACGATTGCAGGATTATCCGAACCGCAAACAATGGGGCAGCTGCGCCGCAAGAAAGGCTTCCCTGGGTTTGAGCTACTGGCCTTGCTGGTGGATTGCCAGATACTGTTTGTGCCCGGCCCAGGTCACGACAAGGGGCTGCGATCGTCGGAAGGCGACCGCAACCTCATCCTGTGGGATTTTCATGATCTGCTTTTTCACGCGCGCAGCACCATTGGGCGGCATGCCAATCCGTCTGGCAGCGTGCTCAAATATGCGCATGTGGTGGACCAGCTGCCAGCGGTAAGGCCTCGCTGGCCGGGCAATGCGATCGACCTGCCCAAGCCGGAGCCGGCTTCAACGCTCGCTTCGCCGGTGGCGGAACTGCTGCGCCGACGCCGTTCGACGCGCAGCTTTGATGACCTGCACCCGATCAATCTGGCGGAGCTGTCGCGGTTCCTCGACGGTACGGCGCGTATCCAGGCGCTGGACGGCATGAGAGACAGCGGTGAAGATGAAACTGTGATCGAGATCGCTGCGCGGCCGTACCCATCTGGTGGCGCGAGTTACGAGTTGGAGCTCTACCTGGCGGTCGACAGGTGCGAGGGTTTGGCACGCGGATTTTACCACTATGACGCCGCCCGCCATGCCCTGGTGCCGATTGGGGCGAGCGCACAGCAACTCGAAGCGATGCTGGTCGACGCGCAGCTCGCTATGGGCGCCCCGGTGATGCCGCAGATTCTGATCACGATAAGTGCGCGCTTCGGCCGTGTGTCATGGAAATACAGCGGAATCGCCTATGCGCTCATTCTAAAGCATGTCGGCGTCTTGATGCAGACGTTCTATCTCATGGCCGCGGACATGGAACTCGGGGCCTGCGCAATCGGCATCGCTGATATTGATCTGTTTGCCAAGATGACCGGAATGGAGTTTCACGTCGAAGGCTCAGTGGGGCAGATTGCGATCGGCCGTGGCGCTGACACCGGGTAAATGAGATCGCCGATTCATAACCCTGGCCGTTGACATGGCCTGACGGCGCGCTGACCTGGGCGGTTCACCGACGGGACTGGTCCGACATGACTGACAAAGCGCGTCGCAACGTTTTGATTGGAGCCGGGACAACCGCCGCGGCGATTGCGGCGGCCGCATGGACGCGAGGGGCATTGGCCCAGCGGATCGACTCGATCACCGAACCCGAATGGGATTACCGCACGATCAAAGATCTTGTGGCAGCACTGCTGGGTCGGAAAATTTCCGCGTTGGAACTCGTAAATCACACGATCGCGCGCATTGAAACGGTTGACCGACGCGTCAATGCCGTCGTCGTCCGCGACTTCGAGCGCGCGCGCAAGGCTGCCAAGGCGGCCGATGTCGCCCTGTCGCGTGGCGAGACTGGCGCACTACTCGGCATCCCGATGACGGTAAAAGAATCCTTCAATATCGCCGGGGTGCCGACGACCTGGGGCCTGGCGCAATTTAAGCACTTTGTGCCGAGCGAAGATGCGTTGGTTGTCTCCCGCGTGAAGAACGCGGGTGCCGTCATCCTCGGCAAGACCAATGTACCGCCGATGCTTAGCGATTGGCAGAGCTACAACGACATCTACGGGACGACCAATAATCCCTGGGATCTCGGCCGGACGCCCGGAGGGTCTTCGGGCGGGTCGGCGGCGGCACTTGCAACCGGCTGTGGGCCGTTGTCCCTCGGCTCGGACATGGGCGGGTCGTTGCGGGCACCAGCGCATTATTGCGGTGTTTACGCGCACAAGCCGACACTGGGCCTTGTTCCGGCTCGCGGGCAGACGCCGCCGGGGCTGGCACCCCTGCCGCGCGAAAGCGATCTTGCGGTCGTCGGCCCAATGACCAGAAGCGCCGCGGATCTCGCACTTGTGCTTGAGGTGATCGCCGGCCCGGACGAGGAGCGCGCAGGCATCGGCTACCGGTTGGCCTTACGCTCTGCCCCGCATGATAATCTCAAGAGCTTTCGCGTCCTGTTCATTGACAACCATCCGCTCGGTCCAACCGCAAGCGCGATAAGGGCGGCGCTCGGTCGATTGTCGGAGCGACTCGCTAATGCCGGAGTCAAAGTTGCGCACGCCAGTCCCTTGCTTCCGGATCTCGCCGAATCCGCACGACTCTATATGCGGCTGTTGTCTTCGATTTGGGGGGCAGGACTGTCGCCCCGTGTCTACGCAAAGATTCGCAGTGAGGCCGAAACGCTTTCGCCGCACGACCGGAGCCTGGCTGCCGAGCGCACGCGCGGTGCGGTGATCAGCCACCGCGATTGGCTCGCGGCCGACGCGGCACGGGCCCGGCTCCAGCAGCAGTGGAGGGAGCTTTTTCGCGAGTGGGACGTGGTGCTCTGCCCGGCGATGCCAACTCCTGCCTTTCCGCACGACCATTCATCCCCGATGGAGTCGCGGCGCATCCAGATCGACGGCAAATCCTACTCCTACTTAGATGCACAAGTGGTGTGGGCGGAGCTTGCCACGACCCCTGGCCTGCCGGCGACCGTGGCACCGATCGATCGTTCGGAGTCCGGTCTGCCGATCGGTGTGCAGATCATAGGGCCGTATCTCGAAGATCGCACCACGATCGCCTTTGCCGAACTCCTCGAGCGGGAGTTCGGCGGTTTCGCGCCGCCGCCGGGATATGCGGAGTCTCTCCACGGAGGGAGGCGCGCGTCCCGAGGGTGAGGGGCACCCGCTGAAGCGCGCACTCACGCTCCCCATCCAGCCGCACCGTGCGATTCCATCCGTGCCGCATTACGAACCAGCTCCGTCACGCAGTGGCTTCGCTTCCACCACCGCTTCTTTAGGGAAAGTTCGGTTTAGTCGAAGGTTGTACAAAGAACGTCGCAGCCTCTAGTTTGAGGGCGTGCGCGAGTTGCTCCAGCTCGCCAGCGGTACGCTTTTCAAGACCAGGTTCTGTTGGGGTGGTCCGAGTCTCCGGCAAGCGCGAGCCGGTCGCCAGACTTGTCATCGACATATTGTGCTGAAGGCGTATTCGCTTGACATTTTGGGCGATCAGCACGTTGGATTGCATTTTCCCGTGCCGGACCGTTCTTTTTTCCGTAAAGCCCTTATACAGTTCCACGAATTCCTCCGCCATCTCGTAGCACAGCGTTTCCTTGAGTGTCGAAGAGTCCCACGACGCGTAGGAATCTCCGCAGCCCTTCATGACAACCGAAATCGGGCGCGGCAGCGCATAGCGATCCGAGGCCCGGCCGGCAAGCGTCTCCAGAAATCCAATGGAACGGAACGACCCGAAGTAGGTATCGAGGTTTCCGGAACTTCGCTCATAAGCGATGTTGACATTTGATTTCGCTTGATCGGCAGACCGCAGAAACGGTTTGAGCAACAGATCCCAAGAATATTTCGCATTGTTGTAGTCGCCGAGACAGCTCTGCTGGCGCGCCTGCGGCATCTGAGCCCAGTCAGCCAGCTCCTTGAACTGTTTGTAGTCCGAACCGACCATCAGACAGACGATCGCATAGGCACGCTGTTTGTCGACGCCGTGCTCGTCGTAGAACGTGAGCATGTTCCCGAGCTTCCGATCGCGGCGGTCAAACAGAAACCAGCCGCGCGCCGCCTGGACCAGCACGTTGACGGAAAATTCAGTTCCCTCATTAAGCATGGCCAAGGTGGCGAAGGAATCGGCTGCGTCTTCTTCGCGCCCGAGAACCGGCAGGCGCAACTCGCTTATCAGGGCGTGGCCCATTTCGTGAAACGCGACGAAGAGCATGTTGCCGGCAACAAATTCGACTAAGTCCTCCTGCTGCTGCTCGGACATCTTCTGCGTACGAGCGTCGGCGCCGGTAGCAACCGACAACACGCTGGCCAGGATCATCATGGAAAGGCCGCGACTGAGCAGCTTTGGCGCTCGGATTTTTGCCGACGTGAACATGACGACAGCCCCATTGATTTGTCGCTCACACCGTCCTGGTGTGCGCTCGCATCATGCTGGCGCGGCGGGGTATGGGTAAATCAGCCCGGTGTATTGCCGATGAGATCCAAAGATCGGGGCGCGGCGCGAAAGCGCCTGTCTACCAGGGACTTTCTTCGTTGCCGCAACAGAAGCCAGGGGGTTCTTCAGTCCTGGGAATGAAGTATCGCTGTCTTCGATACGGCACGGTCACCCCGCCTCGGCTGTCCGCAGGTGTGCGCGTTCAGGCATTGAAATCAACATGCCGCAGACCGATCAGGCCCCACAGGAATAGGTTTTCGACCCATTGGGCCGAATGGCCGGAGGTCGCAATCGGGTCGTCTTGATCTAATTGCCCAAGAATCTCGGCGACCGTCTTGCGACCATCGACAAGTTCCAGAAACCGCGCAGTCATAGCATCCACGACCAAGGGGTTTCGATTTGCCTCCTGACCGAAAACGACAACATGGCTTGAACGCAAAGCGGCCGTCGCGGGAAGGTCCGCGATTGTCGTTGCGCCACGGAATTCGGAAACGTCGTAATCAAAGCGGAGGATTCGAAACTGATGATCGCTGACCGGCGCCAACGAGCCGAAATCAAATTCGCCGATGGCCCAACGGCCGGAGTGCAAGCGAAAAAGAGGATCGCCGCCTGCGCCGTCGCGCCACCCGGAATGATCGCTTTCTGCAGCCGCGATGGCAATTTCGGCCGCTACCGCTTGCGCGAGGGCAGCTTGACTGATTCGTCCATCGCCGATCGCCCGATCGATTTCGACCAGGACATTTTGCGCACCCTCGAGATCGATCGCTTCAAGCGATGTGCCGGCAGCGGCGTCCGCGACCGCTTGCCCATCGATATATGCCAGGGCTTCAGCCGCCATTCGCGTGAGCGGGAAAGAGGCGACGTCGTCGCGTTGCGCACTCGCAATGCCGGACATGACGGTTGTTGGAGGCTCCCGTCGCGCCGCCCTCGCCAGAATGGACTCGAGCCGTTGCGGAAAGTCCATGTTCTCTTGTGCGTCACGCGCAAATGTGCGTCCGCGCGCTCCGAGGAGCGCGATGGGTGCAGGATCGGCAACGATGGCAGCGAGTTTTTCGCTCAACGCCGGGACGTCATTCACATCCTCGATGGCGATGCAATTGTAACCGTGCACAAGCCGCTCCGGGTTCGGAAGCTTCCGGATGACTTCCGTCGAGCCGACAAGGCATGCACCGCAAAGCAAGACTTCGAGCGGCATTATCGGGCTGTGAAAGCCGATCGGAAAATTCTGCTCCAGACAGCACACCGCCAGGCATCCGCGCATAAATTCCGGCACCCGCCAATGCGGCAGAAACGGGATTTGCAGCACGCGATCGACCAACCCCAGTTCCTGCACCCGCGCGCGAAAGCGTTCTTCGATCTGTGGCCGGCCATGCGCGAGCGCCACAAGGCCCACGTCGTTTCCTGTCTGCTTGAGCCGCTCCAAGGCCGAAAGCAGCGCAAAAGTCCCCTTGTTTTCGCCGAGCTTCCCGTAAACGCCGAAATAGGGCCGGTCGACTGCAAAATCTCCCCATAAGGCATCGTCCAGCTCGCTGCCCGCAGCAATCTCGGTTCTTAAAGCCTTCAGATCGAGTCGGGGTCCTTCCGGGGTGAACAGATCTTCGGGCAGCGCATACCCGCCACCCGGAACGACCCGGCGCGGATCGACGCCGTGCTCGACGGCGCGCGCCGCGACCACATGCGCCGCCACGACGGTTTCGGCCGAACGCAGCACGTGATCGTAGAGCGCCTCAAATTGCGGATGGCGCCACAGGCGGCCCGCATCGCTTCCGGCCATGCGAACCACATGCGGAAGGCCCGTCATTTGCGCCGCGAGATATCCGGCGATCCCGTATGGTTCCAGATAGTGGGAAAAAATGACGTCGAATCCATGCGCCGCATGGGCGTTCGCCGCAATCGTGGCGAGCTTCGACACGAAAGGGCTGGCCATCGGAATGTAGAATTGCGAGCGGTCGACCGGATCAGTCCAATGCACGGTCACTGAGCCCGTCCCGTAGGAAGCCTTGCATCGTTCCCAATCCACCGCTCGCATATGCATACGGAAGGGGGAAGCAGCTTCTTTGGCGTTGGTGACAACGTGAATGTCGTGTCCGAGGGCCGCAAGGCCATGGGCCGTCCAGTATGTCCGCATGCTCACGCCGCCCTGGATCGGCGGATATTTGCCTATGATGCAGATTCTCAACGGCGTATCTCGACAAGGCCCGCGGTCGCAAGATCGCTGATGAGTCGGCCGGCATCCTCGCACCCGTCAAAGATGGCCTGATCGACCCATTCGTCGAGTGAGGCGAGCAAGTCGAAAATCTCCGGTGCGAGTTCAAAAATCCCGGGAGGGCCAGCGGAAGCCTGCGCAACGATCGCCAGCGGCATATCGCGGGCGATCGGAGGTCCCGCATCGGGCGCATTCTCGAATAACGGCCGGATATCATGGGCGCTGCGCAGCAAAACGACGGCAGGCGACCGGCGAACCTGCGGCACCGAAACGCCAGCGGGGCGATTTCTCTTATCCGCCAAGCGATCTTCGGCAGCGATACGCGCGCTCTCGAAGGCAAGCTCGCAGGCGGCGACATCGGGCAAATGCGGCGGCGCCAGCGGCTGCCGACGCCATCGAGCGCTCAGAAAATCAAAGAATTGACGCGCATTTTCCAGCCGGCCGATATTGAAGGGCGGACAGGTTTCGACGAACTCCCTGACCAGCCCCTCCCGGTGGCCGCCCAGAGCATCAAATGTCAACGGAAAGACCGCGGCAATCTTCTCCATGCGCTTCTCAAACGAAAAGCGCGCTTCGATCCCGAGTAGACGGAGGTCGATGCCTTGGAGGGCAGGATCGACGCACTGGGGCTCCGCGTCGTCAAAAATCGTTGCACCGCTTGTCAGATAAGCGAGCAGACTAGACTGGCGATCCAGCAAGCGCTTTGTCATGAACGCCACTTTCCCGCGAGACCCGCGCCCGAATGCGCGCCACATCATCGAGGATTTCGTCTACTGCGTCGAGGCGATCGTCGCGCTCCAGAATGATGCTCGCGGGGGCGTGCCGCGCCAGCACACGGTCCAGAAGGTCGAGCGTTTCCGGAGGTATCGGATGCGAATGGGAATCCGCCATGAAAGGCTTCGACAGGCTGGCGTCCGGCACGGCGATGCCGCCCGCCATGTGCACCTCCCGCACGAGGCCCGGCGACAGCTCGTCGAGAAATCCGTAAGGGTCGAAGCTGTGATTGGTGGCGTTGAGATAGAGGTTCTCGACGTCGAGCAGGAGGCCGGCGCCTGTTTCGTGGCAGATCATATTGAGAAACGCGGCGTCGGACAGATGCGAATCCGGCCAGTCAAATACATAGGAAATGTTTTCGAGCAGGAACGGCACCGGGATGCGTGCCTGCACGGCGCGAACTTTGGCGATGACCATCTCGGCCACCGCCTCGGTTCGTGGCAGGGGCAGCAGATTGGCGAGGTCGCGGCCGGGAACGCGGGTGAAGGCGAGGTGCTCGCTATAGGCGGGCGCCTTGAGCCGCTCGACGATATCGGCCACTTGGTCGAGGTAGGCAAGATCGAGCGGCACGTCGGTGCCGATCGAGAGACCGATGCCGTGCGCGTTAAGCGGAATGTGGCCGACCAGATCGAAGATTTCGGCGCGCTGCGCGGCGCCACCGTGGATGCAGTGATCCACGGTAATTTCGAGCACGTCGAAGCGGTCGAGGTTGCTGCGCGTCCATGCGGCGATAGCCGAGCGGTAGCCGATACCGACGGCATTCTGCATGGTCACGCCTCCCCTGAGTTGCAAAAATAAACTTCCCTTGGCAGTGCTGGAGGCTTTCGTTCTGTAAGCTGCTCGCGAGTTCTGTAAAGCTGTCCGACACGGCTATCAGGGCTGCTAATGCCGCCCGTTCTTGCCTCGATTCACCTGGCTGGCGGCTTTCTAAAACGGGCCGAATCGGAGTAGCAAGTCACGGAAAGAGGAGCGCGAGAGTATCGAGAGCGCAGATCCCAAGCTGCCGGTATGCCGGCAACAGATCAAGGCCAGTTCCGGCGAACGCGCGGTAGCAACCGGGATCCCACTCAGGCAGCGGGTCCCCATTATCCGTGAATTGCCATTCGGCAAAAGGAAAGCAAAAGATGAACTTCGGATCAGCCGCAGTTCCGGGGCGCACCGCATTTGCCGCAGCAATCAGCCTTGATCGAAAACGGAAAAAAAATGGATCAGAACTCACGATTAGAGCTTTTATGCCTGCCGGTACCGCCCTGAAGAACGCCTGAAAACGCAGATGGTCGTTGGCTGTACTGCCTGCAAGGTCAGGATACTTCACCGCTATTGCGCCGCTTGCCACCCATTCGTCAGCCTCTGCATCTCCCATTTTCGAGTTGCCGTTGACCATCAACGCAATTTCATTTGCGCCCACTGCAAAGTCGCTCAACAGCCTATCTCTGCGCTCATCATTATGTGAGGCTGTATCCATATTTGTAATGCGCTTGATGTTCGTGGTATTGTGGTTGATTGCCTCATAGCCAGGATCGGAGCTGGATCTTGGGAGCCTGCCGATTAATCCGACGGTGGGAACATCTGTCGCCTGGAAGGACGCGTCGACCGCGACCAATCCGGCAGCAACAATGAGCTTGACGCCCCGATTGGCAAAATCGGCAGCCGAAGTTTCTAAATCCCGGATATTGTTACCATCCGCGTCACGGCCGTACTTGCCTTCGTGGTGCTTTGAGTCGATATCGAAAGACCCATCCGGCCAATGTCCAGTGCTCTGCAATCCAGATATGAAATTGTCCTGCATTCTTGCAGTAAAATTGGACGCATGGAGCACGCCGATTTTTGTCACTGCGGGCATGTGATCCTCACCTTCTCCAAAGATGAAATTCGGCCAAACGGCGGCACGTCGGTACCGATCGAAGCCAGATGCCGCACGCATTGAGAGGAATGCGGCCGACGACATCGAAGATTTCGGCGCCGCTGCGCAGCCCCACCGTGGATGCAGTGATCCACGGTGATTTCGAGCACGTCGAAGAGGTCGAGGTTCGCGAGGGTCCTTGAGGCTATGGCGGACCGGTAACGGATGCCTGCGCGCATCGAAGTTTGAGCCATTTGTGGGTCTAGAACTCTTTTACGGAGGCGCTATGTTGGGTACGGAATAGAAACCTAAGTTGCTTGGTGGGTTTGAGGGATCATCGCTGACGCGCCTTGCCAACAGCCCAAGCAAGAAGTAGGCGCTTCTTAGGTCAGGACCAAAACAGGCTGAGCGCGCGTGTAGAGACGTGTTGCTTCTTTGATAGTCTTGCAACGGATATAGCACAAAACGACCATTGTTCTGGTCTAGCCAAACATTGGCCGAAGCGATCAAGTTGTCCCTATTTTCTTGAAAAAATGGGTCGGCGCTCATAACAAGCACTCGGGCATTTGGGAGCTGGGTTGCTATCGAACCCGGCGTCTGCGGGTCCGCGGGGTTACCTAGGTCTGAAATGAATCCGGCGATATTGTTTGTCTTGTCAGCTTGGTTAGCGCCACTAAAATCTGCTATTTGCATCGGGTTAGGAGAGCCAGTTAACTGGTTCCATTGATTGGATTCTGGCGTCCTAATATTAGAGTTTGGATTACGATATAAATAGATATTTGATATATCAAACTGTCTTCGATGAACGAGATAATCGATTCGCTCCGCGTGGGACTTGTAGCTCTCCAGCGTCACTGCCCCTTTTAAATTCGTAAGACTGTCTCCCGCCTGAGGTAGCCCCCCTAGAAGCGACACAATGGGTACGTCTCCCCCCTGCTCGCTAATCGCGGAGAAAACTACTGAACCTCCAACAGTAGTAATTAATTTGCAACCCCGGTTATCGCGAAGATCATTTTTTAGACCTTTAAGGGCGCTAGGTTCATAGCCTCCCGATAAGTGTTTGATCACTGTCATTCCAAAACCGCTTTCGAAAGCCGTTATAAGTTCAGGTAGCAAAGTCAAGTCAATAGACGAGAGTAATCCAACTTTTCTCGTTGCGGCCGAGATGAACCCCCTGTCATCACTTTGAAATTTAATACCTGTTTCCGAATCGATGTTGATCGTGATTTTGGTCATGTCAATAACCTCCCGCCTGAGACCTGCGCAAACAAACTTTGACCTCCCCTTATGATCCACACCCGCACCCACACCCGCACGAATGCACATCCTTGCTGTTCCAGCGCGGATGATCCTTGTTGGGATAAAGCCGCCAGCCGAGTACGAAATGCTCGCCGTGCTTGTCGCTGTTCTTTTTGGCGCGCACCGCCGCTTTGATCATCTCACCCAGCTCGCGATTGGCCTGATAGCCGCACTTGTCGGTCGCCTTCACGTGCTTGGCGTCAGTCTTGACGCCTGGCAGCGGCACGCGGCCCTTGCCTTCTGATGTCTTGCGGGCGCCGCTCTTGATCTTCGCGCGAGTCATTTTGGGGTAGATTTCAGGCATTGCCGTTCTCCCTGTTGAGGTTGAGCTGTCGAGGTGTACTGAACTGAAAATCGGCTAGACGGGCATTCTGTCGGCGGGCGCCTCGCGGCTGGGGCTTGCCGGGAAGCCATCCGCGATCATTGCTTTCCACTCATTCTCAAGGTCGTTGAATGGAACATTGTAGACGTCCATCCACCGTTCCGGCGATCCGGCATTTTGCGTGTGTGGCACGAGGGGCGTTTGCAGGTAGAGCGCGCGAAACATGTCCATGCCGCGCGTTTCGACAAGAAACTGCACGAACGAGCCGGCGATCGGATAGATGAATGCCTGCCCGCGCGGCTCCTCGCCATAGACGTCATGCCCCACGCGGAGCGTCAATGGACTCGGCGTCGCGATCGCGTCCAGTTCGGTAAGTTGAATGTGTTCGAGGCCTTGCTTGTCTCCGCGCGAGAGCGCGGGCGCCATTTCCTCAAAACGCTCACGCGTGTTCTCGTGCAGGGGCTTGCCGAAATTGGGAAAAGCAGGATTTCCCCCGATCGCGGCCTGCAGGTAAACCGCCAGCCCCTCCGCCAGGAATCGGTTGCCGTTTGGGAAAAAGACGTGAACCAGTTCGTGCATGATGGCGGCTTTGCGAGCAATAACCCGCCACGCCGGAAATTCCATGTGTCCTGCCCGTCCTGACCAGGCTGGCACCAGGGATTTCGATATTTGGTAGTGGCTCGATACCACAACTTTTAGTTGTTGGGCCGACGCCCCGTCCCAACCGAGGTCGGCAGCCCATTTTTCCAGACGTGCCATTTCCCGGCAGAAGTCAGATCTAAATTCCTCCCGCTTGGCAGGGGACAGATGACGATCAGGACCGTGCGAGCCCGCGGATTCAAATCCAATAGTTCCCAATCGACGGGCGCGGTCGTCGATGATTTCGACAAGCTCTTTTGTGCTCGCCGTCGCGTAATGATGGGAACGGGCGGCGGCACTCCGGCTGCGCACTACCGAACGTAGAGCCGCGGTCCAAACAAAATTGAGGCCGGCAGCCATGACCTCGCTTGACTTTGATCTCAAGCGAACCCCCAAAAAAATTTGTTAAGTCTTTAAGAAAATTATTTTATGATAATGGCACGTGTTTCACGCCCAGGGAAGCCTTTTTCGCGCATAGGCAAGCTTTTTTCGCCAACTGCGTGCGCCCAAGCGGACGACCAGCACGGATTAACGACCGTGCGATTCGCCTAGGGGCGAAATGTTAACTGGCCAGGGCTGGATTTTGCGCCTCGGCCTGCCTACGTCTATGGCTTAATCTTCAGTTGCTCATTGCAATTTTCTCTCTATGTCTTGGGAGTTCCAAATGCAATTTGACCAAACCAGAAGGCGAGACATCCTAATCTTGCTTGGCTGCGTGGCGGCATGGCCGCTGGCCGCTGTCGCGCAAACGCCACAGTCGCCGGTCATCGCGATACTGAGTAGTGGTTCGGCTGAGGCCTTCAACTCGTTCGTCGAGTCCTTCCAGCAGGGCTTGCACGAACAAGGTTATGTTAACGGCCATAACGTACGTGTTATCTCAACGTGGGCGGACGGTAAATATGATAGGCTTGAGGCGCTGGCGAATGAGCTGGTTCAGAAGCGGGTCCAACTGATTGTCGCCTCGGGAGGTCTGATTTCCGCCAAGGCGGCGATGAAGGCAACAGCATCGATTCCGATCTTGTTCGTGAGTGGTTTTGATCCTGTCGACCTCGGCCTCGTTGTCAGCCTGAACCGCCCCGGGGGCAACGCCACTGGCGCTAGCTTGTTCTCGACGGAGCTACATCCAAAACGGCTGGAGCTGTTGTATCAGCTCGGAGTCAAAATCGACACGGCCGGCATGCTATTGAACCCGAAGGCAGTATCCGCGAAGATTGATCGGCAAGATTCCGAAGATGCAGCCCGAAAAAAGGGATATCGACTTCGTATCTTCGAGGCGAGCACCGAGCGCGAGATCACCTCGGCCTTTGAAGTCGCTGCTCGGGAGCAGGTGAGCGCATTCTTGGTCGTCGCTGACCCGTTCTTCAATAGCCGACGCGATCAAATCGTCGGGCTTGCGGCATGCCATGCGATGCCTGTCATCTATCCATGGCGGGAATTTGTGGACGCGGGTGGACTGATGAGCTACGGGCCCGAGCTTACATGGGCCTACCGGCTGGTCGGCCAATACGCCGGCCGCATTCTCAAAGGTGAGAGGCCAGGCGATCTGCCGGTCCAACAGCCGGCGAATTTCAAGCTCATCATCAATCTGAATACCGCCAAGGCGCTCGGTCTCAATCTCGAAGATATCGCACCAAATCTGATTGCCCTCGCTGACGAGGTGATCGAGAAGGAGCCTGTTAAAGGGGGCTCCGGTTCGGTTGCCGCGTCGTCCGTATGCCAAAAAGGATGAGTGGATAGGCTTGCCCAAGGCAGACCATCCGGATTTCTGACGAGGGGGCGATGTCCTGCGCAGTTGTTTACTAGATTCCGGCCAAGATGTGTGTGCCGGTAGTCCCGGCCAGGGAGCGACCAAGGTTGGGCGGGTTGGTAATGATGGCGCGCCGCTGGCCGCCAGGCTCGAGAAACGAGACGATGGCCTCGATCTTGGGTCCCATGCTGCCGCTTGGGAAATGCCCCTCGCTCAGGAGGCGCTTGGCCTCCGACAGCGCCAGACGATCAAGCCAGCGTTGGTTGGGTTTGTTGAAGTTAATCGCAACCTTCTCGACACTGGTGGAAACGACAAACAGATCAGCGTCGAGTTCGTGGGCGAGCAGCGCTGAAGCAAAGTCCTTGTCTATGACGGCCTCAACGCCGTCGAGTTGGCCGCTGGCATCCTCCGCCACCGGAATGCCCCCGCCACCGCATGCGATGACAATGTTTCCCTCCGATACGAGCGCCTTAATAATGGCCAATTCGATGATGCGCTTCGGCTTGGGCGATCCAACGACCCGCCGCCAACCGCGGCCGGCGTCTTCCTTCACCACCCAGCCCAATTCGGCCGCCAATCGCTCCGCGGTCTGCGCGTCGAAATACGCTCCGATGGGTTTCGTCGGATTGGAAAACGCGGGGTCGTTCTGGTCGACGAGCACTTGCGTGACCACGGCGACAACATTCCGCTTCACCCCGCGCCGCTTGAACTCATTGTACAGCGCACGCTGGAACATGTAGCCGATCGCACCCTGGGTATCGGCACCGGCGTAGTCGATCGGCACTTCCGGCACGATGTCTTTTGCGATGCCAGAGCGCCGCAGGATGAATCCCACCTGCGGCCCGTTGCCGTGCGTGAGCACCACGGTTACGCCCGCCTCGACCATGTCTGCCACGTAGCGGCAAGACTGCGCCGCGGCCACATATTGATCCGGGATCGACTGGTGGCGATCGTCGATGATCATGGAATTTCCACCCACAGCTACGATCGCGACCCAGCCATGCATGCTTGTTTCCTCCAACTCAACAAGCGTTATTCGATGCTTGCCGAAAGGGTTTTGATCGCCTGAACAAAGCAGTTCAGCGGGGCACGCGTTATCCCTGCACCGATCTGGCCTATGCCGGCCTGCTTGTGCGCGATACCGGTGTTGATGATGGGCATAATGTTCGTGTCAAGCACGCGGCGCGCATCGATACCGGCCGGCGTCCCGGAAAAGCTCAGCGCCGGCAATGTCAACGCATAGTTTCTTCCGACGGTGATGTGCGTCATCGACATCGTGTTTATGATTGCATCATCCGGGGTGCCACCCACGAACTGGACAATCGCCGGCGCCGTCGCCATTGCGAATCCGCCGATACCGGCGGTTTCGGTAATTGCGGAATCTCCGAGGTCCATCGCGGCATCCTCGGGGCCGTAGCCGGGAAAGTACAGGCCATCAACGGGCAGCGCATCAGCTTCGAACCATGCGTCGCCAGTGCCGGATAATCGAATCCCAAAACGAACGCCATTTCGTGCCATCGCCGTGACCAGACTGCTCCCCCTCACGCCGTGCGCAGCGTCGAGCATGGCTTTGCAGGCGGCCATCGACAAATTCAGGAAGAAGTGATCGTTGCCGGCCAGGAACAGGAGACTTTCCCGTATCTGAGCTTGCGGCACTCCCGTCTCCAGGACAGCAGGCGCGAAACGCTTGAAGAACAGCGACGAGGCGGCGGCATTGCGGTTATGGCATTCGTCGCCCATGTGCAAAGCCTGAGCGATGAGTGGCTTCATTTCAACCGGCCCAAGCTTCGCAAGCCCCGCCTTGAGTACCGGTGCGAGCGAGGTGCCGATCCAATTGAGGCAGTCGATTACCTCTTTGCCGTTGGCGCCGAACCTCAAAACCTTGCCAAGCCCTTCGTTCATGTTCGAATAGGCGCGGTTGCCGCCATCGGCATTCTCGACGATCCAAACCGGCATCGAAGGGCTGATCACGCCTGCCATCGGCCCGACGGCCGCGTGGTGGTGACAAGGGGCGAGCGCAATCTTGCCGGAGCCTGCAAGCCGCCGCGCCTCCTCCGGCGAGGTCGCCCAGCCTTCGTACAAAATGGCGCCGACGATCGCGCCCTGCATCGGCCCGCACATGTCATTCCAATCGATGGGCGGGCCCGCATGCAGAAGCATCCGATCCCCCATGCCGGGCAATTCCTCGACGGCCGGTCCGACGCCAACCAACACGGGTTGGGATTGGAGGTAGCGTTGATAGGATCGCTGCGTCGGTTCCTCCACGAGGGGATTCTTGATGAGTCGAGCGAGAGCGAGACCAGCCTCCCGATCCCCGGCCGCCGGCGGTGTCCACTCGACCTGCTGCGCCTCGCCCCCCGTCTGCGTCACCGCCTCGGCGAACGAGACCAGGCCTACATTGATGATGGCGCCTTCGCTGAACAGCCTGCTCATCGCGCGACCTCCTATCCGGTGGTGTTCCTGACAATATGTCGGGCCAAGCGGACGGCCTGCGCGTTGCTGTCCGTCAGAATCATGCCGGCGGCGGTCAACGCCTCGGTCTGCGCTGCGAGCCCTTGGGGATCTCCTTTCGTGCCGCAGATATGGCCGACACAGACGAAGCCACGACCGCTCCTTTCCATGGCGTCGCGCGCTGCCTTCAGGGTCGGCACGAGCTCATCGGCGGGGTTCGCGTTGCAGCCAAATCCGAGCACAATGTCGAGCAGCAGCACCGCAGTTTCCGGATCGCTCGCCTCTTGCATCATGCGCTCGGTCCGCAGGCGGTAGTCGATCATTGGGTGAGGCCGCCCACGCGTGAACACGTCGTCCCCGAGATCGATGATGGTGTGTCCTTCGCTCTTCCATATGTCCTCAAGCGGACGAGATTTGCCAACCGGGGAGTTGCTGCGGATGTCGATGGTGTCCTGGAGCAACATGGTCGCTTGGAAGCAGAAGGTACCTCCGCTGAACAGCCCGCGTATGTACTTCTGACCGGGCGCGAGGGTGGGGACGGACGCGCGTGGAACGTCTTCGTTCGGCGGCTCCGGCGTGCGGCCCTGAGCCAGGGCAACGGCTGCGCGCGCCGCGTCCTCGAGTGTGTGCGCACCGTAGATGTTTCCGCCCGTCAGCGAGTTCGTATCAGCACCGAGAAAGATCACAACGACCGGCTTGCCGGAGGAACGCGCCTTCGCAAGGATGTCGTCGGCAATCTGTTTTGCAGGCGGCTTGGAGATCAGGGTGATGATCTTCGTATTCGGGTCATCCGTCAGGTATTTCAAGCCAGTCAGCATGGAAATTCCGCCGACTTCAATGCTCAAGTCGTGCCCGCCGGTGCCGATCGCCTGCGATATGCCGCTGCCGAGACGATCGATCAGGACGGTCATCTCCTGCAAGCCGGTACCGGACGCTCCGACCGCGCCAATCGGGCCGCGTCTGACAACATTTGCAAATGCCAGGGGAATTCCGTTGATGATCGCTGTGCCGCAATCGGGTCCCATGACGATGAGGTCCTTGTCACGTGCTATGCGCTTGAGCATTGCTTCATCAGGAACCGAAACATTGTTGCTGAACAGCATAACGTTGAGGCCCAGATTCAATGCCTTGAGGGCCTCCGCCGTCGCGTATTCACCGGGGGTCGAAACCATGGCGAGATTGGCGTCGCTATGCTCCGCCAGCGCCATTTCAATGCTATGCGGCGCAATCTGGCGCACGCCGCCTCCATTCATGCTTTGTGCCGGCACCGACAATCGCTGCTGCGCCTCATCGAGCGCATTGTTGAGTGCACCGTCATCGCCCTGCACCACGATCAACAGGTCGCTTGGTCCGACCGCAATCTTGCCGATGTCCATTCCGGCCTGCTGCAACAAGCCCAGATTGTTTTCGGTGCCCATCACGGCAGATGCCTGCTTGATGCCGGGCAGCTTGGCGAGAGCTGCGGACAGCTGCATCAGCGCAACCGAATCCCGGTATTCGCGAGGAATGACTCTGTGCGACGTAGGCATGGTATTCTCCTGAACGACGCTATGCGGTGACCCGCAAGCTCGGTGCACAATCGCACAATGCAAAAATCAGGCCCGCCGCCGCGTCCGCCCCCGACGTCGCCCCCACTGACATCTGCGCCGCCAGGCACGTTTCGAGTGCCGCTCGCGGCGCGCCGCTCGCGAGCGCAAGGCACACATCAGAAAGGCGTTCTGCAAACATCAGGGCACAGGCATCTGCCAGGTGTTGACGGCTGATCGGCGTTGTGCCGCCGGACAACGCCGCGATGCCGCTGCACATGGCCGCCAAAAACTCGCGCTGATCGGGCGATTGCGCCGCAATAGTCAGGCCGGCAAGCCAACCGATGATGAAATCGTCTCCAGCCGGTGTCAGCCCGGGGCCGAGACCGATCAAGTCGCGCAAGCACAATAGGGCGCCGGCTGAATCACGCGCACGAGCGGCTGGGGCGAGGCGAGCCAGAGTCGTCGACACACGCGCCTCAAGGACCGTGGCTGGCCGAGCGATCGACAGGGTGACGGCGAGAAATTCACTGCCAGCCCCGAGAGCAAGGGTCAGCAGCAGTTTCCGCAAGAGCACCACAGCCTTAAGGGTGGTGTCTGTCGGCTTCAACAGGCCAGGGTGGATAGCCGGCGTCCAAATTCGCGCCGTCGACAACGTCACCGTGACGATGCCGTCGCCGAGCGATATGTAGTCGCCACACATGCGCGCGGGCATGCCGATTGAGACCCAGCGATCAAAAGGCCGGTTCTCAGTGAGGCGGACGCCGTGGGCGACCTGGCCGACATGTGGCGCGAGGAGCGCGATGATTCCGCCGTCGTCGAGCAGCATGATCGAAGCACGTTTGAAAACGGCACCGATGTGGCCTCGACCCCTGCGCGAGACGCGGCAGCCGATCGCTTCCGCCGCAAACCGATGGCGCGCAACAGAGCGGCCTCCCTCAACCGGGCACTTGTCGACGTTCGTCATGCACATGAGCGAAACTCGGGGCCGAAACAGGTGATGCCGCTTTTCGCGACTGGAACGCCTGGAACCCACATAGCACGGCAATCAGCAAATAGCCGATAGTACTTGCTCATTGCCTCAAGGCACCTTGCCTCCGGGCTATCGACCCATTCCGAAAATCGCTACCATCAGCGCAGTTCGATATCCGTTCCAGTCATGGCCCGCGATGGCAAAGGAGACCGTCATGCGCGACCAAGTCTTAGGTGCGACGATAGTGATGGCCATTGCTTCAGCAGTTGCCGGCATTTCGGTGTCCATCGATCGGGCAGCGGCTCAGGCCGCTCCGGCGATGAAAACGCCGTGGGGCGAACCGGATCTGCAGGGTATTTGGACCGACGAATTTGACAGGCCTCTGCAGCGCCCCGCCAAATACGCGAACCAGGAATTTTTCACAGAGGCACAGCGGGACGAATTGGACAAACAGCGATCGGCACTTCTCACCCGGCGCGCCACCGAGCGCGAACTCGCCGGCGCCTATAACCTGGCAGTATTCACGTCCGCGAAGCACACGGGCGCGCGCACGTCGCGCGTTGTCGATCCCCCTAATGGTCGGATTCCGCGTTTGACGCCAGAGGCTCAGAAGTCGGCCGTGGCCGATAGGGAATTTCGTCTCGCCCTGTTGCAGGCGACGGAGACGTGCAAGACCAAGTTTCCGCAGTGTGGCGGCGGGACATACGATCCGACGCCCTCGCTGCGGCGCGCGGAGGCTCCTCCTCGCTATCTCGCGAGTAACTTCGGGCGCATCAATCGCTATGACGGTCCGGAGGATGGCGCCTTGGCGGACCGCTGCCTGACCCTTGGACTGCCCGAATTTGGCACCGCGTTCGGCGGGAGCTTCCGGCGGATCGTGCAGACCCCGGGAGGCATCTCCATATTCTACGATGTGGGTCAGGGAGAGGGCTGGCAGCGGAACATCGTCATGAACGGGAGCCCCCATCTGCCGGCCGACATCCGCCAATGGTACGGCGACTCGCGCGGCCATTGGGAAGGCGATACGCTCGTCGTCGATGTCACGAACTTCAGCCCGAAGACCGATTTTCAGGGCTCGCGCGAGAACCTGCACCTGATCGAGCGCTGGACGCGAACCGGCCCCGACACCCTGGCATACGAGGTCACCATCGAAGACCCGACGGTGTGGACACGGCGGTGGACCGTCAAGCAGGAGTTCACCAGGCAGCGCGAGCGGGAAAACAGAATATATTACGAACCGCGTTGCGTCGAAGGAAACTACGCCTTCCCATCGATGATGCTGGCGGCACACCAGGCAGACCTCGCTTTCACTCAGGGGCGAGGTCCTGATCCGGCAACCAAAGACAATGTGAGCACACTTGTAGACATCGACACTTCAGTTGTACGGGATCCGTGAAGGAGACCGTGGTGCGCGACCGGTTTCGAGCGCAGCGGCAACGGTCGCTATCGCGGTGCTCGCTGACAGCGCTCTATTCCTATATCCACGCACCTTGGCCTCATAGTCCCGCGTACGCTCTTCGTTCGCGCAAACGCCGCACTTCCCATATGGGCAAGGGCGGTCGTACCGACCGTGCGACAGGCATGTCCGGGGTCCCCCCCAGGTCCAGATGAGGCCGAATGAGCCCGCCACTCGGGCTTCGGGCCAGGGCCGGACTCACCAGACACCCGCTAGTTAGAACTGAAATCATGCCGGCCGGATGCGACGTTCAGAGCTAGCCACGCCCATCTGAGTCGCCAGCTGCTCCAAGGCGGCGATGCGATTGGCGGTCGACGGATGAAAGCTTGCAGCGTGCATAAGAAACGTTCATTTCTGGAAAGTCCGGATAGACACGAATTATATTATTTTCGTCAACAATTCGCACGCTGAATTCTATTGGAGAAAAAGGTGTTATCATAGTTGAGCACAACGCAATCAGATGCAACACGTCGCCCTCTTCTTTTCGATTGGTTATTTTGCAGCTCAATAAAGCTCCACTGATTTTATCTCCCCCAACTATAAAGCCCCCACCAAAAAAGTCGGACTTCCGCGTCAATGAAATCCCGTTCTTTTTCTTCACGAATACGTTGCTGCATTTCGACGCGTCGGTGGTCCAAGCTCCACCAAAGTCGAATGCATTCGCAGAGAAGCTAAAAAGTACGAGAATTGCGCTGAAACCCACTCGTGTAAGCATGCTTAACCAAGTCATTTGCGCGATCCTTGAGCCCACACACGAACGGGATTTACCGCTCAACCAGGCTCCCGCCGCCTGTTAGACCAAGTTGGAGGCTACCACATCCGATCAACCCACACACCTATCAAATAAAGACCAACCATGCCGACCGTAATGGGCCCCAACCAAAAGAGGGCCCCTATGCCGATCTCGCGAAGGGAGCGATTGGTCTGCTCATTCGTGGGAGGCCGTTCGTCAATGCGCCCGCCGTTCTCATCTTCGATCCAAACCTTGTATCCCCTGTACCGCTGGGCCTCGGCTATCTCAAGCACACGTTTGTAGTCGCTGGTTTGAGTTCTGATTGTCCAAGTCGCCATGTCGCACCTATTGTTTTGCGGCCGTGCCATCGCAGCCGGACTGGTCCTGAATGGTGCAAAAACAGGGCGCGAGCAACGCTGCGAGCAGGCTTGCATGGTGAGCACGTGCCTGATCCGGCTGGAGCACAGAATCTCTCTCACACCATATTATCTTTGATGTGATTGGATAGCACAAATTGCTGGTCTCAGCCAAGCGCTTCCCGTTTCGCGCCTTTCGAATGTCTCCGAGCATGAAGGCACGTGCGCCACCGCCATGGGCTGAGCCCAACCGCGTGGCGGGCGGGTAGCAGCGCGCTCACGACCTTGTTGTCGACAAGCGCGGCGCAGGGGCAGCGAGTTGTAACCTTGGGGCTCGCGACTCCGTGCTGCACAGACCACGGCGCGTTGAAAGCATCCGGATCGTCAAATGTGATGTCCAGACCCTGCGACGGGCCCCGATCGACAGCGCGGAAAAGGCTATGCAGGAATGCATCGCGGCGGGCACTTACGGGACGCTCGTATTCGGCGTGGTGGACGGAGCGTACGCTCAGCGAAGGGCACTTGGTGCTTCCGCCAAGTGCAACGATAAACTATTGTGCGATCAATCCGGGAAGGGACTGCGAGCGCGTGACCGGAGGCGGGCTCCACTTGCCAGTGAGCGCCTCGGCTTTTGGAGCGTAGATGCGCATGGTTAGATTGAATGGGCCCTTTGGTGCGGGAAGCCAGTTCACCTCTTTGTCTTTGCCAGGACTTTCATTTTGAAAATACAAGTCGAGCGATCCGTCCGCATTGTATTTGAAAGGCATCCAGCTGCTGACGGCAAATCGATTGAGCCCGTTGGCGACTTGGAAGCCTTCTGCGTCGTACAGAGTAATTGACCAGAAAGCGCCTGATGGTGGAGTAGCCCCTTTGTCAAAATGGAGTGTGTATTTGTTTGTACCATCGAGGAGTCTGCCGGCTTCGTCGCCCAGATTGAGTGGGTAAATGGCATCCTCGGGCAGGTTCGCTCCAAGACCAATTTGGGCGACAATCGCGCGTTTCAGGTAGTAGTTGCCATAGACGCCCATAGTGTCGGTATTCATGGACCAGCCATTCACAACGCGTGCGAGCGTCGGTATTTTCCACTCCATCAGCTTCTGCGCATCCTCGGGAGCGCTCGCCAATCCGTTGCGAACGGCAGGATCGAGCTTCTCGATGTCGAAGCTCTTGCCGGGTTCAATACCAATCCTTTTCAACTGCGCGACGATTGGCTCGTCGGTGATGTGGGCTGGATTAACCTTAAGAAGCGTAGCCGCGTAGGCAAAGTACTTGCTCGCGGGCATCGTATCGACCTGCACCTTGGGCGGCGTTTTCATATCGACGGCCGGATCAATCTTTACTTCAACGGACCTCAGGGGTTTACCCCAGTCCGACAACGGCGTGACCTTGTAGCCCGCCTGTATTCTGCGAACAGCGTCGTAGTCCTGCTCACCATCGGTCTTCGTTCGCCCGATTATCCAGACAAAAGGGGTCGGGGCGCTGATGCGTGTCATTCCCGCCGGCACGGTTCCGCTCCAACCGGGTGGTGTGATTAGAAAGTCGCCGGCTTCTGTGCCTGTCGTTCGCCAGCCTGGTGCAGCGAACACGTCGGTCCACATGTCAAGCATCGGCAGAAGGTAATAGCGGCCACCGGTGTCGGGGGCTGAGACGATCATCGGCTCCCTCGTCATGTCGAGCCAGGCAATGGAATAGAGGGTGTCGAAGTTTGCTCGCACCACACCTTTAAAGTCAGCGGGCGGATAAGCCGGAACGTTGGCAAACAGGTTCATCGGCGCCTTGCCGAATTCCCTGCCGGGCTCGATGTTGGTGAATTGCTTTCGTGTGACATCCATGGAAATCAGCGGATAGAAATAAAGGTAAGCATCCACGCCGATGGCATGAGCCTCCTGTTCAGTGACGCTCGCGGCGCGCGCCCCGAGGGTGGAGACCAACAGGATCAAGATGCCGACGCAGATCTTGCGGGTAACGCAATTGCGCTTCATTCGTCCTTCTCCTGTCTGTCTTATTCAGAAAAAGACGCCGCCCGGATCATCAAAGCATTGATATTAGTCAATCAGCCGGCATAAACACCACATCCGGACTGGATCAGCCGCGGCGGTGCCGCTCTGACGTACCGTTGCTATAGCCCCAACCTGTGAAAAGCCAAATGCGCCCGGCTTGCTGGCAACCATCCGGCAGGTCGGCACCGCTCAGAAATCCGGCTTGCTCGCGACCGGGATCTTGAAGAACTGCTCGTTGTTCTCGGCGCAGATTTCTTCAGGCATCGGTCTCTGAATATGATTGTAACGCTGCTGCACAGACCACGGCGCGTTGAAAGCATCCGGATCGTCAAATGTGATGTCCACCTGCATCGCCTTGCCGTCGTCAACCCGTCTGAAGCGTTCGACGACGTGCAGTTTTTCAGCATGTGACCTATTGCGCCGACTTGTATGGCCATGGATTTGGAAAGCGTTGCTGACCTCGATCCAAAGAACGCGACGATCGTAGGAAACCGCGTCTCAGCTGAGATGGAAATTTCTGTCGATCGATTGAGTAGCCCGGACGCAGCGGCACCAGCTTGACTTGCAAAGCCAACGCCCAGTTGTAACATTGATTTTTATCAATTTCATTTGTACGTCTTCTGGTAGAAGCACTCGCCCGCTGGCCCGGGTTTCCGAAAATCCCCTCTCCATCCCCTTTTCGGGCTCGGTTGCCGGCGGGTACGTCCTACTGGCTTCCGCGCCAAGCGCTGGATCACCGTTCGTTGGCACATTCGGACAAATCTTTGGCGTAAAATAACAACCCGCGCGCATATCAATACCCCACATACGAATCCGCGAAGCTCGCTGTCGCAGATTGCTCGTCGCGATGCCCTGCGCACCGCAGCCGCTCAAAAAAGCACCAATGCAACATATCGGCAAGGATGACGCCTACGGCAGGGCCAGGCCCGCGCCGCGTGCAGTGCCAGGTACGTGGCACCCAAACAACAAGGAACCAATTCTGAGGGCGTATTCGTTTGAAACAAACTTCCCAACGAATCGCAGCGCAACAAAGGAGAATTTATATGTCAGCATTCATCGTCAAAGACGGTCAACATCGACGCGCTGTCAAGAACGGAAGACCTGATCTTATCGGCGCCAACATACAAGCGTGGAAACAAGTGGTGTGCAGCGTGCTCGATGCGGCATTGCGCGACCACAACAATTGCGCCGAACGTCAAGATGCGCTTACGCTTTCGTTGCTTGTCGGAACCAAACGTACAGTCCATCGCCGACTGTTATGCATCGTCTATAACCAATTTCGGTATGAATTGAAATTAGCGGCGGAGCGGACACTAAGGGATGAAGCGGCGTAAAAGACAACGCGGGGACCATACAATTCCCCACGCGATCGTGAAGTGCGGCATGGCAACGAAAGACCCCGGTGCGCAGGGCCGCGGCTGGGCAGGAGCGCCCACGATCGCGATGTTGGCTTTATGCGCCATCGTAGATGGCGACGGTGCCGCTCGCTTTGACGTACCGTCGCTATCCGCGGAAGCCCAGACGCGCCTCGGCCTCCCGGCCGTCATTTGATGGGCCGGTGCCACTCAGAAGTCCGGCTTGCTCGCTACCGGGATCTTGAAGAACTGCTCGTTGTTCTCGGCGCAAATTTCCTCGCGCATCGGCTGCTGAATCCGATCATAACGCTGCTGCACAGACCAGGGCGCGTTGAAAGCGTCCGGATCGTCAAACGTGATGTCCACTTGCATCGCCTTGCCGCCGTCCACCAGTCTGAACCGCTCGACGACGTGCAGCTTTTCGGTATGTGGCGTGCGGAAATTATCGACGAACGTCTTGTCATTCAACCCGATCGTATCGACCACCAGCGTGTCGCCTTCGTAATGACCGACCGACTCGCCATACCATGACGGCTTCGGATTTTCCGAATGAGGCACGTCGAGGTAGACCCGCCGGACCTGCTGGTCATTCGAATAGATCATCAGGACCTCCTTGGGCGTCTGGACGAAGTAAAGCGGCTGGAAGCCATACAGATGAAATCCGGGGACGCCTGCCGGCATGCAGAACGAATGCGGCGTGAAGGCGTACTTTCCTGCCAGAACCTCCGCGTTGTCCTCCTTCATGCGCTCCACGACCCAGGGCTTTAGAATGGTGGCGCTGCTGAGATCGGCAACAAAGTAGGTCGGTTGTTTGCCGGTTCGGGCGGCCTCCTGATTGCTGACCCGCGGGTGGGCGGGATCGGTACGCAAGGGGCTCGTTGCGCCCGGAACGATGGAAAAATCGACGTTGAAGGTGAGCCACGCGGCGTCGTTTGACGAGAAATCCGGTTGCGCCGCTTTTTGTTGCGCCACCGCCTGCCCCACAGGGGCCAGCGTCATTACCCCCACTAAGAGGCTGCCTGCGAGTAACTTTTCTCTCAAGGTGGACAAGGACATGTTACCCCTCCTACCGCTCGTTGCCTGCATCCAGGCTAAGACTTTGCGCCGTACAGCCTCGGCGTCGTAACCGTCTGCCGATGCCCAAAATTGCGAACAGCTCTCGCCATAAGATACACTTTTCGCCCGAACGTGTGGAGGCCACTGCCCGACCGCTGGGGAGCAGACTCCGTCAGGTTGAAGCGCCTGCGTCTCGCGGGTCGTGACCGGCCTTGTCCCGGCCACCCAATCGTGCTCGCTCCGCGCACTGAAATCGCGCCATCAAACCCTTCCGGCAACTCGACGCGATGGCCAGATCAAAGAAGTTCTAATGTGCGAGCCGGGTATTGACCCCTTCTTTCATCGTTCTTTTCGTCAATCCACACGCAATAGACGGTCAACTCTCCGGAGTCCTCTTCCTCGACATCTATGATGGTCATCTTGGGGCCGCCGGCTTTACGGCGAACAGTGTCACCGATCTTCATGTTATCTTCATTCGACATGGTTTGCTTCAGCCTTTCACCGACAAGGGCGGGGGCGTTTCGCCCGCACAGCGCCCAATGTATAATTTTTCGAGCCCCGGGGAGCGCTGAAAATGATGGACAGAGCACACTCTTCCAAGACCGAGTGTTATGCTATTCCAGAGGAAAAGCCGGAAGCGAAACCGAACCCGTTCAAAATAGGCGAGTCCGTATGCCTGCGTGACGGTACTGTCACGCACGGGACGGTCAACGGAATATTAGGCAATCAGGTCCTTGTCGCATGGGACAATGTTCCGGGCGATCCGCGATGGTACCATCAGGATTTCGTCGTGACTGAAAAGGAGCCGGCGGAGCGCGACCGCCCTCCCGCGCCGGAAGAGAAGCCGGAAGTGAAACGGAACCCGTTTAAAATGGGCGATGCTGTGCGCCTGCGTGACGGGACATTCACGAACGGGACGGTCCGAGGGATATTGGTTAGTCAGGTTCTTGTTGAATGGAACGACGTACCGGGTGATCCGCAATGGTACAGTCAAGACTTCGTTTTGGCGGAAAAGAGACCTGCGGAGCGTGATCACGCTTCCTCGCCAGAGGATAAGCCGGCTCCAATACCAAACCCCTTCAACATAGGCGAGTCCGTACGCCTGCGCGACGGGACATTCACGAATGGGACTGTCAGAGGGATATTGGTCAATCAGGTTCTTGTTGAATGGAACAATGTACCAGGCGACCCACAATGGTACAGTCAAGATTTTATCTTGACGGAAAACAGACCTGTGGAGGGCGGTCGCGCTTTCCATGAAGATCAATTGGAACAAAACATCGTTGAGAAGGCATGTGGGCTTGTGGCAAGAATGGACGACTACCAAAGACAGCGTTTCATCGCGCACATCCTGGAGACCTACAAATAAGCCGTCAGCTTGACGAAGTCAGGCGGCCGTGTGGTCAGAGCCCGGTGACCGCGTGCCCGAATGGCGACGGCGCGGCTAATGCTGAGAGATCGCGCTCAAGAATGCCCAGGGGGAGGACACCATGCACATCACCAGACGCAATATGCTTGCGACCGTCGGGTCGCTCGCGCTCTCGGCAACCGCCGGACCGGCATTCGCCGCCATGGGGCCGAACGACAAGTTTGATCTCGTCATCAAGGGCGGCGAGGTGCTCGATCCGAGCCAGTCGCTGCGCGGCCAGCGCGACATCGGCATTCGCTATGGCGTGATCGAAGCCGTCGAACCCGATATTCCGGCCGCGCGGGCGCTGCGCACGATCGACGCGGGCGGCAAGCTGGTGACGCCCGGCCTCGTCGACCTGCATTGCCACGTCTATCCGTATGGCTCCGCGATCGGGATCCCCGCCGACGAGTTGATCGCGCATCAATGCACCACCACCTGCGTATCGGCAGGCGATGCCGGCGCCAACAATTTCGCCGGCTTCCGTCGCTTCATCGTGGCGCAGACGCGCACGCGCCTTTACGCCTTCGTGCACATCGCCAATGTCGGGCTCACCCCGTTCCCGCTGCCCGAACTCTACAACATCGACTTCGCCCAGGTGGACGCCTGCGCCAAGGCGGTGGCGGAGAACGCCGACATCGCGATCGGCGTCAAGGTGCGCATGTCGGAGAACGTGATCGCCAAGAATGGCGCCGAGCCGCTCAAGCGCGCGATCCAGGCATGCGAGATGGCCGGCACCGGGGCCCGCGTCATGGCGCATATCGGCGGCGTCGAAAATGTCGCGCTGATGATCGAAATCCTCGATCTCCTGCGTCCCGGCGACATCCTCACGCACTGCTATTCGGGTGCGCCGAATCTCGCCGGCGCCTTCACCAACATCGTGCAGGACGGCCGGCTGCTGCCGGCGGCGCTTGCCGCCAAGCGACGCGGCGTACTGTTCGACATTGGCCACGGCGGCGGCAGCTTCGACTATACGGTCGCGGAGGCCGCGATCGCCCAAGGCGCCCCGCCCGACACCATTTCGTCCGATATTCACGTCGTCTCCGGCAACACGCCCGGCATGCCGTATCTCACCTGGGTGATGAGCAAGTTCTTGGGACTCGGCTTCACGCTGGAGCAGGTCGTCGCGATGGCCACCATCAACCCGGCGAAAATCATCAACCGCACCCCCAAGCTCGGCACCCTGCAAATAGGCGCCCCCGGCGACGTCGCCATCATGGAGCTCGTGGAAGGGCCCGTCTCCTTCGTCGATACGCGCAACAACACACGCAACGGCCGCGCCTATCTCAAGCCGGTGCAGACCGTGACGGCGGGCGTGGCGTTCGGCAGGCCCTATGCACTGCCATTTTCGGTGAGGTGAGAGCCCGGGAGGGTTGTGGCTTAACCTCTCCCCGCGGGGGAGAGGTTAAGTGGCGGCATGCATGCGTCATATGAATCACGCTGAGGGGAATAGCCGTATTCCACGATCTTCAGCAAAAAAACATGACCGTTGAATTTGACCCTCACTTCCGCGTCTCTTTGAAATACCGCAAATCCGGCGGTTGCTGGCCCTTCTTGGCGGGCATCAGCAGGCCGTCCCCGCTCACCATGTAGTCCTCGTTGCCGATGCGAATATGCGGGTTGCCCTCGGCGCAGTCCCACGCAATCCAGACCGGGCGCGTGCCGGGATCGCGCACGTAATTCTTCATCACCGTCCAGGGATGCGTCAGTGCGTGGTCGAATACGGTAATTTCGTCATGCAGGATGTTGCGGTTTGCTTTGTCGAGATACATCTGCTCCTTGACGACGGTCTGATTGTCCTCATGCAGCGGAATGCCGGTCTGATCGAAAGCGCGCTGCCCCCTGAAATGCCGCGTCTCGACCACGAGCGTATCGAATTTTCCGTCGCCGTCTTCGTCGATCCACCGGCCGATGGAATAGCCGATGCGGCTGGGCTCGACGTCGGCCGGCCAGTCGCGGCCATCGGTGTAGATTCTGCGGTGCATGTACCCGTCCGGCCCCGTAATGTGGGTGGTATCGGCGGTGATGATGACCTCCAGCGGCGTATAGGCCGTCATCCGCATCGGCATGCCGGACGAGATGCACAGATAATCCGGTCCGAATCCGCCGCCGCCGGCCGCCTGGTCGGCAAGGCTTGCTTCGAGGATTTTCTGATACTCGGGCGTCAGTGGCGCCTGCTGGGCGAGGCCCGGACGCTTGGTCGGGTCGAATGACGGGGCGATGCCTGGCACCTCCACGCGATTCCATTGCCCTTTCAGATCCGGATAGTTTGCGTCATCGAACGCCCATGCGCCGCTGGAAACGAGCATCAGCGCCGCGCCCAATAAGCCAATCGAATTTCCGATCGACATGATGTCCTCCCGGAGATTGAACCGAACGCGATGCCGCAAGGCTACACCTTTCGCGGGCACGCGCGAAGCACGGAAGCGAATGAGATTCGGACAGCTTCATGATTTCGCGGCGTAGAGTGCGCCGCTTGTTGGCGCACAATTGCATCGGCACGAGATTCGCTTCAGATGCGAGCTTTCAAGCCAATCAAAAAAAGATGCCGAATGTGAGGCTCCTCACGCGCTCCGCACATAGACGCCATTAAGGTGCCCGCACACACCGAGCAAAGGTGTGAGCAAGTTAGGAGACACCACCATGTTCACCAAGAGCGCATTCGCACTGGCCCTCATCCTCGTCACCGCCTCTGGCGCATTGGCGCAAACGAAGCAGCAGAGCGCCGATCCCGGCCGCAATGGCGTGTACGGCGTGCGCGGCACGTATGTCGGTTCCGATCCGGACGCCAATGTCCGTTTCGAGCTGCGGCGGGACTCGGCCCGCCCCGAATAATGTGTCATGACAAACGCGTGAGCGGTCATTCTTTCAGACTGGCCGCTTACGAATTTTTCGATCAATCCAGCAAATTTGCCTGGCAGCAAGCCGGCAGCCAGGCGTTCCCCGATCCCGGCACCGCTGGTGGTTATGCTGATTTCAGCGGAGTCAAATTCCCGCGGCACATCGTGCAGACCGAGGATGGCCACGCGACGCTCGACATCACGGTTAGCAAGGTTAAGCCCAATGCGCCCGTGACGATCGATGTGCTGGCCAACGTCCGAGAGACCGCCGGCCGCGCCGGCAGCGGGTGACAGTGGACAAGCTAGCGGCTGGGGTATGGTACTTGGCACTCCCAATGCGCAACTGGGCGGCATTGTCGGCATGCCCGTCGACCAAGGCTGCGTGCGCAAGCACCGACCAAACCCGAGGAATCGGTTGCAGTTTACCTTACAAAGCTGAGGTAAGATGCGAGTGCGTTGATCTCGTGCGGTGACAATGTGCTTGCAATTCGGGGCATGGGCCAAGCGGCGGCATGATACCCTTGACCCCACTGTTCTAATCTTGTTTTCAAATACGAATATGCCAGTCCGGCCAATCGGGGAATTTCTCTGACGCCCTCGGCGTTCGGCCCGTGGCAAACGACACACGCGACGACATTGGCATCCGGAATTCCCAGCTCATAAATCTTTTTTCCCACGGCCGCGAGCTCCGGGTCTCCGTCATTGGCGGCTCTAGGGACTAGCGTCGAAAAATAGGTTGCGAGACCGCGGGCGGACTGAGGACTCAGATTGGCTACTGCGTCCCACATATTCTCTTTTGAAGGCGGATTGTCCCTGGTGTGTCTCTTGAAGCTTAGAAGCTGATTCAGGATGTACTGGTGTCTCTGCCCAGCCAATCTCGGCGCGGTCGCGAATCCTTGGGCCGACGTACCGTGGCACCACGTGCAATTACGGATCGGGACGCTCTCCGCCGCCAGAGGACCACCGGCACACAAGAAAATTGCCAAGATCGCTATTTTCGACTTGGTGATTTTTATGATCCGCATTCTCGCACCATCAAAGCTGGCGATATGTGGTCGGGCTTACTTCAGATAACTGAGGTAGGCCGCAATGGCGGCAATCTGCGATTGGGTCAAGTTGTGCGCCGTCGGCGTCATGATGGCGGATGTATCAGCTTTGGTCCCGCCTTGGCCGCGCTCTTTGCTCCAATTCGTCAACTCCTTGACGGTATAGGGGAAGAGCTGACCCGCCAGCCGAGGAATTTCGTCTTGACCCTTGGCCTCTGGACCATGACACGCCGAGCATGCCGGGACATTGGCTTCGGGCAACCCGTCGTCATAGATTGTTTTGCCGGTGGCCACGTGTTCTCTCGGACCGCCCCCCGCTGGCCTCGGATTGAGATCCCTGAAATGGGTAGCTAAGGCCGATACTATCGACGGGCTCAACGCATGCGCCACGTTGAACATAACCGGGTTTGTTAACGAACCCTGTGATGTTCAACGTGGCGCATGTGTTGAACCCATCGATGGTAACGGCCTTGGCTATGTATTTCAAAGACCTTAATCCAAAGCCGTTGGGCGGTGCTCCAGCCGAGCTGGTGGCTACGGGAAAAGAAATCTACCAGGAGGGCATTTCTGGCACCGATGTTCCTCCATGCGCCTCCTGTCACGGTCCAGGGGCCAGAGGTCAGGACTCATTTCCGCGTCTGGCAGGTCAACTCCATGACTACATCTTGAAGAAATTGGTGAACTGGAGCAAAGAGCGCGGTCAAGATCCCGCAAAACCGGACACATCGGCCATTATGGAACCAATCGCACATAGCTTGACGGAGCCACAGATTTCAGCCGTCGCGGCCTATGTCAGCTATCTGGAGTAGCTCTCTGCGTTGGTCCATTTCCTAAAGGCCTTTAGCGGCCTCGGGCAGCCGCAGACGGGCGCTGCACATGCGGCTGCGGACGTGACCTCACGCGACCATTCCGGGGTGACGGCTTCGTCGCCCTTCGCTATTGGGTCAAGCATCCGGGACGGATGCGTGTCCGCATCCGCGTGCACATTGGAGAACGTACATGCAAAGCCGCTTCGTGAGGGCGGAAGCCGAGGCGATGGTCGCGCGCTATGGCGAGGGCGGCGTGCCGCGCGATCTGGCGCTGCGGGTCTATACGACACGGCTGCTCGGCGCCGATCCGCGCCTCGTGCTCCATGGCGGCGGCAACACGTCGGTCAAGACGCGCATGCCGGATCTCTTGGGCCGCGTGGTCGATGTGCTGTGCGTCAAGGGCTCGGGCGCCGACATGGCGATCATCGAGCCCGCCGGCCTGCCGGCGGTGCGGCTTGCCGAACTGCGTCTGCTGCGCACCCGTGATGTGCTCACCGACGAGGAGATGGTTCGGGTGCAGCGCGCCAACCTGATCGATCCAACGGCGCCCAATCCGTCGGTCGAGACCCTGCTGCATGCCTTCATGCCGCACAAGTTCGTGGATCACACCCACGCCATCGCAGTGCTCAGCCTGATCGATCAGCCGGACGGCGAGGTACGCGCGGTGGAGCTTTATGACGGCCGCATGGGCATCGTGCCCTATATCATGCCGGGCTTCGCATTGGCCAAGAAGGCCGCCGCGATTTACGAGGCGAATCCGATCGCAGTCGGCCTCATCCTTCATAAGCACGGCATTTTCACCTTCGGCGACACCGCCGAAGACGCCTACGAGCGTATGATCGAGATGGTCTCGCTGGCGGAAGCGAGGCTGCGAGGCGGCCGCCGCGCGGTGTTCGCGACTGCGCCACTGCCTCAGGCCGTGATGCAGGTCGCCGACGTGGCGCCGATCGTGCGCGGCGCCTGTGCTCTCAAGGACCCTTCCGGCGCGCACCGCCGCCTGATCCTGGAATTCCGAGGCGGCGAGGCCATCCTGAACTTCATCAACGGCGCTGAGGTGAAGCGCTACGCTACCGCGGGCGTGGTGACGCCCGATCACACTATCCGCACCAAGAACTGGCCCCTGGTACTGGAAGCGCCGCAGGAGGGCAGAGCGGCTGAGTTTGCCGCGAGCACGGCAGCAGCCTCCACCGCGTTCATGGAAAATTACCGGCGCTATTTCGCGCGCCACAATGCCCGCTGTGGCGGCGCCAAAAAGATGCTCGATCCACTGCCCCGCGTGGTGCTGGTGCCGGGGCTTGGCCTGTTCGGCCTCGGCCGCTCCAAGAAGGAGGCGAGGATAGCGGCCGACCTTGCCAAGACGGCGGTCGAGACGATTACGGATGCCGAGGCCATCGGCCGCTTCGAATCGATCTCCGAAGCGGACATGTTCGACTGCGAATACTGGTCGCTGGAGCAGGCGAAGCTCGGCGCCGCGAAGGAATTGCCGCTCGCCGGCCAGATCGCCGCAATCACCGGTGCGGCGGGCACGATCGGCGCCGCGACGGCTAAGGCCTTCGCGGCGGCCGGTGCCGAAATCGCACTGCTGGACGTGGACGAGACGGGTGCCCGCGCTGCCGCCACGTCGGTGGGCGGCGCGGCGCTCGCGGTCCGTTGCGATGTCACCGATGCGGCATCGGTGCGGGCGGCGTTTGCCACGATCGTCGAGACGTTCGGCGGTGTCGATATTGTGGTGTCGAATGCGGGCGCGGCCTGGCAAGGGCGCATCGGCGAGGTCGACGAGCCGATCCTGCGCGAGAGCTTCGAACTCAACTTCTATGGTCACCAGCGTGCAGCCCAGGCCGCGGTGCGGATCATGCTGGCACAGGGCACAGGCGGCTGCCTGTTGTTCAATACCTCCAAGCAGGCGATCAATCCGGGGTCGAATTTCGGGCCTTACGGCCTGCCCAAAGCCGCGACCCTGTTCCTGGCGCGCCAATATGCGCTCGACCACGGCGCCGACGGCATTCGCGCCAACGCCGTCAATGCCGACCGTATCCGCTCGGGCCTTCTCACCGATGCTATGATCACAGAGCGCGCCAAGGCGCGCGGCCTCTCGGAGACGGAATACATGAGCGGCAATCTGCTCGGTCGCGAGGTGACGGCCGAGGACGTGGCGCAGGCCTTCCTCGCCCAGGCGCTGGCGCTGAAGACCACGGCGGATGTGATGACGGTAGACGGCGGCAACATCGCAGCGGCGCTGAGGTGATGGGGCATCCGCTCCCTACAGGGCGCGTCATCGCATGTGGCCGCGGGCCTTTACCCCTCCCCGGGGGGTCGGAATGAGCGCGTCTTCGCGCTCATTCCGGGTGAGGGGGCTTCTCCGCGTGTCCGAGCCTCTGGCGCGTCCCCTCTCCCCGCAAGCGGGGAGCTTGCGGGGAGAGGAAGCAGGCCGTGCGGCTCGGGATGCTACCTTACCGCGGTATGCTCTAGGAAAATTCCAGCGCAAAGCAATCGGAATGATGGAAATCCGGCTTGCCCGGTGGATGCGCCAACGCCCAATATGATTTGCGGCCGCTCGTTTCTTCGATCACGGCCGCGAGACCGAGCCGCCACGCGACGTCATGCGGCAACCCCGGCAAACGGTCCAACTCCAGGGAGGCTAGCAAGGTGTAGCACTCCGGGCTCGATCGCACTTCGATCCGGGGCGCACTTATTTCACTCGCTACACGCATCTCGCTTCGGTAGCCGCTGAACCAATATGCCGCCCATTGGGTCGAGGGCGCAAAGTTGAATTCGTAATACCCGGCGCCAGGCGAAGCACGGACGAAGGCCTCGAAGCAGGTGTGCAGCCACAGTTCATCGGTACGTGCCGCCGCCGTTGCGGGCGGCACGCGCAAATCGTTTATGTTGCCGGTCACGGCATAGCACAATTCCAAACTGCCGGCCCGTGGACGCGCAACCTCCACTTCGATGTGCGTCGCTGCAAAGCAAAGCGAGTGCGGATGAAGTCTCAAGACTTGACGCATACCGGCATTGTAACGGCGGGATCGTGTTTGTCACATGCCTGGCATTGAGCGAAGCAACATCGGGGGGGATGCTTCATACCTGACGACATCAAGGGCGTTCTACATGCGGGTCAACCATCACTGGACTCAACGCGAGCCAACAATCGATCGATGAATTCACTCTGCCCCGGCAGAATTTTTCTGCGTGCATCGGCGATGCTGAACCATTCGGCGCGATCAACTTCGGGAAACTCCTTCTTGCGTCCACTCTTCGGCGGCCATTCCAACTCGAACGTGTTTGACCTTAGCTCCGCGACAGGAAAATCGCCTTCGGCCGCCCACGCGATGATCTCCTTTCTGCTGGGCTGCACAAGCGTACCCAAATCCCAGAACTCGCCGCTCGGCTGCATTCCCAGCTCTTCGCAGAACTCTCGTTTAGCAACAGCAAATGGCTCCTCGCCCTCCAAGTATTCTCCCTTTGGGATCGACCACGCGCCGAGATCTTTCTTTGCCCAGAACGGGCCGCCAGGATGAACCAGGAGCAAGAGAAGCTCCGGTCCCGATCGCTTGTACATCAGGATTCCTGCGCTTCGCTTTTTCATCGGCTTACCTCTAGCCGGATTTTCGCTCGCTTGGAATCGCCTATGGGTGTCGTTGCCGGGCTTGTCCCGGCGACGACGGATGTCACCCACGAAGCAAGAATAATCAGGGTGGCCCGGGCAAGCCCGGTAATGACGCTGACAGGTTCCGGGATCCATCTGCGCGATGCCACGCCCCGCTCGGCCGGTGCAACGCCTTCCGCGCTGCAAAAACGCCCCGACGCTCTCCCGATTCACCCCGCTCGCGGCCTCGGACCGGCTTGCGCCGCAAGCCTGAGTACGGCATGTCTTAGGCCGGTTCAGGCGCGCAGTTGGCGTCAGGGGACCGCGGGGCACTCGAACAACGGGCAGAGTAAGAACATGAGTAATAATCACCTTCCGACCACCTTCGGCGCTCTGGTCATTTTGGGCGCGCTCGCCGCGCCGGCAAATGCCGCTGAGGCCATCGAGGCAAAATTGCAAGCCTGCAGCGTTTGCCACGGCGCG
>Ga0126369_10000151_pt1 | contig 42536 bp, 36 predicted proteins | sample PanSoiMetaPlot_1_FD_109646 | JGI IMG/M metagenome (GOLD analysis project Ga0126369, IMG submission 109646) | Tropical forest soil microbial communities from Panama - MetaG Plot_1 | ecosystem: Environmental > Terrestrial > Soil > Tropical forest > Bulk soil | place: Panama | collected 2016-02-17
CTCAAGAACTGTGGATACGATATTCCGCCCACCGATATCACCATCAATCTCGCGCCGGCCGATATCCGTAAAGAAAGCTCCGGATTCGATTTACCGATGACGCTTGGGATTTTGGGCGCCTACGGAGGTCTGAACAAGAAGGAAATTTCCGACGCCGTCTTCGTAGGTGAGCTTTCGCTCGACGGAAGCCTGCGCGGCATCCGCGGTACCCTGCCCATCGCCATCGAAGCTCGCGGCAGGAAGCTGAAGCGTCTCGTCGTGCCAGAAGTGAATGCCCGCGGGGCTGCCATGGTCGGGGGAGTCGAGGTTTATCCCGTCAAGTCGTTGCTCGACGTCATTCACTACATCAATTCCGGCAACGGCATCACTCGGCTGCTGGTTGACGGTGACGAACTTCTGAACCAGTCGCAGCACTTCCTCGTGGATTTCAAGGATGTTCGCGGCCAGCAGACCGCCAAGCGCGCTCTGGAAGTCTCCTGTGCCGGTGGACACAACATCCTGATGATTGGTCCTCCGGGCTCGGGAAAAACAATGCTCGCCAAGCGCATGCCCACCATTCTTCCCCCGCTCACCTTCGAAGAGGCGCTCGAGACGACAAAGATTCACAGTGTGTCTGGAGTACTCGATTCGCGCGCAGGGCTGGTTGGCATACGCCCATTCCGCGCGCCCCATCACACCATCTCGGATGCCGGTCTCATTGGCGGCGGCATGGTTCCTCGGCCGGGGGAGGTCTCTCTGGCCCACAATGGCGTGCTCTTTCTCGACGAACTGCCTGAGTTCCCGCGCAACGTTCTCGAAGTGATGCGGCAGCCCTTGGAAGATGGAACGGTCTGCATCGCGCGCGCCGCCATGTCCCTGACCTTCCCGGCTCGCTTCATGCTTGCGGCGGCGATGAACCCATGCCCATGTGGTTTCCACAACGACCACACTCGCGAGTGCCACTGCACTCCACCAATGATCGAACGCTACATCTCGAAAATCTCCGGACCGCTACTCGATCGGATTGACATTCACATCGACGTGCCGGCGGTGAACTACAAGGAGATGCGTAGCAGTAGTGAACCCGAAAGTTCGGCCAGGATACTGGAGCGCGTCGTCCGCGCGCGCAGGATTCAGCTGCTTCGATTTGCGAGCGGACGCGAAAAACTCTACTGTAACGCGCAAATGTCGCCGCGCCACATGCGCGCTTTCTGCGAACTTTCTTCCGACTGCGAACGTCTACTCGAACGCGCCATGACGCAACAGGGGCTGAGCGCGCGCCCACGACCGCATTCTCAAGGTCGCCCGCACCATCGCGGACCTCGAGGCCGCGCCGGACCTTCAGCCCAAACACATTGCCGAAGCGATCCAATACCGTTCGCTCGATCGCACATTCTGGGCCTAGCCCAAAATACCCCTTTATAATTCGACGCGGAGGCGCAATGGCAGGCTGGGGCACTGGAAGTTTTGAAAACGAAGACGCGGTTAACTGGCTCGGTGAACTTCATTCCATCCAGCCCGAAGATCTGCAGAAAATTCTGTCCCACGCTGCTGATGAAGCTGACTACCTCGAAGCGTTCGACGCCAGCATCGTCATTGTCGTCGCCGAGGTCATGGCCGCGCTCAAGGGTGTTGCCGCTGACGCGGTGCCGCCGGAGATCATTGACTGGGTCGCTAAGTCCAAGGCCACTTGTACTCCCGATTCCACTCATCTCGCCATTCGTGCCGTCGAGAAGGTTCGCAGAAATTCCGAACTGAAGGACCTGTGGCTCCAGGCTGAAGGCCTGAATGAGTGGACCGCGAGCCTGCAGGAATTGCAGAACCGCCTCGCCAGCTAGCTCAGCTTGTCAAGATGGGAGAATGGCGCTTGTAAACCTGCGCGCTCAATCTCGCTGGGTAACGTTCCGCTTACGCAGTAAGGCCCTCGGCGCTGCAAGTTCAACTGAGAATGATTGAAGATCTCCGGAACGATGAGGCTAGTCGGCCGCCGCTCCCGAGTTCATGCTGTTGTTCTCAGCCTGGCGCAGACGAAGCGCGCGGTTTGACGGCAGACCGGCGTCACGAATCTTGTAGAGCAATGCGCGGTAACTGATGTTCAGCGTGCGTGCCGCCTGCTTGCGGTTCCAGTGGTGTTGCTGCAGCACCTTCAAGATGATCTTGCGCTCCAACTCGCGCACCGCTTGCCGTGTCAGCTTCTTCAGCGAGATCGGACCGTCGAACGAAATATCCGGGTTGAAGAAATCCGGCTCGCGCGAGACCAGATCATTGGTGATTACTTCCTCGTGGCCGAGGATGACGTACCGCTTCACCAGATTCTCAAGCTCTCGGATGTTTCCCGGCCAATGATACTTTTGCAACACGCCCAATACTTCGGTCGAAAGCGGCTTGGCGCGGCAGTTGTACTTGCGGTTGTAGGATTCAAGAAAATAATTCGCAAGCTCTTCGATATCGCCGCGTCTTTCCCGCAGCGGTGGCATGTGAAGGTTAACGACGTTAATGCGATAGAACAGATCCTGTCTGAAGGTACCCGCTTCGATCTCCGATTCGAGGTGGCGGTTCGTGGCGCACACCACGCGCACTTCCACTTTCTTGTCCTCCTGCGCGCCGATGCGGCAGAACTGACCGTCCTGCAATAGCTGCAGCAGTTTCGATTGCAGTGAGAGATCGAGTTCAGAAATCTCATCCAGGAACAACGTCCCACGGTGAGCCATCTCCACCCGGCCTGGCTTCGTACCATAGGCTCCAGTGAAGGCGCCTTTCTCGTATCCGAATAGTTCGCTTTCCAGCAGCGTTCCCGGAATCGCCGGGCAATTTACTTTGACGAACGGGCCCGTCTTCCAGGGCGACAGTCCATGAATCAGTCGCGCAATGATGTCCTTCCCCGTGCCGCTCTCACCATGAATCAGAACCGGCACGTTTGCGGCGGCAACTTTCGCCAGCCGCGAACGAACGGCTTGCATGGTATCGGAATGGCCGAAGATTATGTCCTCAGGCGGAACGTCCCCAATTGACTGCGCCAACGAACTCACTGAAAGTGTGGTCATAGAGCCCCAAGGGTGAAAGTCACCCAGCGTGCACTAAATGTGCATCCCAACCGCCAAACTGCATTGTCCCCTGACAGCGTCCTCAAAACCACACCTAAACGGCGTGATCTTGGACACTTGCGGGATGTTTTGCGAGAGCGCTGCGGGAGTGGAAAACAAGCGCCGTAATCACCCGCTGGGTCAGAAGCCGAGGGAAAAAACTTTCACACCGCAGAAGCTGCTTTCCTTTTTTTCGGTCTGAGCGCGGTTCGCCCGTCTGTGCTCAGCGGTCTTCCGAATTTCAAGCCAACCAGGTGATATCCATTTAAATGGCGAATCCAAACGGACTTAGCCCGCATAGCGCGGGAGGAATGGGCAATTCCGCTTGCAGGACCGATAGGAGCACTGGGTATCTCCAACGAAATAGCAGCGGATTCGGGTACAGCGCGCCGAACAACAACCAAAGCACCCCCCACCGAGATATTGATTGCGGTGGCAAACTCCAGCGATTCCTTGCCGTTTTCGTCACGACCGCGGACAAAAACCGGAATGGCCAGGTGCAGGCGTGCCCACTTCCTGCGTTCTCTCGTGGGGGAGTTGCGAGTCACGTAGAATTCCACCCAACAACTGAGGATAACTGCGTCAACTCCGCACCTTAGGGGCCAAACCGGGACTAAAGCACTAAGTGTCCCCTACCCCTCCTAAACCTCGCTACCAATACGGGAATTACCCGAGTACGTTCGATGGGCCACAACCTTCGCCAACAAACTCTGAAGACCGCTACAAGTGCAACGTTTTTCCTTTGAGTGCCCCATTGGGTGCGTATTTCGTTGACACTGCTAGGTGCGTGGCATACGATGAATTAACTCTCGTTCTGACGGTAGTGAGTACCCTCCCCGACATAATTGTCTTTATCGGTTCCCTCGTATGGCCGCAACGCCGGACAAAAGCCTGTCTTTTCCTGCCCCTGGAACGGATCCAGAAGCCAAGCCCCCCCTTGTGGCATTGAGCCAGGACTCCGCTTCAGAACCCGAGGAAAGCGCCATACTGCGGGAGTTCGAACAGTTGCGCGATCGGTACACGCGCACCACCAATGCTCTAGCTTCGGCTGCCCACGATCTCAAGACCCCTCTCGCTATCCTTAATGGTTACATTGAGTTACTTCAGAGCGAAAAGCTTGGCTCCCTGAACGAACGCCAAAAGGAGATCATGAACGACATGTTCTCCAGCGGGCAACGGCTGCAGCATTTCATTCAGGACTTCCTTACATACAGCGTTCTCGAGACGGGCGAACTGCGACTGCAATTCGACCAGGGCGATATGAATGCGTGTCTTTCGGAAGTGTGCCGCCTGTGGTCTCCTCGTTTTCAAGAGCGCGGTCTTGCCCTCTATTTTCTGGCGAATGAAAAATTGTCCGCGTTCCCCTTTGACTTGGCCAAGATTCAACGTGTGATTTCCAACCTGCTTGAAAATGCATCCAAGTTCACGCCCGCTGGTGGAACAGTGTGGTTGCATGCCGAACCTTATATGTGGGAGCGCCGAAGCGCGGTAAAGGAAGTTGCGGAAGGAGAACGGCGCCGGCAGAACTTGAGCGCGCCCAATGCAGTCAAGGTCAGCGTCTCGGATACCGGGCCCGGAATTCCGCCGGAATATCACATTGAGATCTTTGACGATTTCTTCCGCCTTCCTGGAAGCGAATCTTCCGAAGGTATGGGCCTGGGACTGGCGATCGCACGGCGGCTCGTAACGGGCATGGGTGGAAAAATTTGGGTGGAAAGCGAACCGGGGGCCGGCTCGAAATTCTCATTTCTGGTCCCGCTGAAACCGACAGTCAGCAATTTGTCACGAGGGAAGACGAAATGAGCGAAGCCGCCAACATCTTGCTGGTGGATGATGAACCCGGAATGTTGCGGTACATCCGCACATTGCTGGAAGTTGACGACTATAAAGTTGAAACCGCGACCAACGGTGAAGAGGCGCTCCAACGGGTTCAAAAGGGTTTGCAACCCGACCTTGTTCTGCTCGACCTGCTCATGCCCGGTATCGACGGGCTGCAGACTCTCGAGCAGCTTCGGCAGATCAAGCCCGGCCTGAAGGTCGTCATGCTCTCCTGCGTCAGCGATACTCGCAAGGTCGTGCAAGCGATGCGCCTTGGTGCCCACGACTATCTCACCAAGCCATTTCAAAAAGCCGAACTTGATGCGGTCATCGATCAGTGCATAGGCGGCCCCAGCAACCAGCCGTATGCCGGAGAAGTGGAAGAGCTTTGCGACGATGTGTTCTTCGTTGCAGCCAGCCCGGCAATGAAAAAGATCCGTTCGCAAGCCGCTCTCGTTGCAAATGTCGACATCCCTGTTCTGCTTCTAGGCGAGAGCGGCACCGGAAAAGAAGTCCTGGCGCGCTTGATTCACAAGCTTTCGCCTCGGGCACACCGCACCTTCCTTAAGGTAAATTGTGCCGCCGTGCCGGCCGACCTCCTCGAAAGCGAGCTTTTCGGATACGAGGCTGGCGCATTTACCGGCGCGACGCATCCGAAGCCCGGCAAGTTCGAACTGTGCAACAAGGGCACGATTCTCCTCGACGAAATCGGCGAGATGCCGCCCCTTCTGCAAGCCAAGCTGCTGCACGTTTTGCAGGACCAACAGTTTTCGCGTTTGGGCAGCCGGTCGGTGATTAAAGTCGACGTCAGAATATTGGCAGCGACCAATATCAATATTCCCGAGGCGCTTGCCACAAAGCGTTTGCGCGAAGATCTTTACTATCGCTTGAACGCTTTCACTCTTTCGCTGCCTCCGCTCCGTGAGCGCAAGGAAGAAATTCCTATTCTGCTGAAGCATTTCATGTCGCGCATGTCCGAACTCTATGCGCGGCCGCCCCTGCCGCTTTCTCCGTCATTGATGGACGCGTGTCTGCAACATCCGTGGCCCGGCAACCTTCGCGAACTAAGCAATTTTGTGAAACGTTACCTCGTTCTGGGAGACGAGAGTCTCGCGGTAGCCGAACTTCAACCAAAGCCGGATGGCGGTGGTGGAGTGCGCGTGGACCCCGCTGGAAAAGCGGTCGCGGCGGCGGCCGAATCCGTTGGCGGATTAAAATCGCTGGCGCGCAGCGCGAAAGACGAAGCCGAGGCAGAAGCGATTGCCCGTGCGCTCGAAGAGACGAACTGGAATCGGAAACAGGCGGCAGCGCTGCTGAAAATCAGCTACAAGGCGCTGCTGTACAAAATTCGCCAGTACGGAATCGCGCAGAGCCGAGGCACCCATCGATTATCCGCAGGTGCATAAGACAGGTATCACCGTCCATCCACTACCACTCTGTCGCACAGAATCAATCGCCGAATTCGAGCGTGCTAACAGGCATGCGTATTCGCTTTCTTGTTCAGAGCTATAAAGGCTGAATACCAACGGCTGATTGCTAAGTACTGCCATTCTGGTGCGGATGAGAGGACTCGAACCTCCACGACCTTGCGGCCACTAGGACCTGAACCTAGCGCGTCTGCCAGTTCCGCCACATCCGCAATGAGGAAAACACGCAGCGGGTCCTTGTTTTCGGGACTACATTACTATCTACTGGCTGGCGGTTGACTGTCAAACGAGTTAGGCTGTTCAGCACTATCCGGGCCTGCAATTCTTTGGTGCTGTTGGGGAAGACTATGGCCAATGTCGAAAGCAAAATCCCCCCTGATCTCTGCAAGCAGCTACGTGCGCTTGCTCACGATCTAAGCAATTCTCTAGAGACTGTCCTGCAAGCTGCCTATCTCCTCGCGCAATCGGAAATGCCTGATCAGTCCCGCCGCTGGATTGAAATGATCGATCAGGCCACCAAGGATTCCGTCCGCCTAAATCGCAAGCTGAGAGAAATTCTCCGCTCGCAGTAGCACGCCGTCTCAAAACCCATGCGGACCTCTACAATGGTGAGGGTCCATATTCATTTTCAAGTCAGGAGAGTGGAATGCAACGCAAAGCGAGTGCAGTGTGGAAGGGCGGTCTCAAGGATGGGAAAGGAACAGTCTCCTCGGCGAGCGGTATCTTGTCGAACACGGCCTATTCGTTCACAACGCGGTTCGAAAATGGGCCCGGCACGAACCCCGAAGAACTGATCGCGGCCGCGCACGCGGCATGCTTCTCAATGGCACTCTCGGCGCAACTCGGGGAGGCAAAGATCATCCCCGAAAGCATCAGCACGTCTGCGACACTTACCATGGAAAAGCTCGATACTGGCTGGACCATTACCGCCATCCACCTCGATGTAACAGCTCACATCCCGGGTGACAATGCGGAAGCATTCAATGCCGCGGCACAGAAAGCGAAGGCTGGATGCCCCGTATCGAAAGTGCTCAACGCGAAGATCACTATGGATGCAAAGCTGGGTTAGTTGAAATCAGGCTCCGGCTCTGGGTTCTTGGTCGGCGGAAACTCCGGTCGCGATCGGGACCGATGCGAGCGATAGCGAGATCAAGAGCCCGACCGTTATTTCTACGGCCGCCTAATTCGCGCGGGCGGTCGATTTTTTCTGCGGAAGGCTCACTTGCCGTTCGGTCGCGGGACAGAGGTTACGATACGGACAAAACGCGCAATGCCGCCCGGGATGGGCCGGGAATTCCCCTTCGGCTATAGCGTTTGCCACCTTCTGCACTCGCAGCTTCGTCTCGTCCAACTCGCCTTCGTTTCGCGTCGTAAATACGGGCGTGTTGTTTTCGAGGTTATAGAAGACAAGAGCATCCGCCCGCTTTCCCATCACCTCGCGCGCTGCTAGAGCATAAAGAGAGAGTTGCAGGCTTTCGTCAGCATCTTCCTGCGTCTTGGGCTTCCCAGTTTTGTAATCCACGATCGCAACCGTGTCGGGACCCAGCCGATCCACCCGGTCAACCCGTCCGGTGACCCGAGCGCCTCCGACTGTAATCTCGAATTTGTGCTCGGTCTCGATCACGTCCGGCGCGCGACCGGCCCGCGCCAGTTCCAGAAACCGCGCTAACTGCTCATTGCCCTGCCGTAGATAGAGTTCGTATTGGTAGCGATCCGCTATGCCAGCCTCGGCCAGCCGCGCTCGGAATTGCTCAAACAACTCCGCGTCCTCGATCTCGCGCCCGAATCTCTGCGCATCATAAAAAGTTCGCAAGACCTCGTGCATTGCCGCACCGTAATGCAGTGCGGCCGAAACATCGCGCGGAAGATTCCACTCCCGTTCCAGCTTGAATCGCAACGGACACTGCTCAAAGATTTCCACTGCCGACGCGCTCAATCCGGTAAAGAAATTCTCTGATGCTGGCATCAGAAGCCAAGCCGCGACTTTGGAATTTTCGAGCGAGGTTCGCTGCTCTTCTTCAGCAAAAAGCGCATCTTGCACGGCCGCCGCTTGACGCACGTTCCAAAACTTTTTGTAGCCAGGATTGAGCATGAACTCTCGCAGAAATTTCGTAGGCGACGGATTTTTCCCACGCCCCTGGTGCGAATAGATCGCGAGAGTATCTTTGGCACGTGTCATCGCCACATAAAACAGGCGACGCTCCTCTTCTTCGTGAAGTGTCTTGTCGTCGATCGAAGCGGCTTCCGATGTCCGCAGCTCTGGGGGAAACGCAACCAGCGGCTCCCGGTAAGTACATGGGAATTGAGGGGACGAACCGCGAATAATCGCGACATGGCGGAACTCCAGGCCCTTGGCCGCATGCGCCGTCATCAGTCGCACGCCTTCTTCCGAACTCGGAGGCAACGAAATCGTGCCCAGGGCTTGCCCGAAATAATCCAGATACTCCACGAACTCCGAGGGAGATCCCGCTTCGGCTATTGCCCGGCCTTGCCATTCCGTCACGAATTTCACGAACGCAGCCAGCGGTACCGTCGGGCGAAGGTCAAAATGCCGGATTGTGAAGTTGACGGCATCGATTGCGCGCGTTTTCTCTTTGCGAACAAATTCGTGAGCCTTCTCGACTGACGCCATCACGGACGGACCCTCGGGCAACTTCGCCAGAACCGTTCGCAGGTCGAGTTCCTGCCGGCGCACTGCTCGCATCGCTGAGCGCAACTCCGTCGAATCCAGGCGGAACTGCGGCAGGGCAGCAACGCGAAATAGACTGGCAGCGTCGCTCGGCGAAACTGCCGCGCTCAGGCACGCTACGACATCACGAACCTCAGGGGTGTGCAGGACATCCAGTCCCTCAATCGTGAATGGGATACCACGCTCGATCAGCTCTTTGACGAGATCATCACGATGATGATGTTGACGGTAGAGAACCGCAAAATCGCTCCACGCACAACGCTCTTCTTTGCGCTTTTTCTGGACGTGGCGCGCCAGGTCAGCCGCTTCCACTTCTTTATCACGCCACGTAATGATCTGGACCGCAGGCGCAGCGATACCTTGTCTCTTTTCCGCCGCTTGTTCTTCGCGGAATGATTCGAGCGGCGCGCGCTGGTAGGAGATCGTCGATCCCTTCTGCGAAAACACCGCAGGATTCTCGTTCACGATCCCAAATGCTGACCGAAGAATCGGCGACAACGAACGCCGGTTTTTCGCGAGAACCACAACCTCGGTGTCCGGAAAATTCTTCGCGAACATGTTGAAGGCCTCGCTCGATGCTCCGCGAAACTGGTAAATCGCCTGGTCCGGATCGCCAACCACGAAGACGTTGTCATCGTTCCCCGCCAGCAGCTTGAGAATCTGGATTTGGGCAAAGTTCGCATCCTGAAATTCGTCCACTAGCAGAAACCGGGTGCGGCGGCGTTCCGCTTCGAGCAGGTCGGCATCGTTTTTTAGCAGCGCATATGCCCGGGTGATCATGTGGCCAAACGTGCCTAGGTTTTTCTCCTGCAAAATCTGCTCGATCGCAACGAAGGCTCGCGCGATTTCGCCGCAGCGCTCGAGCACTTCGGCTGGCTCCAGCTCGGCCTGCTTCTTCGTACTGGTTACGCGCGGCAGTGGAATCTCCCCGCGCCGCAACCTGTCCACATAGAGCGCGTATTGTTCAGGCCCAACCAGTTCGTCCTGGCAGCGACGCATGAAATCAAGAAGGTCAGTCAGGAACTGACCGACATTGGCCGCCCGCACAAAATGTTTCAGGTGCAGGTCGCGGATGCGCCTCCGCAAATAGACCCACAAATCTTTGTCATCGAGGACGCCAAAATTTGCGCCATGCCGCTGGAGCAGCCCGAAGCACCATGCATGAAAAGTGAAGGCTTGAAGACCGTCGGCGTTCTGCGCTCCGAGTTCGTCGCGAACGCGACGCTTCATTTCCTCAGACGCATTGTCGTTGTAAGTGAGTGCCAGGATTTCGCTCGGCTGAGCTTGCCCGCTTCGGATGAGGTTCGCGATACGCTGCGCAAGTACCGTCGTTTTGCCAGTGCCGGCTCCCGCGATCACCAGCATCGGCCCGTGGACGTGCTCAATCGCCTCCCGCTGACGTTCGTCGGGAGAAACCTTCGATGCGGACAACACAGGATTCACTAGCCGGAGCATACCAGACTGGCTTGTGGAAGGATGGGACTGGAATTCAAAACAACTCGATGGTCGCAGAGTGCCCTGGAGTCGACGCCAGGCGGCTGTCTCGGGTTATCAGTTGGGCGTTCAATGTCTCAGCGAGTGCAACGTATGCGGCATCATAAGCCGACAAATTGTACCGTAACTCCCACACTCGGGGCAGAACTAGGGTATGAGGATATCTTGCAATTCGCGCGTCCAGCAGATCTTGCATTGCTTCGCCCGCGCGCTGTGCTGAAATAGCCCTATCTCGCCTCAATCGGCGCATGACTTGAGCGACTTCAATGTCTAAAAGATGTGGGGCATGAAGAGACTCGCTGCTGGAAAAAATCCGCCTGTCGATTTGCTGCCCTTCGGGTGTTAGAAGGAGCCAATCCACCACCGCGGAGGCATCAAGAACTATCACCGCGTCTGACGTTCCTCTCGAACCAGCCGAGCGGCGTCAATGGCGGCTGTAATGGGTTTTCGCACGTGCAGGCGGTCACGCAATTCGGCCAGCGTTGGCCGGTCGGCAATTTCCCTGATCTCGGTGAGAAGGTAGTCTGACAAAGACATGCCCGCCATTGCGGCGCGAGCCTTTAACGTCCGATGCAAAGCGTCGGGAACGTTACGAAGTTGAATCATTTTGGACATGTGTACAGCCTACTTTCATGTGTATCACATGTCAAGATTCCCCTGATAGTCCTACTTCACCGCATCGCGTCCAGTGCCAACGCAGTCGCGACAATCGCCGCAGTTTCTGCTCGCAGGATCGTCGTCCCCAAGGTAGCCGTAACCCACCCGCCTTCGCGAAAGCCCTGAAGCTCTTCGTCGGTCCAGCCGCCTTCCGGCCCGATCGCAAGAGTGACAGTCCCGGTTCCTGCTCCCAGAGCGTGGCGCAAAGTTGTGTCTTGCTCATTCTCTGCAAGAACAATTCTTGCGGATGAAACCGAAGTGCTCGCCCCGAATTCCTTGAGCCTTAGAGGAAGTTCTACCTCGGGCACTTGGACTCTCCGCGATTGTTCTGAAGCCTGACGCGCGATCTTACGCCATCGTTCCGTGCGCTTCACGGCCACGGCCGCGAGATGCGAGTCTGTGCGCCGAGCGATCACGGGCACTATTCGCGCCACACCGAGTTCGGTGCACTTTTCGATCGCCCACTCCATACGGTCAAACTTGAAGATCGCGAGAGCAACCTCCAGCCTGGGCACCGGCCGAATCACGTACTCCTCCCCCAATGCAAATTCGGCGCGTTCCGCCGAAATTGCTGTGATCGTTCCCCGGCGTACCACTCCCGCGGCGGATATATCGAATTCCTGGCCCACCTGTGCACGCAGAACGCGGGCAAGATGCGCTGCATGCTCTCCTACCAGAGCTGCGGTGTTTCCGTGGATTTCATCGGCTATGAAACGGCGGCGGGACATTGGATCAGTTCTCAGTGGTCCGTTATCAGTGATCCATAGTCAGTAGTCAGTTCGAAATTTATTGTCCGAATGAAATTGACCAGCACTGGGAACTGGCGACTATTCTTGGCTACTGCTTCAAACAAACATATCCTTCACTCTTCCCAGCAGCGACCGGCTTTGCGGCTTATTGTCGACCGGGGTAAGTTGACCCAACTCGGTCAGCAATTCTCTTTGTCGCTTGGTCAGTTTCGACGGCGTTTGCACACGCACCTCGACAAACAGGTCGCCCTTACCCCGTCCATTCAGCACCGGGACACCCTTACTGCGAATCCGGAACGACGTCCCCGACTGCGTTCCCTCAGGCACTTTCAGCTTGTAGTCTCCATCCATTGTAGGGACGACGATCTCGGTCCCCATCGCTGCCTGCGGAAAAGAAATCGGCACTACGCAATAGAGGTCGTTGCCTTGACGTTCGAAGAACGGATGTTCCTTAACGTGCAATACGACATACAAATCGCCCGCTGGCCCCCCGAATGCACCGGCCTCGCCGAGTCCTGCAAATCGTATGCGCGTGCCGTCTTCTACTCCGGCTGGAACCTTGGCTTCGACCATGCGCTCGCGCAGCAATCGTCCTTCGCCCTTGCACTTTGGGCACGGATCGGTGATCACACTGCCCGCGCCCTGACACGTCGGGCACGTCCGCGCGATGCTGAAGAATCCTTGCTGATAACGTACCTGCCCGCGGCCGTTGCACGAGCGGCATTGCACGGGAGCTTTCCCCGGCGCCGCGCCCGACCCCTGGCAGGAATCACACGCTTCATGCCGTCGTACCTTGACCTGCTTCTCTGCTCCGAACACCGCCTCGTCGAACTCTAAAGTCAAATCTTCGCGAAGATCTGCGCCCCTTTGAGCCCGCGTGCGGCGGCGACCTGCGTTACCGAAGAGATCGCCAATTCCAAAGAACTCGCCGAAAATGTCGCCAAAGTCTTGGAAGATTGTCGGATCGAATCCTCCTCCGGCCCCTGCTCCCGACACGCCAGAGTGCCCAAAGCGGTCGTAGAGCGATCGCTTCTCGCTGTCGGCGAGAATCGCGTACGCTTCCGTGATCTCTTTAAACTTCTCTTCCGCGTCAGGATTATTCGGATTGCGGTCGGGATGGTAAGTCATCGCCAGCTTACGATACGCGCTCTTGATCTCGACCTCGGTGGCCGTGCGGGTAACCCCCAGAACTTCGTAGTAATCGCGTTTGCCGTTGCCAGTCAGAAAAGTGTACGACTCCTTCTTCGCTCAATATTTATTGTCGCAGGAAATTGTTCGAATGATGGATACCTTCGGGGATCGATCTCCATTACCCGCGGGAATTGCGAGCCACCCTCACCATGGCCGGGCGCAACAAGCGATCCTTGTACTTGTACCCACGCTGAAACTCATCAAGCACATGATGGTCGGGAACCTCATCCGTATCCACCATCTCGACCGCTTCGTGCACCCTGGGATCGAACGGCTGCCCAACCGCAGCCACCGGCTGCACCCCTTGTTTCTGCAGGACGTCCTGAAACTGCCGGTAGATCAGCTCTACTCCGTTGCGAAAATCGCCTGCCTCGCCCCCCGGCGCTTTCAACGCACGCTCCAGGCTGTCGAGGATCGGCAGCACCCCTTTCAGTGCATCCGAGGCGGCGAATTCACGAAATTCCTGTTGCTCGCGCGCCGCCCGCTTGCGGGCATTGTCGAATTCCGCCTGCAGCCTTGCTAACCGGTCAAGCAGCGCATCACGCTCGGCCTTCAGCTTCTCGGCTTCCGAAATCTCGCTTTTTCGGACAGGCTCCTGCGCGTTCGGCGTGTCATTTCCGGCTTCGCCGGCAGTTAGTTCATGCTCGAGATCGAGATTCGTTGTATCTGTTTTTCCGTTTCCCTTACCCATACACCTTCATTCACTCCGATTCATTCAAAACGTGATCAAACAGTCGTGCGATGTACGAGACCGCCGACATCGTGTGCTGATAATCAAGCCGCGTCGGTCCAATTACAGCCAGCGATCCCATCACTTCGCCCCCGACTCTCGCCGGCGCCCCAATCAGCACAAAGTTGCGCATCGATGGCAGCGCTTCATCGAGACCGATCACAACCCGCACTGCCTCCTGCCGTGCGTCGAGATAGGCGCGCAGCAGGTTGACAACTTTTTCCTTCTCTTCCAGCGTTCGGAGCATCTCCTGCAGACGTTGCCGATCTTCTTCGCCGGTTACCAGGTTGGCAGCCCCTTCCACGAAGACCACCTCCGCGCCTCCGCTCGACGCCAACGCCCCCTGGTTGTACAGCTGCTCGATCGATTTCATCAGGCGGTCGTACTCACTGCGCTCCTGTTCGATGCGCCTGCTGATCTCCGCGCGCACAGTGTCCATCGTCCAGCCGCGAAAATTTTCATTGATATACCGAGCGGCAACATCGAGATCGTCTTGCGACAAGTCGAGCCGCAGCACGCGGTCGCGCACCACTCCCGACCGCGTCACTACCACCGCCAGCACCTTCTGATCGCCGAGGCGCGAAAAGTACACGTGCTCCAACGCGTTGCGCGGACCGCTGGTTGCGACTGCAACCCCCACGCCGTGCGAGATCAGCGACAGCACGTGCGAGGTTCGCTCCATGAACTCCTGTACATCGGTCACGCCCGTGAGCGTGTCCTGGATGATGCTCTCGTTCTCCATGGAGAGACGCGTCTTCCCGCTCAACTGCTCGACGTAGTACCGATATGCCTCCGCGCTCGGCACTCGCCCGGCTGAAGTGTGCGGCTGCTCGAGAAATCCTGCGTCGGCCAGGTCGGCCATCACATTGCGGATCGTCGCCGCGCTCAGACCTTCGCGGCTGCTGCGCGCAAGTGTGCGCGAGCCCACCGGCTCACCGGTGGCGATGAAGGTTTCGACGATGGCGGTGAGAATCTCTCGCTCCCGCTCGCCCGTTGGTCCTGATGGCATGATTCTAAATACTTTAGATGCAGGAGCTTAGAATAGGATTCCGCCCCGCTATATTGGGATTCTAGGGAGCACCGGCAGGGGTGTCAAGGATGCGGAGGGGGTGAGCATTACACCCCCCCATGAAAGTACCCGAACCTGGGTTAGTCTGAATGAATACACCGAATAGAGCCGCAAGAGTAAAACCTTCTTGTTGTTGTGTGATCGGGCGAGAAGAAAAAGCCACGCCCTTAGAGCCTACGCTCTCGAAGTAGCCGTCGGGTACGCAAAGCCCCCAGTCTGATTATGTGTAGCTTGGGAGTCAGAGGGCTCGCTCTTATTCCGGGCATTTGGCTTAAGACGATTGCGCTACTCAAAAAATCTCAGTAATGGCCAAAGCTCCGCAAGAGGCGCTTTGGGATGCCGACAGACATAGATTGCTAGGTGACTCTCCGCAGAAGCCGCCTCACTATCCGATATCGTGGCGGCCAATTCGACGGAACTGAACAGTTTCTTTGTAGACTCGGCGTGTTGGCCGAAAAGGATAACGATCTCGCCCGTACTGCCGTTCGTCCCCCAAAGATAGTAGTTATTGTGGGCGCTGATTGCCTTGGGGAGACCGAATGCTGCTCCCAGCAAATCGATGGCTCCAGCTTCCCCGTAGTTGCCAGCAAGAATCGCGCACTGTGTTTGATCTGCGGGTGGAAGACTGTGATACACACTCGCGACTGCCACGGTCATTCTGTCCCAACCTAGCATGTCGGTATAGAGCTGGTGGGCATGTCCAGTTGAATCCTGCTCCATCTTTACTACGTTTTCGATCGGGATGGCACGCTCGTATTGCGCGAGTGCCGTAAGAGAGAGGACTGGAATGCCGAACGGGAGCATCACCAGGCCGGACACGGCGAGCACCGCCGAATACGCTACCCGAAGCGCTCCCCTCGTTCCGAACAAAGCTTCAACTCCGACGCTGCCAGCCGCGAGAAGGATGGAATAGAACGGCATCGGGTAGTACGACTTTTCATGAAACATGGTCACCACCGCGATCACCACAAGAAAGGCCCATGCGAAGGCCCGGAATCGCTTTGCTCGTTTCGAGAAAAGAAGCCAGGCGAGACCCACGGCAACTATCGGCAACGCAGCTGGATTGAGAAATAGAACTTGCTCTCCTAAGAATCGCCACGTGCTTACGGGAGTGTTTTTTATCGCTTGGGCATTATGAACAACCTCGATCTGCGGCCAATTGTGTTGTGCCTCCCAGATCAGGTTGGGAAGAAAAATGAAGAATGCGAGTCCGCCACCTACCCAAAACCACTTGCTACGCAGTTGTCTCCAATCGCGAGCGAACATCATCCCTGTAACTACAGCGAAGCCGAACATGAGCATTGTGTGTTTGTTTTGTAATCCGATACCGGCCACCGCGCCGAACAGAACCCAGAGGCGCTCGTCGCCGCCCTTTTGAATGCGGACGAGAATGCACGCACAAGCTAGCCACAAGACAGGCTCGAAGGCATTCATCGACAGGAAGCTGCCGAAGGCCAAGTAAATCGGAGCAAGCAAAACAGCGAGACAGGCAAGCCCTTGGGCGAAGCGACCGCCATCGAGTTCATGCGTCATCCAACCGCTCAAAACAACGAGACAGGCACTGGCAAGGGCCGGGAAAAAGCGAAACGCCGATAAAGAGGTTCCCAGCAAGAGCGAGCTCACCCTCGCAATGACAGCGATTAACGGCGGTTGATCCACATATCCGAATGCGAGATGGTTGCCACACGCGATGTAATACAGCTCGTCGCGAAAAAAGCCGTAGTGATTTCTGCCGACAAAGTGCAGCACAAGAGCGACGATGGCCAATATGAATACCAACCCCGAGATTGGCGTTCGCGTAGAGTGCTCTAATTCTGCTTGTGGAAGTGAGCGAGCCCCGGCCTTGATGCAGGGTCTCGTTGAAGCAGTTTCGGCCTTCATTCTTAGCACCCGTTCACAGCAGATGAGTTGTGTCAGGCCACACGGTTTGCAAGAGTTTCTCTCTCGAGACAGGCTCGACCCAAGCGTGCAGGATCGCGAAAGCAGCAGTATACGTTTGAGATTGCATATTTGCTGAATTTCTTCTATTTACTCATTTACGGTGCCTTTGATCATGCAGGGCTTTTCGTAAGCCAGAAGCGAATCGCCGTTTCGAAAGATTTGGATCAATAGTGACGGCTTGATTAGTCCTGGATCTCAGACTCGTCCAGTCTGAATACAATTTTGGAGGCTGAGGGACGAGACTTTTTAGTAGGAAGCCCGGATCGCAATGCAGCTTCGAGCTTCTCGTATGTAGCTCTGCGGTGTCGTTTACCAGCCATCACCGCTTTCACTGTTTTGATGGTGAGTTCCGTCGCACTAGCTAGCACACTTGGAGAGTAGCCGCTGAGCTTTGCCTGTAGTTCCGGATCGGTGGTTAATCGTTCGGTCTCATTTGGACGATATTCCAACGTAACCGTGTCAATCATGCTGATTTCTTCGCCCTGCTCCCAACGACGATCCGATTCTTTTCCGATGTAGCGAAAAGGACCGGCAATGACCGGCGTGCGGAGCAGTAATCCGCGAGTTTGCGGTCCGCATCTGCTGCCCTCGGGTCCGAGGCTTTTGGGCTCAGAGTGCCAACGATACAGTGCCAAAACATCACCATAAGTTCTTGCTTCTGCCTGATAGCTGAGCCGGTTTTCGTGTATACCGAGCTGGTACGATCTGCCGTCGTGGATATTGATGTATTCGCGATTGGGCCGATTCGACCGATCCGAAGAGAATGGGCCAATCAGCATGAATTTATCCGCGTTTGAGCCTACAGGATACCTTCAAGACATTGCTGCCTGCCTTCGTCGAGTCTCAATTCAAGTCGCCGACTTTGAAAAGACCATCGACAAGGCAGCAGCAGATGACTTTGTCTTTGTGGATCCTCCTTACACCGTCATGCACAACAACAACAACTTCGTAAAATATAACGCCAATCTGTTCTCTTGGACCGACCAAGTAAGGCTTGCGTCGGCGATCAGGAGGGCCGCCCGACGAGGTGCGGCAGTCATGATCTCCAATGCCGACCACCGAAGTGTGCGGGAGTTGTATAGAGGTTTTGGAAATCACCATCGTGTCAAGCGCACCAGTATTCTTGCTGCTGACATGCTTCACCGTCGCAAGACCACCGAATTGCTGATCACGAGCTATTGAATTCCTAGCCAACCGCGATAGACCCAACTCGAATCGAGAGACAATAGGAGCCGTAAGCGGGTCTTGCGGCGTCGCAGAAGCTCATTGACTTCTCGAATACAAGTTTACAAAGACTGAGTCGACGACGCTGAAATTCATGAAATTCGGACACCATGATGGGGTACGCTGAGTTTTCCAAAAACGATTGTCAGGGCACAATTCATCGACTAGCCGTCGAAATTTAACGATCCTGTGGTAGGCGATTGCCTGCGTGCTTTCTATGTCCGGAAAACGCTCTGCGTCTGGCTGCGGTATGGGCTGCGACTGGTGTGTCTCTACCGAATGTGCCTCTCTTTGAGAACTTCGGTAAGCTCCGTAACGGTATCCAACACTTTGCACCCGATCCCGGTCCTGATAGCGCAGATCAAACGCTGCGATTTGTATTTGGTGTGATTGACCCGTTCATCAATGAGTGCTGGGGCCTTTTCGCTATTGATTTCGAGGAAGAACTGAACGAGCCTTACGCGTACCTCATCGAGGCGCTCGTCCGTCGTCAGATCCTATTTTTAGTTTCGCCAAGGGCTGCCATTGAATTCGACAGTTGGGATGTAGATTGGAAAAGAGTGAGTAAAAAGTATCGACACGAAATGCATTTACGAGCGGGAAAGACATGCAAGTGAACCCAATCGCCGGTGGTTTCATCCGGATAAAACTTGCGGATGCGTAATTCTAGTTTTGAGGTGTGCCTGCGCTTCAGGGGCGAGGTATTTTCGAGGGGGTAATAATGCTCACCCCGTCAAGGATGCGGAGGGGGTATTACCTCACGAAGGGGAAAATGTTACACCCCACCCAAAACCTGAGGACGCAGGAGCCAAGGCCCGTGCGCTTGGATCGCAGAAGAGAGCCGCTCTCGCTCAGTCCCCAGACTGGCACTTTGAAACTACTATTTCACCACCTGGCTCAAGACTTTCGATGTGCTTTCGGCGGATGCATCATCTCCCAGGTATTCCGCTGTGATTGCGTGTGTGCCCAACTGCAACCTGGAATATGTAAAAGCGGCCATGCCGTCAGTCAATGTTGCCGAGCCGAACATCAACCCGGAATCCATGAACTTGACTTTGCCGGTTGGTGCGACGGGGCCGGTGCCTACGACTCTCACCGTGAAAGTGACTGCTTCTCCTAAATGAGAAGGACGAGGGCTCGAGGCTAGACTTGTGGTAGTTGGATATCCATCTACGACTTGCTTGACAACCCCAATGCTCGGCTCGAAATTGGTATCCCCGGCATAAGCGGATTTCACGGTATGCGTTTTCGCGGTGAGTGACGAAGTAGTAAGTTCTGCCACGCCTCCGGTCGTTGTGCCAGTGCCAATCGCAGTCGATCCATCAAAGAAATTGACCGTTTCGCCGTCAGGGATGGCACCGTGCGCCCACTTTATGGTTGCCGTAAATGTGACAGGTTGTCCGACCAAAGATTTCGATATGGAAGTCGTCAATATGGTCTTTGTTGAGACCTTGATGTTCAGAAGAATTCCCACCGAGCCCGAGATTTCGTCTGGGCCGAAGGAATCTGCTGCCACCAGATCCGGTCGTGCGTCGCCATTCACATCTGCAACGGCTATGGCCCCGCCAATACTTCCCGCCGTCTGATAGACCTTCGCAGGTTGAAAAGTTCCATCACCGTTGCCCAGCAGCACCGCAGCCTTATTCTTCTGGCTACACGGAAAAGTACCGTTGCCGAAAATAACCAAGTCGGGCCTGCCATCCTGATTCAAATCCGCTGTGGCTATGGAGACCGGATCGCAAACCGCAGCATTGAATTTGCTCGCTCCCTGGAAGCTGCCATCTCCATTGCCCAGGTACACGGCAGATGGAAAAGTTTTCCAACCCAAGGAGTTAAAGGCGAGACCGATACCTTCTACCAAGTCGGGCCTGCCATCGCCGTTCACATCAGCAATCGCGACCGAAACAAATGGACCGTTCTCAGAGCTTGGAAAACCATTCCCCGGTCCAAACCGAACGCCGGATCCGTAGGCTCCCGCCAGTTGTAAAGTGCCGTCACCCTTGCCAAGCAGGACGTCGATCCTGTCAAAATCCGCGACCTGGTCGAAGTATCGTGTTCTGACACGAAAATCACCTGCAATACCTGCCACCACATCGAGGTGCCCGTCGCCATTTAGGTCTGCTACCGCTACCGATGTGGCAAACCCGGCGGTAGACGATTCATAAGAAACCGGAGTCCGAAAAGTCCCATCACCTTTGCCCAGTAACACATCGACGGTGCTTTGCCCGTTGCGCGAAACGGGATCGAAGTTGTTATTAGCCACGACCAGGTCTGGTTTGCCGTCTTCGTTGAGGTCGCCAACCGCAACCGCAACAGGGTCAAGTCCGCCCGAGTCGTAATTGACCGCCTCTTGAAATGTACCGTCGCCGTTTCCGATGAGTACTCCCACAGTGCCCTTACCGTTAACCGCCCTGTTGGCGACGATCAAATCCGGTTTGTCATCACCATTCAAGTCTGCGACTGCAATCGACGAGGCAAATCCTCCTGTGGCATATATGACGGGCGCTTGGAATGTACCGTCACCATTTCCGAGCAATACACCAACGCCGCCATTGGCTACCAGCACGTCGGGATTGCCGTCGCCATTCACATCCGCCACAGCGACAGATTGGGGTTCTCCGCCGGAATCGTACGCGACCGCCGGTGCAAAGCTCACTGGTGGAGGTGAACCGGCTTCGGTTGGATTTGCTCGGTTGCGCGATTCTGCCGAAAGGCTGGCTATTTGGGCGAGGATACCTAGTGTGAGGATAGTTACAGCACAAGAAGTAAGTAATAGGTGGCGTCTCATGGCAGGCCTCGTTTTTGCCAGAAGAGGGGCCCTTGGGTCGGATGTTGAAGGGAACTCTTTCGGATTCGCACGCATGTGCGACACCCGAAATTGAGAGAGAGCGTACTTCTACCCGGAATGCCTGTCAACAGCGAGATTTCGGGTTGATTTGATTTCGGGCGGGTCGCCCACTGCTCACAGTTATAGATCGGCTGTCGAGGAGCATTCGCGAGGATGGCACAGGCTGGAGTGGATCGGGCCCGCTTCGTCGAAATGTTTTTCACCAAAAAGAGCGGCGACTTTTACGAGTCGCCGCCCTAGTGTTTTCCTTGCTGTTGCCGACTTCGAAGCCTCAACGGTGATCTTCATCGCCGGGTTCGCACTCGTTTTCGCTAATTGCCGAGGTTGAGTCCCGATCCCTCCGAGCACGAGTGGAAGTCCGCATTGTTGTACCCATCTAGAGTACTCGCCGGCACCAGCAGCGCCTTACCCAGAGTTGACGAAGGATCGACATCCGAGGTAAGCAAATTGAGATTATTCGCCTGAAGCAGCGTTTCAGCCGTCTGAATCGCGGCGTCGGCAGTGGCATTGTGCTTTGCACCGGCCGCGATATTCACGAGCGCGCCCACCAATTGCCTACCCAGAATCGCGACTGCGTTCCCGCCATGCCTGTTCAAGATTGTCACCAAGTCGGCCGCTGAGTAGCTGACGCCACCGATAGTGAGCCCCGCCTGTTGCACAGAGTTCGGGAATGGATGTTTCCTCTGGTTCTTCCAGAAGCCAATCGTGGCGGGACAGCCCGCACCGCCGCAACTCAATGTCGCGGAACTCGAGCCATTGATGACGATGGCGACAGTGGAACCCGAGTTTGTCAATGTAGCTGAGCCCGTCACCGTGCAATCGGTGTTCAGCGGAGCATTCGGCCAACCGACTGTCACCGTCTTGGTGACCTTCGATGAGGTGGCAGTAAAAGAGATACTACCTGGAACTGTCGTTGTTGATCCGTCACACGTGAGCGTGAAGGTGTAATCGATCGTGTACTGAGTACCAACGATCAAGTGAATCGCTTCTACCGTGAGGGTATAGCCGTTGCAATCGGCAGTGGCGCTGGCGCTGGCTAAAACGTTGTGATTCGCCATCGCTGGCAAAACACACAAGACGAACACCACGAACAGAATTCCTGGGACTGCAAGACGCTTCGAACGCATACCGTTCCTCCTCTTTATTTCAGCGGGCGAAGGAGCGCATTTGTGCCGAAGATACTGCCACAGATTGCTGTCGGGCGACGAGAATATTCCGCGTGAAAAACGGCGATGGGCGGCCTACTCAAGCTGGGCCCCTCCCTGAGAATGTTCCAAGTTATAGACCGTACACCCGGACGCAGCCATCGTGTCGTATGGCAACCCCCATTCAATTCCGTGCTATAGTCCCTCCCATTGGGGCGTTGTCGGATACAACACACAAAACACTAAGGGCCCCACCGATCTCGGAAATCTGCTCGCCTCATTGCACCTGAACCCTCAAGACTCGAGCGCCGCTCGCATTTCCATATGGAGGTTCAACATGAGTATGACAACAACCCGATCTAAGGTGTTCCTGGCTTTTGCGATCTTGATGATTCCACTCTTTGCCGTGAGCGCGGTTGACCCCGATGCGTGCACGCGGTGCGGGCCGGGATTCTTGATTTCTCCACATAGTCTCGATTTTGGACCCCAGAGAATCGGTACTCACAGCCCTTCGCAACCGATTTTCGTGAGGAGTGTAGGATCTTTTCCCCTCCAGATTTCGAAAATCGTAGAACTCGGCGCCGGTTTCACACAAACCAACAACTGTCCGGCTAAACTGCAACTGCAACACTTTTGCAGCATCAATGTGATCTTCGCGCCCACGACGGCAAAAATGTATTCTGGCAAGATCAAGATGATCACGAACGCGGGCACTGCGATCGTGCCATTGACTGGAACTGGTGTGGCTCAGTAGTTTCCACGGACGAACGCCCTTCGCAATCGTTGATTTTTGACGACGATTTTGATTGAGACACTTCCCCGCTTCCCCAAAATTTTCCTTTTCGTTTCAACCCCCGGAGCCACAAGCCCAGCTTATGCTTAATGGATGTATGAAATGAAAAAAGCCTCGGTCATCTCCTTAATCCTCTCACTTCTGCTTCTTGCCGGTGCGACGCCTCAAGCGGGTCCTGAACCGATATGAAAATCGTTGCTCGCCTATCAAATACATCGTCGGATCACACCGTTGAGGTCGAAACAGAAGGTCGGAAACATTACAATCCCTTCGAAGAGTGCGGGAGGCGGCTCCAGCATCAATGGCGGCGAGCTGTTGTTCGCTGCTCTAGCTACCTGTTTCTGCAATGACCTTTACCGTGAGGCGGCGAAGCGCAACATTACGGTTCGCGAAGTGCAGGTCGAAGTGACGGGCTCCTTCGGAAATCCAGGTGAACCGGCACGTGACATCAGCTACCACGTCCACGTAAGTGCGGACGCGTCACAGGCCGCCATTGATGATCTGATTCTCGAAACGGATTCCCTCGCCGAGATCCACAACACGCTTCGCGCTGGCTGCACCGTGAAGCTGATGTTGGGCTAGTGTGTAAAGCCCATCCTGGTTGCCACGCCAACTAACCTTTTTCTACTGATCGAGTCCAACCATAACGAAATCAATCCGAAACGTGCACCTCCATTCCGACTGTTCCAAGAATGAGAAGGGGGATTCCACAATGAGGAGACTCGGGCTATCCATCATTCAAGCCGCACTGTTTCTCCCTTCCTTGCTGGCACTTCCTGAACTGACGCATGCACAGCCTGCCGCAAACGGAACGCAGGTTCTCAAAGTCGGCGATTCGACGATCGACGGATCGTTTCTCACTCCTTACAAGAACGCGTGGAAGGTCGTCTACGCCTTTCCCGGCAAAGAACCGTTTCTCGTCGGCACGTGGAGCGACGAACTCATAAACGTGGACATCAGCGGATCGCACTTGCTCAAGCGTGCGCAAATGGCCGACTGCGCCAAGTACCACATTGTTACAACCTACGAAAACGTCTTCGAGCCCAAAACAATGTCACCAGTCTCCATGGACTTCAAACGAAGTGACACAGGAGAATGGGCGCACCGCGAGTTTTCCAAAACACGTGTGAACTATCGACGCGCCGACTCTGGCGACAAGGCAAAAACACGAGAGGGCACCCTTGATTTTGCCGAACCTATCTTCGACTACAACGGCGGCATGTATGGAGTTCTCTTAGCGGCCCTGCCCCTCAAGGAGGGCTACACCGCTTCCCTGCCAACTCTCTCCGAGGATCGCGATGAATTAGAGCGTGTGGTCGTCACAGTCGGCAAGCAAGAGCTTGTGGATGCCGGCCCCGGTAAACAAGTATTGGCGTGGCGGGTGGATACAGAAGGCAATTACGCCAACAAGGGCCACAGCATTTTCTGGATCACGAAGGAACCGCCCTATGTCATCAAACTCGTCACCGTAATTCCCACCGGCAACTGGGTGACAATCACGATGAGCATGATCTGAAGGATCTCGCTGGCAGTAATTTCTAAACGGAGACGCTTTTGTCGGACGACCGATCTACTCTCAGCTCCAAGATGGCGATACACCTGCACGCCTCACCACCTCAGAACAAACCCGGTACCACCGCCCAAGTCTCGCTGCGGTAGTCGTCGAATTCCGCGCCGAAGGCTTTGCTCATGCTGGCTTCTTCCAACCATATCTTGCGCGCATAAGCGAACAGAGCGATGACGAACCCCACGACGCCCAGGCGCTCGCCCATCACCAGCAACGTCCCCGCATACATCATCAGCAGCCCTGTATAGATCGGATGGCGCAGCACGCTGTATGGCCCTGAGCGGATCAGCTGATGCTCGACCTTGATCGCAATCGCGCCACTCCAATTCTGCCCCAGGTGTCGGCGGGACCAGATGGCCAGAAGCAGACCCAGCCACTCCAACACCAGGCCCGCTGACATCACTCCCGGCCACACGGGCATAAATCGTCCGAATCCGTAGATTGGCAAAATCTGCAGCAGCAACGCGAGATTAGTCAAAAAAACATGGAAGGCGCGAGAGAAGGACGATTCCGCGCTTTGGATGGGAGCCGATTTCTTTCCGATGTATTCCCAATAAATTCCGAAAATCAGCCAGCCGATTACCGCCAGAAGCGGGAAATGTTTCTGCGCCAACAACAACTTGTCTGGAGCCAGCGCCGGAACGTCGGGCAATATATGCGATCGCACGCCCAGCAGAACGCCTATCATGACGCCGGCCAGCACGACCCGAAGTATCCGTTCTTGAGCCTTGGTCATTGGCGAGCCGCGCGTTGGATTGATTCTTGTGCGCTCTCCGGATTCCGCTCTGCAAAATCCGCCAGCGGCTGACGCAACCGGACCGCATGCAGAAGCTCCGTGCTTCCAAGCCTTCCTACGATTTTCCGTCGCGCACGCATTTATTCCTAGCCCTATGCATCAAGCATGGTAATGTCTTCGCTTCGCTCGGAGCGAGCTTCTATGATGGAGGCCGATTATAGCGTCACAGCCAAATCGAAGGCTGTGAAAGCTTCGCGGCGGGCAATCTGCAAGTTCGGATTCGCCGCTTTGATAGCCGCTGCCGGGAAGCGCGCCGCGCAAGCCTACACGAAAATGGCAGGCACAAGCACGCAGGATATTGCAAGCACTCATATCAATGTGAAACCACATGTCGCAGTCATCGGAGCCGGCGCCTTCGGCGGATGGACAGCGTTCTACCTGTTGCAGGGTGGCGCGCGGGTCACCTTACTCGATGCCTGGGGTCCGGGCAACTCGCGGGCCTCTTCCGGCGGAGAGACGCGAGTGATTCGGGGCGCCTACGGACCCGGCCAGCCCTATACCCAGCTTGCCGCAAGAGCGATGGGACTCTGGCACGAACACGAGAGCCGATGGAATCGAAAGTTTTTCTTTCCGATTGGCGTGCTCTGGATGGTGGAGGGCGATGGCGAATTCGAGCGCGGTTCACTGCCCGTACTGAAAGACGCAGGTATCTCCTTCGAGCAACTCTCAGCCTCTGACCTCGCGCGGCGTTGGCCGCAAATCAATTTTGCGAATGTGGAGTGGGGCATCTTTGAACCCCACAGCGGATACTTGCTCGCGCGCAGCTCCGCCCAGACGGTAGTCGAACAGGTTCAGAGTGCGGGAGGTGAATTCCGTCCACTCGCTGCGATGAACGAAAACCTTGACGGAGGTGACTTGAAGGATGGCCTTCGCCTCTCCGACGGTTCATCGCTCATCGCGGACCGCTATGTCTTCGCTTGCGGACCGTGGCTCGGCAAATTGTTTCCTCGCACAGTAGGGCCGCACTTCACCGCGACGCGCCAGGATGTCTTCTTCTTTGGAACGCCCGCCGGAGATCAACGCTTCAGTGAGAACAACATCCCGGTCTGGGCCGATCACGGGGACCACTTCATGTATGGCATTCCTGGCAACCAAGGACGCGGCTTCAAAATAGCCGACGATACACGCGGCCCGGAATTCGATCCGACCTCAGGTCAACGTACCGTCAATGACGATCGCCTCGCCGAGGCCCAGCGCTACCTCGCTTATCGCTTTCCGGAACTGAAGGGCGCGCCGCTGGTCGAATCGCGCGTCTGCCAGTACGAAAACACCACCGATCACAACTTCATCATTGATCGACATCCGGCCAGCCAGAATGTATGGATCGTAGGCGGCGGATCGGGCCACGGTTTCAAGCACGGTCCAGCGCTCGGCGAAATGGTGGCAAAGCTAGTCCTGACCGATGCATCAGCAGCGCCGGTTTATCGCCTGTCGCGGTTCTGAATTACTGTGGCGCGGACATTCCTGTCCGCGAACCTGAGCTGTTGTGCACCGTGAAATGCCGACGGATCATTTTCGCCGTGCGCAATCCCCCGACCACAGTTCCCTTCTTCTATGTACCTTCGTGATAGGCACTGCCTAATCATTAGTGCTTTCATCACCTTTTTTCTGTGCAGCGGTCACCGACTTACTCACACACCTGATGCCAGACTAATTCCGATGCCGCGATTGATCGTGTTGCATCCATAACTTTCTAGATCGGAGTTGTGCTCCAGGAACGTTCCCACCCTCAGATAGTTCTCCGCCACGAACATCGCAGGGAAAACCCGCCACCGCAATACGGGCAGCGTCGGGAAACGCCTGGCTGCGCCTTATGAAAAGGCTTCTTATTCTGTGCACCATCACAGGCCTGATCGGGTTTGCATTCGCACAGGGCATTCAGGGCAAAGTGAAACTGAGCGGAAAAACTACGGTTGTGGTGACCGGACACACAGTCACGCTCACTTGGGACGCGAGTTCCGGTGCTGCGAGTTACAACATTTACCGCAGTCCAACTCATGGCGGGCCTTATACCAAGATCGCGTCCGGGGTTACTGACACGACTTACACCGACGTCGAGGTTACAAAGAAACAGATCCTCTACTATGTTACTACTGCAGTCGGCGGTAGCCATGAAAGCGCATACAGCAACGAAGCTGTGGTTACGCTTCCGTGAACTCTGGAAAGGATGAATAGAGGTTGGAAGAGATGAAAACAATTTGGACCTAGGCGGCGGCTCTATTGTTGTCCGCTTTCTCGTTTGCACAATGCACTAGCAGCAATCCCGGCACAACTTGCAATGGACCCGTAACCGTTCAGCCCCAACAGGGAAATACTTCCCAGTCCGCGATTACTCTGATCGACCTTGGATTGGCGGCACCTCAGCCCGCCGCTGGGCAATACACGCTTTCGATCGTGAGTGGAGTGATTCAGGAATCGGACAATGGAAATGGTTATCACACGTTGATTGGTCCGCCGGGACCGCAAGGTCCCCCACAAGGTGCAACAGGCGCCGCGGGACCTGCTGGACTTTCCGGGAGCAACCAGACCGTCGGGACCTGCCGGGCCGCAAGGTATTTGCTGGACCCGCCGGGGCCCGACTGGCTCAACGGGGCCAGCCGGGCCCTCCCGGCCGCAAGGGCTTTCCGGGACCGGCTGGGCCTCCGGGCGCCGGAGTGGGATTTCCCGTTCCCGTGGATTACAGCCTCGGCTCCGCCGACAATTTCAAGGGGCCGATCGGCCTCAGCGAGATCGGCGACAACTCCTATCGACTCTCGATCGATATGACCAGTGCAACCTCAGTCCGCTTGGTGATGACCAATGGTTCGCGCGCGCTCTCGAATGGCAGCTATGTGCAGGCGCAGTACACTGCCGACGGCTCGAACTGGTTTGCGCTGTCCAGTGAGGTCCCCATCACAAACGCCAATCGCCTGATTGTTGGGAATTGGGAGGGACTACCGACTGGGGCAAACGGGGACTACATGATCCGGTTCGTGGTCTTCAATTCGTCGAGCGCGACAACACTTGTCACGATGAGGCAGCTCCACTTGCAATTCAAGTAGGGCGAGGAGCAGTTCTCCGCCCTACTGAATCTGAATCACGTTCTCGCTGCTGGTCGATTTGATCTCTTCGACTCGCGCCGCTACCTTGCGCGCGAACTCGTAGAGCGACTTTGCGTGGGGCGAATCTTCGCCTTTCAGCACGGCGGGCGAACCTGTGTCTCCAGCCTTGCGTATTTCCGGGTCCAATTCCACGCTTCCCAGGTACGGCACGCCAAACTGTTTGGCGGTTCGTTCTGCTCCGCCACGGGAGAAGATATCCACCTCGTGATGGCAATGCGGGCAAACAAAGTAGCTCATGTTTTCAACCACGCCCACCAGGTCCACCTTCATCTGACGGAACATTTCGATCGCCTTTCGTGCATCCTGCAGCGAGACGTCTGATGGGGTCGAGACCACGATCGATCCCGTTAAGGGCACAGTCTGAATCAGCGACAGGGCGACATCACCCGTGCCTGGCGGCAAATCGATCACCAGGTAGTCGAGTTGTCCCCACTCAACCGACCCCAAAAACTGACGGATGATGGAGTGGAGCATTGGTCCGCGCCAGATCAACGGCTTGTCGCCGGGATTCAGCAGGCCTACCGAAATCATCTTCAGGCCGTGAACCGTAAGCGGCTCGATCCGATTCTCTCCCAAGACTTTAGGCTGATCGTTCGTTCCCAGCATCAAAGGGACGTTCGGCCCGTAGACATCGCCGTCGAGCAGGCCGACCTTGTGGCCGAGGCGATTCAGCGCGATTGCCAGATTCACGGAAAGAGTGGTCTTGCCGACGCCGCCCTTGCCCGAACCGACCGCGATGATCGCGTTGACGCCGGGAAGTGGCTGCGGGGTGGGCATCTGCTGACCGGGATGATGACTGTGAGCGCTCAAGGTACCTCTCGACGGCCCGAACAGGGCTCTGTTTTTGATTATACGGGACAATGCAGGCCGCGTTTGCGGTCGCGGTATCGGAGGAAACGCAAGCGATGTTGCCAGCGCTACGATCTCTTTCAACACACGTCTGGAATATCATCCGCAGGCCAACTGCTGTTTTGGCCTTCATTCTCGTGCTCTCTCTAACGAGTCAGAACTCGCACGCATATTCCGTTCTCACCCACGAGCAGGTCGTCGATCTTCTCTGGAAGGATCGGATCGCGCCGATGTTGCTCGAGCGCTTTCCTCGTGCGACCGACGAAGATCTACGGAAGGCCCATGCCTTTGCCTACGGCGGTTCGCTTATCCAGGATATGGGCTACTACCCGTTCGGCAACCGTTTCTTCAGCGATCTCACGCACTACGTTCGCAGTGGCGACTTCGTAGTCGCCTTGATCAACGACTCTACCGACCTCAACGAGTATGCCTTCGCTCTGGGCGCGCTGTCGCACTATGTTTCCGACAACAGCGGACACCCGACCATCAACCGCGTGGTCGCGATCGAATTTCCCAAACTCAAGAAGAAGTACGGCGACATAGTCACCTATGGGGACGATCCCAAAGCACATATTCGCACCGAATTCGGCTTCGACATGACGCAGGTTGCGCACAATCGCTACACCAGCGACCGTTACCACGACTTCATCGGGTTTGAGGTTTCCAAGCCCGTGCTCGAACGTGCTTTCTATGAGACTTATGGATTGCAGGTCTCAGACGTTTTTGGGGATGAAGACCTTGCGATCGGCACGTTCCGTCGCTCCATCAGCACAATCATTCCAGAGATGACGCGCGTGGCGTTGCTAGCGCGAAAGAAAGAAATGGTGAAGGAAGATCCAAACTTCGACCGCAAGAAGTTTCTTTTCTACCTTTCCCGGACCAACTACGAGAAGCAATGGGGTAAGGGATACCGCCGTCCTGGCTTCGGCGCGCGCGTGCTGGCATTTTTTCTCAAGATCATTCCGAAGGTGGGCCCTTTCGCCGCGCTCGATTTCAAGATTCCAACCACCCAAACTGAGGACATGTACATCAAGAGTGTGAACCTGACGGTCGAGGACTACCACTCAACTCTAAAGCAGGCAGACGGCCACGCGCTCCGCCTGATCAACACCGACTGTGACACTGGCAGAAAGACATCTCCGGGCGAATACCGGCTCAGCGATGCCACTTACGCCAAGCTTCTCGACAAACTCAGCGAACACAACTTTAATAATGTTCCGGCCGAATTGCGGGCCAACATCCTCGAATACTTTTCGGTACCCAATGCGCCGCTCTCGATCCGCACAGACAAAAACGAGTGGGCGCGCGTGCAAAAGCAACTCGATCAACTGAGAAGTGCTCCGGGCGCTCTGCAGGACGCCGGGCATCATCCACAGGCAAAGACAGAGTCGTCGGTCAAAGAGTGATCCCTATAGTCTGATTACAAACTACTGACAACTGCCCACTGGGAACTGGCAACTGCCTTTCAGTAGTGCCCCTCTCCCAGGTGAACTTTTCCGCGGAACATGCGGTAGACGTAGATGAAGTACGCGAGCGCTAGCACTGCTCCTAGGATCCACCACGTGAATCCAACGCTGAGTCCATGTGCACCGGCCGCGCTGTTGTAGATCGTCAGATCGTATTGCCGGTCGCGGGCTGGAAGCACGACCGGATACAGCGCGAACGCCGCTCCCACTAACATTCCCGCAATGTACAGACTCGATGCGATAAAGGCGAGCTTCTCTTTCCCCTTGGGATTCGCCCAAAGCATCACTCCCAGGCTTCCGAACACCACAATCGGGATGAGCAAGCCGATCTTGTGCTTCGAGTAGTTGTCCATCACTTCTGGACGAACGAAATAGGTCGCAACCAGACTGATGCAGGTCAGAAAGAACTGGACTGGCCAGCACAGTAGCGCAATTCCTCGCGCTCTCCGGCTCAGATCCTGGTCGGTCTTAATGGCCACATAGAGCGCCCCATGTGCGGTTAGCGTCACTAACGCGACCACTCCCGTCATTACCGTGTACCAGTCGAGGATCCCGGTCTTTGGTCCCAGTTTGAAGTTCGTCCACAGTGGTTCGAAGAAGTACCCGTTGGCATCGAGTGGCACGCCGCGCATCACGTTCCCAAGCGCTGCGCCGAAAAAAATCATCAGCAAAATGCTCGAGACACTGAAGATGACATCGAAAAAGCCCTGCCACACCGGATGCTCCATGTGAGCGCGAAACTCGATGCCGATTGCGCGCAGCATCAGCAACCACAACACCATCATCAGCGGAAGATAGAAACCGCTGAAACTCGACGCGTAGAGTTGTGGGAAGGCGAAGTAAAGAGTTCCGCCCGCCGCCAGCAGCCAGACTTCGTTCCCGTCCCACACCGGACCTATGGCGCGGATCACTTTCCGCCGCTCCTCGTCAGTCTTCGCCGCCATCAGATAGATCGCGCCTGCCCCTAGATCAAAACCATCCAGAACCACGTATGCCGTGACCATCACGCCGACAATCCAAAACCAGAGACTCGCCATCTTCACCTCACAGCGGTTACGCCCGCCGCGACTAATGCCGGCTCGCTTGCCGGTCCCTTCTCAATCTCACGATGCACCAGGAACAGGAAAAGGATGCTAAGCACGGTGTACATCCCCATGAATCCCAGCAGCGTGAACAGCCCGTTCCCTGCCGAGACCGTCTTGGAATACCCTTCGGAAGTTCGCATCAAGCCGTACACCAGCCAAGGCTGACGTCCGAGTTCTGCAGTCATCCATCCTGCCGTGTTGGCGATATAGGGGAACGGCAGGGCCAGCATCAGAATCCACAGCATCCATCTTGAGTGGTACAACCGGCCGCGCCACAGTAGAAATGTCGCCACCACCAGGATGGCAATGAATATCGTGCCCAACCCGACCATGATGTGATAGCTGTAATAAAGGAGCGGAATATTGCCTGGCCAGTGATCCTTCGGAAAGGCGTCGAGTCCGAGCACATGGGCGTTCCAGCGCCGATAGGTCAGCATGCTCAGCATGCCAGGAACTTCCACCGGATTGTCGATCTTTCTCTCCTGCTCGTTGGGCTGCCCTACGATCAGCAAGGGCGCCGCTGTGCGCCCCTCAAACAAGCCTTCCATCGCCGCTAGCGTTACTGGTTGATGAATCGAGACCATTCGGCCCTGGGCGTCGCCCGTCGGATAAAGCTGCAAGATGCTGAAGATCACTCCGGCAATCACACCGGTCTTTACGAAAATTCTGCCGTACTCCGGCCACTTTCCCCACAGCAGGTAAAACGCTCCCACCGAGGCCATTACGAACGACCCCGTGATCGCTGCTCCGCTCATGTTGTGCGCATACTGCCACCACGCCCACGGATTCAGAACGAGAGCCCAGAAACTGGAAAGCTGCGCCGAGCCATCGGCCGCGATCGTGTAACCCACCGGAAATTGCATCCACGCGTCGGTGGCGATAATGAAGTAGCCCGAGAGCCACGATCCGACAAACACCGCCACGCTCGATAGCCAATGCGCGGTTGGGCTCAGTCTCTTTTCTCCGTACAGGAACAATCCCAGAAACGCCGATTCGAGAAAGAAAGCGAACATTCCTTCCATGGCCAGGGTTTGCCCAATCACGCCGCCGGCGAACTTCGAGAAGTGTGACCAATTGGTGCCGAACTGGAATTCCATCGGGATTCCGGTCACGACTCCGAGTACGAAATTGATCCCGAAAATCTTGGCCCAGAAACGCGCGGCCTGGTGATACACCAGATCGTTCCGCTGCAGTGCGATGGTTTTCAGGACGACGATGAGCAGAGCCAGGCCCATCGTGAGTTGCGGGAAAAGGTAGTGGTAGGTAACGGTGAAGCCGAACTGAAACCGGTGAATGATCTCACTATCCATAGAGTCTCAGACCATCCTTACTTTCATCAAAATGAGACCGTCGCCGTATGTGACGTGCATCACAATCGCGCTTCTATCTTTCGCCTCCGCTCCATTTCTGCTCGCCGGATCTCTCGCCGCCGTCCGGCATCCTCATAACGTCGCTTTTCCTCTGCCGTCTCGGGGATCACGGGCGGTATAACAAGCCTTTTGCCGGAAGCCTCGATCGCCACAAAGGTCAGGTATGCCGAACTGACATGCTTGAGTTGCCCAAGGTGGTAGTTCTCCACCCACACCTTGACACCTACTTCCATCGATGTGTGATAGACGCGGTTGACCGACGAGCGCAGGATAACGAGGTCACCGACGTGCACCGGAACAAGAAAATCGAGATGGTCAATCGATGCCGTCACCACGTATTGATGGGAGTGGCGATGGGCCGCCATCGCCCCCGCCATGTCGATCCAGTGCATCAGCCGTCCGCCGAGCAGCGCGTCCAGCGGGTTGGCATCGTTGGGCAGGACGATTTCCGCCATCTCCGACTTCGAGTCGCTTACTGGGCGGGGAGTACCGCATGCGTCGTTGTCGTTCAAGGGACCGGTTCCTGGTTTGATTTTGGTTGTTTCGACCGGAAGGTTTGAAGATAGCAATCCGCGAGCCTCTGCACGCGCACATCCGGATGCGGATTGAGCCATGCCTGGTGAACCACGTCGCACGTCAACTGGCCGTGCTCGCGAGGGGCATGATTCGCCTCGCACACATACCACAACGTCACATGATCGCCGCTCGCACTTGCCACCGAAAACCGAATCGCATCCCAGTCGCGATTAGAAGAAAGCCGAGGACAGCCGTGCGCGTAACCAAGATTGCAGAGCTCCCGAAGTGTCGTTTCGTCGGGCGTGAATGCCTCGTCCGAGGAGCAACAATTGCCGCGCCACCCCGCTCCGAGTGGCAACCTCGACGGATGCAGCCACGATCCGTTGGCCAGAACTTCCGTCGGCACAAAATATGGGCAAGACAAAATGTTTCTCCGGGAAACGCCATTGTAGCGTGAAAGGAGGAGGGTGGGTTGAAAGGATAGAGTCTGTCGGTGCCTTCCGAAGCTACGCTGCCATGCCGAACCGTTGTTGCAGTACACACATGCTTACGAGCAGCATCAGCACTTGGTCATTAGCCGTGCGGGCGCCGTCATCCATGGCGGGCATCCTGTCCAGCAGCTCAATAACTCGCTTCTGATCGAAAAACGGGAGCGACGCCAGCGCCTTACCTCGCAGCATGTCCTGCACGTAGACATTGAATGTGTCATCCGGATTGAGAGTCGCCGGCGGGCTCAGGAACGGATGCTTCTGCCTGCGGTACACAGTATCCGTAATCACGTCCTTCACTGCCTCACGCAGCACATACTTCTCAGTCATCCCGCGAATTTTCTGGTTCGGCGGCTGCGACACAATTAATTCCACGACCTTATGGTCGAGAAACGGAACCCGCCCTTCGACGGAGTGCGCCATTTCCATGCGGTCGCCAAGCATCGTCAGGATGTAGCCAGACAACGCCGTCTTCGACCAAAGGTAGAGTGATTGGTGAAGGGCGTCCCTGCCCGCCAGCTGGCCACGCACGTCAATATCATCCAGGAAGCAATACATGCCCTCCCGCGGTCCGTACTCGGCCTGAAAATCCTTCGCCAGCAGTGGCCGCAGCTTTACGGCTCGGGTCGAGAACGTTTCGATCCAGGACGGAACGTAGCCGAGCATTCGCTTCACTCCGTCCATCGGACCGATCTCTCCATCCGGCAGGAGCAGACCACGCGATACGGCGTTGTGATCTTCTAGCCACTTCATGAGCTGGTCGATCTCTGCCGGGTCCTGCCCCTCGCGGTTATAAAGCAGCATGTCGCGCCGGAAGTGCGCGTAACCGCCCAGGATTTCGTCTGACCCTTCGCCCGTGATCACCACTTTGTAACCACCATCGCGTACCGCGCGGCTCAGCAGATATTTCGCGACCCCGTGTGCGTTGACGCAGAGCGTTTCCGACTGCGCAATCGCATCCGCAAAATGATCGGCCAGATGCTGCTGCTTAATCTGAGTCGGGTAAAATTCCGCTCCCGCGAGCTCCGCCATTTCCTTCGCAATCACGCCTTCGTCGTATGCCACTTGATCGAACGTCAAAGTGAAGGCGCGAATGGGTTGCGGATGATGCTTCGCCGCCAATCCCAACACTGAGCATGAGTCCAGCCCCCCGCTCAAATACACCCCAACGGGAACATCCGCTCGCAGACGTATCCTCACCGCCTCCTCGAGTTCGTGCCGGAATTCGGCGGCATACTCGGCATCCGTGCGTTTGGGGGTTGTCAACTCCGCCTTCGGATAGTTGAAATCCCAGTACTGATTCAGTTGCAGGTGGTTTTGCGTCGCAATCAAATAGTGCCCGGGGGGAATTTCAAAGACGCCATCGTAGAGTGTTCGCGTCTGGTGCTTGCTCATGGTCACGGCGTGATACACATTTTCATGATCCCACCGCGCCGGAACACCCGCCGCAAACAGTGCCTTCACTTCGGAAGCAAGATAGAGCGCATCCTCATGCCACGCATAGAACAACGGCTTGATCCCGAAGCGGTCACGGGCCGCAATCAACCGTTTCCGCGTTTCGTCCCACAGCACCATCGCGAATTCCCCGCGCAGATGATGCAGAAACTGCATCCCAAAATCTTCATAAAGATGCAGCGCGATCTCGCTGTCTGATTTCGTGCGAAGGCGATGGCCTCGCTGTTTTAGCTCGCACTGTATCGCTTCATAACCGTAAAACTCGCCATTCACAATAATGCGCGTACGCTCGTCTTCGCTGGCGATCGGCTGATCGCCCGTCGTCAAGTCGATGATGCTGAGTCTCGCGTGCCCGAGCGCTACTTTACCGTCGGGTGACATCCAGTGTCGCTGCCCGTCGGGTCCGCGGTGATAGAGACTCCTGGTTGCGCGTTCAATGATCGTCGGACACACACGACCAGATCGCCGGAAGACTGCGACAATGCCACACATATTTGTTTTTTTAGCTCCAAACGAACGTTGGATCTACAGTTGATGCTCGACCATGAGGGGAGGATGCCGAAATTGTCCCTTCTGCAGTCTCCGCGAGTGCAATCCTCGACTTCGAGGAAAGTTAGAACTTAACCTGATAGTCTTTCTTGAGACCTGACACCATAGACCTGAATGTCACACATGGATCGCATCGCTATGCTCGCCGAAATCCTGACCGGAAATCCTGATGACGCCTTCGCACGCTACGGCCTCGCCATGGAATACTCCAAGTCCGGCCAGATTGACAAAGCCTTAGAGGAGTTCCAAACCTTGCTCACGAAGAATCCGGACTACACCCCTGGATACTTCATGGCAGCGCAAACACTGGCTACCGCCGGCTGCGTTGCCGAAGCCAAGCGAATGCTGGTCGACGGCATCGCCTCTGCGCGCCGAACCGGCAACGCCCATGCGCAATCCGAAATGACGGCCATGCTCGAAGAACTAGGCGAGTGAGCCCTAACTCCGGACCCATCCTACTGACCATCGATCCCTTCCAGTGTCCTTTGCATTTGCTCGAGCGAGACTCGCTTGGTCTCGGGATAAACGAACAGCGTCAGGAAGAAGAACACCACCATCGACGCCGCAAAAAAGAAGAACGGCAACGATCCTGAATGCGCTGCCAGGACTGGGAAGACGCCTGCAATCAGGGCATTCATGAGCCAGTGTGTCAGACTGCCAAGGCTCTGCCCCTTGCTACGGACCGCGTTCGGAAAGACCTCGCTCAGATAGACCCAGATCACGGCGCCTTGCGAGAACGCAAACGAGGCGATGTATCCGATCAGGCACCACAGCAGATAATCACGGTGCTGTTGCGTACGAAAGATGATCGCAATTGCTGTTAGAGCAACGATCATCCCCACGGATCCGATTAGCAGCAGAATGCGCCTCCCGACGCGGTCGATGAACAACATCGCCAGCACTGTGAACAGCAGATTGGTAAATCCGACAGCGACTGCTTGCCATGCAGCTGAAAGCTTTGCGAATCCCGCTGCCACAAAAATGTCGTTCAGGTAATAAAGCACCGCGTTGATGCCGGCAAGCTGATTGAACATTGCGATCGTGACCGCAAGAAAAATCGGAAAACGGTACGCTTCCGTGAACAAGCTCTCATTGGCCATCTTGTGTTCGACAGCCACCGAGTCGGCGATCTCGGCGAGTTCCGCGTCAGGATCCGGATCGCCAATGTGCACCAGCACCTCGCGCGCTTCGGTCAGCCGCTTCTTTTTCACCAGCCAGCGCGGGCTCCTCGGAATCGTGAAAAGGAAGACCAGAAACAGAAACGATGGAAATGCCGCCACGCCGAACTGCCAGCGCCACTCCCTGTCTCCCAGATGTTGTAAAGCAATCAGGTAGTTCGATAGATAGGCGAGAAGAATTCCGGCGACGACGTTGAACTGGAATGTTCCGACCAGCCTTCCCCGCCAGGCGGCAGGAGCGATCTCGGCAATGTACATCGGCCCAAGTACCGACGATCCCCCGATCGCCAATCCAGCGAAAACGCGAAACACGAGCAGAGAGGGCCAACTCCAAGAGAGAGCGCAGCCGAGCGCCGATCCCAGATAGAGAATAGCCAGCACGCGCAGGCTGTCGCGGCGGCCCCAGCGCTCGGCGACGTATCCGGCCAGCAGCGACCCGAGAATCGTGCCCCACAGAGCGCTCGACACTGTGATGCCAAGCGTCTTGGGTGTCAGCTGAAAGATTCGCGTGAGTGCCTGCGTGGTCCCGGCAATGACGGCGGTATCGAAACCGAAAATCAATCCGCCTAGCGCCGCGACGATCGTACTTCGGATGAGAACACCAGTAATCGCCTTGGGTGGAGCGTGACGCACGGCAGCAGATTCGGTATTGATCACAGGCACCTCATCATTCCATGGTCAGTTTCTACTGCGGGTCTGCAGTCACTCGGCAGCACGCCGAATCCCCCTCGCCATGCCCCATTCCACCACGCTTGGAAATAACTGGTAGAGCTTCACCACGAGATGCATATACCACGGCACAATCACTTCTCGCTTTCGTTTGCGGAGTCCTTCGTAAGCAGCATGGGCAACGCACTCCGCGGTGATCCCTCGGACAGACTTCGGCTTTACACTCTCCGCACTCGCGGAAATCATGTTCGCTCCAAAATCCGTGCGGACGTAACCGGGACACACCGTGAGCACATGAATGTTGTCGGCTTCCAGTTCCAGCCGCGCCGCCTTTCCTGCCGCATTGAGCGCAAACTTGCTGCCCGAGTACGCCGACATGAACGCAACCGGAATATGCCCTGCGACACTCGAGATATTGATAATCGCGCCTCCGCCCGCTTGCTTCATCACCGGAATCACCGCTTGCATGCAGTGGATGGCGCTAAAGAAGTTGACGTCGAACAGTTCGCGGGACTTGCTCATGTCCATCGCCGCCAGCCTATCGCGCATTCCCACGCCAGCGTTGTTCACCCAAACATCGACTCGCTGGAAGTGATGCAGCACCAGCCCGAGGACACGATCCACTTCTTCGCGATGGCGCACATCGCAACCCAGAGCGATCGTGCGCTCGGAATTTCCAATGCGTGCACGTGCCGCCTCGACTCTTGACGAATCGCGCGACAACAGAACCACGCTCGCGCCCTGATCGGCAAACATTTTCGCAATCGCCTCGCCGATTCCCATCGACGCCCCTGTCACCACCACAACTTTCCCAGTCATTTCCACGGCGAACCCTTGTATCCCCTGAAGTACGATCAAGTCAACGGTGGCGTAAAATCACTCCAACGGAGGCGTCGTGAGTTCGCTGTTGCCGCTGTTTCCGCTCGACCTGGTGCTCTTCCCCGGCGTCCCCCTTCCTCTTCATATCTTTGAGCCGCGTTATCGCGAAATGATCGCGGAGTGCCTCGACGAGAAAAAGCTTTTCGGCGTAGTACGAGCTTCGCAAGAGGGCGTTGCCGAGCTCGGATGCACTGCGGAAATCCTTGAAGTCACCAAACGTTACGATGATGGCCGCATGGATATTCTGACGCGCGGCGTGGAGCGCTTCGAGGTGTTGCACGTGAACGACGATCGTTCGTTTCTCCAAGCTGAGATTTCGCTGATCGAGGATGAGCCTGGCCGTCCGGCAGCTAAGGTCGCCGAGCAGGCGCTTCAGTTACATTCGGAGATCATAAAGCTCGCAGGCGCTGAGGCTTCCGAGCCCGACGGCAACTCGGAGAAACTCTCCTTTCTCCTCGCCGGATCTCTTCCACTTGACCTCGATTTCAAGCAGAAGTTGCTGGCAACACTCTCCGAACCCAAACGCCTCGAGGCCGTCGTCTCCTATCTGCAGGCCGTCCTGCCCGGCCTGCGTCGAGCTAGCAAGGCACGCTGGAATTAGCTTCAGCAATCAACAGCCAGCATTCGGCAATCAGCACTGTAACGTCGTGGTTGTGATCAGCCAGCAAAGGCTTCGGCGAATCGCCCTGTTCCTGGTGCAGAAATGTCGGCCGCTAGTCCAGCGTATAATCCCGCTAAGGCGGTGAGGTTGCAGGCGGCTCAGATTTCCAATGTGCCCGCCTTGGGCATGGTGGAGAGGTTGGCCTGCAAGCCGGCTTTTTGGGGGTTCCCACCATGAGTGTTGCCCAGACTCTCGGCGAGTTGCGTCGCAGTGCCTTTTCGGAAGAGCGGCTCAGCTCCCGGCGTGTCAAAGACGAACTTCGTGAAAATCTGATGGCTCGCCTGCGCCAGGGCGGACAGCTTTTTCAGGGGATCGTCGGCTACGACGACACAGTGGTGCCGCAGATCGTGAACGCGATCCTTTCGCGGCACAATTTCATTTTGCTCGGACTTCGCGGACAGGCCAAAAGCCGCATCCTGCGTGCGCTCACATCGCTGCTCGATCCAGAACTGCCGTACATCGCCGGCTGCGAAATCCACGACAGTCCCTACGCCCCCATTTGCCGCCGTTGCCAGGAGCTCGTCGCGAAGCAGGGTGACATCACGCCGATCGCATGGCTCGCGCCTGAGCAACGCTACGTCGAAAAGCTTGCTACACCCGACGTCACCATCGCCGACCTGATTGGCGATATCGATCCCATCAAGGCGGCACGTGGTGGTCACGAACTTTCCAGCGAACTCACAGTGCACTACGGGCTGTTGCCGCGCGCCAATCGCGGAATCTTCGCTATCAACGAACTCCCCGACCTCGCTGGGAAAATCCAGGTCGGACTGTTCAATATCATGCAGGAAGGCGACGTGCAGATTAAGGGTTACCCGATCCGCCTCCCGCTCGATCTCGCTATCGTCTTCAGTGCGAATCCGGAAGACTACACAGCGCGCGGGAAAATCATTACGCCCCTCAAGGATCGGATCGGATCGGAAATCCGTACGCACTATCCCGCGTCGGTAGAGGAAGGAATCGCCATCACCGCGCAAGAAGCGTGGATCCGTCGCAACGGTACCCGCCTCCATGTTCCGAAGTACGTGCAGGAGGTGATCGAGCGCATCGCATTCATCGCACGCGAGGACAAGAAAGTCGACAAGCGTTCCGGCGTCAGCCAGCGCCTCCCGATCTCCGCTATGGAAAACGTCATCTCGAACGCCGAGCGGCGCGCACTTGCCAATCGAGAGGAGGTGATCGTCCCGCGTATCAGTGACGTGTACTCGGCACTCCCCGCAATCACTGGCAAGCTCGAACTCGAATATGAAGGCGAAATGAAGGGCGCCGATCACGTCAGCCGCGAACTGATTCGCGGCGCACTCGCCAAAACCTATGACGGCTATTTCAAGAACACTGACATGCAGCCGATCGTGCAGTGGTTCGATCTCGGCGGAGAAATCCAGCTAGCCGACTCGTCCGCTGCAAGCGAGGCTATGCAAGCCTTGCGCGGGATCGGAGGCCTACTCGACAAGACAGTAAAGGTCGGCGTCGGCCCCAAGGATCATGCCGCAACGCAGGTGTCGGCGGCGGAATTCATTCTCGAGGGCCTTTACGCGCACAAGCGCATCGGCCGCAGCGAGGAACGCGTCTTTACAGCCGGAGAGAAGCAGCCCCAGCCGCGCAAACCCGAGAAACCGATCCAGGACGATGAATTTCCGTACCGGCCGAAGAGGAGTTTTAACTGAGCACTCAGTTCTCGCCTGCCATTCCCAGTTCTCAGTGAGAATTGGCGTCATTCGGGCGATGTTTACTGAGAACTGAGAACCGGCTGCTAAGAACTGGTTTTATGAAACGAACGCGCTACACGAAATACGTCCCGGATCCCGCCGGCGAAATGAGCATGGAGGACTTGCTCAGCGCGCTCTCGGACTATCTTCTGCGCAGCGGCTTTCAGGACAACATGTGGTATGAGCTTCCCGAGGATGAGCAAACCCTCGAGAATCTGAAACGCGCCATCGAGCAGGCGCTTCTGAACGGCGAGTTGTTCGACGAAGAAATGCGCGAGCGTCTGGAGCAGATGCAGATGGAGGGCCAGCTCGACGAATTGATCGAACAGCTCATCGAGCGTATGCAACAGGAAGACTACATCTCCATCGACCAGCCTCACGACCCGTCAAAGCAGTCGAGCGTCGGCGGCCAGGTCGGAGACGCGCAGCAGGCCAAGTTCGAAATCACCGACAAGAGCCTCGACTTCCTTGGTTTCAAATCGCTGCGCGATCTACTCGGATCGCTCGGGAAATCCAGCTTCGGCCGGCACGACACGCGCGATATGGCAACCGGCATCGAGGCTAGCGGCGCCTCCAAGCAGTATGAGTTCGGCGACACGCTGAACCTCGACATTACCGCGACTCTCTCCAGCGCCATTCAACGGGAAGGCCTCAATCTTCCTTTGAATCTCGAGTACCATGATCTGCAAGTCCACCAGTGCGAATACCAGTCTTCGTGCGCAACTGTGCTCATGCTCGACTGCTCGCACTCCATGATCCTTTATGGCGAAGACCGCTTCACCCCGGCAAAGAAGGTCGCCATGGCGCTCTCGCACCTGATTCGAACGCAATATCCGGGTGATTCGCTCTCGCTTGTACTCTTCCACGACTCAGCCGAAGAGCTCCCGCTTTCCCAACTCGCGCGCGTGAAAGTCGGCCCGTACTACACCAATACCCGCGAAGGCCTGCGCATGGCCCAGCGCATCCTGCAGCGCCAGCGTAAGGATATGAAGCAGATCGTCATGATCACCGACGGCAAGCCATCGGCCCTTACGCTCGAAGACGGCCGCATCTACAAGAATGCTTTCGGACTCGATCCGCTCGTGGTCAGTGAAACTTTACAGGAAGTCTCGAAATGCAAGCGTGCCGGCGTGCTGATCAATACCTTCATGCTCGCCTCCGATTACGGTCTGGTGCAGTTCGTGCAGAAGGTCACGCAGATGTGCCGCGGCAAGGCTTACTTCACGACGCCCTACACGCTCGGGCAATACCTGTTGATGGATTACATGTCGCGTAAAACCAAGACCATTCACTGATCGTTAAATCCGGCTAGCCCATACAGTTTGTTCGCCGGATTTTTTCATCACAAATTGCTCGTGACC
>Ga0126369_10000153_pt1 | contig 42400 bp, 33 predicted proteins | sample PanSoiMetaPlot_1_FD_109646 | JGI IMG/M metagenome (GOLD analysis project Ga0126369, IMG submission 109646) | Tropical forest soil microbial communities from Panama - MetaG Plot_1 | ecosystem: Environmental > Terrestrial > Soil > Tropical forest > Bulk soil | place: Panama | collected 2016-02-17
GGTTCGCCAGCAAGCCGGCTAACCGTAGTTGACATAACCGCGCGACTACACTCAGAACGCGCCTGGCAACGCCCAAGTTCAAGTCTGCCTTCGAGGCGCTATCCTCCAATCTTGGAGAACATTTCGGACGAAAATACGACCGACCTAAATAAAGATGGCTGAGGGCGGCCCATGTCGTTTGAGTAGAATTCGTTGTCGAACGCTCCAAGGCTCGCGATTCGGTTCTCTCTGCGAGGATATTTTAAGACGATGAAGACCGCTATGGAGTTGGCGGTTTTGTTCTCGCAGCGCGACTTTGAATCTCTTCTACGCGATCGAATTCATCTTTTGCGCGATCGAGCGAATTGATCTGCTTATACAATCTCCCCAATTGGTAGTGTGCTGCCGCACTGTCCGGTGACAGGCGAATTGCTTCTTTCAACTCGTGTTGCGCTTCAACAAGGCGTTTCGAGCGGAAATACGCAACTCCAAGCCTGAGCCGACACATGCTTTCCTTAGGAGCGATTTGCACTGCTTGTTCGAGCAAGGGTATCGCTTCTTCGAGACGATCCTGCTGGATCAAGAGATTCCCCAGGTTCAGATACGGTTGTTCGCTACGAGCGATATCCGTCTCTTGCCATTTGATGGCGGTGCGATAAGCCTGCATCGCTTCGTCGGGCTTTCCTTCTGTTTCGAAAATGAGGCCCAGATTGTTCTCCGCTCTTGCGTCGTGTGGATTCAGCTCCAAAACTTTGACAAAAGCGTTCCTAGCCTCGGGGAGCAAGCCGCGGCTGTAATACGAGCGGCCGAGATAGTACCAGGCATCATGGTTCTTTGCGTCAAATTGGACGGACTTTTCGAGCCACTTGATCGCATCCGGATAATCGCCAAGAAGGACATAATTGAGCCCCACGATTTTCAAGTCATCCGCGGTTGGAGTCTTGATCGTGGCGGCTTTGGTGTAGATCGCCAATGATTCGGATGGACGATTCCGCCGGTTTAACACGAAGCCGAGCAGGTAGAGAGCATCGTCGGAGTTGCTATGCATTGAGATGTAGCGACGCAGCGAGGTTTCAGCTTCCGGGAAATTGCCGAGGTTGACAAGGCATTTTCCCTCCATCAGCATTGCATCGGTTGACCCCGGCTTCTCCGTCTCTACCGCGGCAAATAAGGTCGCGGCTGTCGCATAGTTTCTGGCCTTGAATTCTGCCATTGCCTTTCCGTAATTGTCGGGAGATTGAGAAAGCGAAGGCATAGCGACCAATATGCCGGCGAGCGACAAAAGTACGTGCCGCTTCGTTTCGCTAATGGCCACGGAGGTCATTTCGCGCCTGCTTTTTCCGGGTTTGCGGGAACCACTTCGTCGACCTGGAGAATCTGATTAGCTTTCACGTTTTTCAACGTCTGCACGGCACCACTTGGCCAGAAAATCTCGACCTTCTGTGCAATCTCATCTTTACCCAAACCGAAATGCAGACGCTTGTCACTCGATGAGAGATAACTCCCGGCCGTCGTGACCGTTGCCCATTGCGGGCCACTCGCCGTTACCACCTTCACCTCAGCGCCAATTGCATCTCGGTTGCTCTTGTGTCCCACGAGCTTAAGAAGCAGCCAGTGATTCGTCGTTGCTGTATCGTTGCGCAGAATATAAGCAGGACCATCGTTGGTGGAAACCACAGCATCGAGCCGACCATCATTATTGATGTCACCGATAGCGAGTCCCCGCGCGGCCCAGGTTTGATGGAACACACTTCCTGAATCCGCCGATACATCTACGAATCCTTTGCCCGTGTTTCGCGCCAACAAAGGTGATTCGCGGTAATGAAGGTTGGGGTTGGTGAGTTCGATCGTGTCGAGATCGTGTCCCTGCGCGACAAGCAGGTCTTTCCATCCGTCATTGTCGTAGTCGATGAAGCGCACGCCCCAGCCAGAATGGACCAATGTTATGCGGCTGATGCCTTCTGCCGTGCTCGCATAAGTGAAGGCTCCTTCACCATCATTACGGTAGAGGGCATAGCGTTGATTGGCGAGGTCAGTGACGATAATGTCGGGACGACCATCATTGTTATAGTCCGCAAAGTCGATGCCCATTCCCGCATACGTCAGACCGTCTATATCAACGGCAACCGCCGCGACCAGTCCTACCTCCTCAAAGGTGCCATCGCCCTTGTTGTGATAGAGAAACTCAACCATCGAGTCGTTGGCGATGAAAAGATCGAGGTGTCCATCATGATCGTAGTCGGCGATCCCAATGCCAAGACTCTTTCCGGCTTTGGCGAGCCCGATTTTCTGTGACACCTCTGTGAAGGTGCCATTTCCATTGTTGTGATAGACGAGCGGCGTAGCGGGTGGAAACCAATCCGGATGACAGTAAGCTCGATAACCCTCTTTGTGTTCGCCGCACCAGATATCGCTGAAATCCCAGGTCAGGTAACGAAGCACAATGAGATCGAGAAACCCATCGTTATCCAGATCGACCCAAGCAGCGCTGGTTGACCAGCCTTCGGCGGCCACGCCAGCCTTTGCAGTGACGTCGGTGAAGGTGCCGTCGCCGTTATTGTGATAAAGCCTGTTTCCTCCGTAGGCGGTTACATAGAGATCCTCGAAACCGTCGTTATCATAGTCGCCCACGGCAACACCCATGCCATAACCGAGTCCCTGCAGGCCAGCTTTTTCAGTGACATCTTCGAAGGTTCCATCGTTTTTCTGGTGGTAGAGGCGATTCCAATATTCCGGACCCGTTTTCTGCGGAATTGTTCCCTTGGGAGTGGGATCCGCGAGCGGGGCGCCATTCACAAAGAAGATATCCAGACGTCCATCATTGTCGTAGTCAAAAAGCGCTACACCGGCGCCCATCGTTTCCGGCAAATACTTTTTCGAAGTATGCGAGGAACGGTAGTAAAACTTCACCCCGGATTGCGCAGTGATGTCGATGAACTTCCCGGCTGCTAGCGCACCCCCAGGCGCCGATGCAGTGGATGCCTGTTGGCTATGCGATGTAGTGAATGAAAAAATCGCCAGAGCGGCAACCGAAGCAACCCTTGATAGTGTTGCGACACTCAGCGACGGACGTGCAGCTGATCGGCAGCCAACAGCCACGATTCTATTGAACTCCCTTGCCTTCAATAACGGTAAAAATCCGATCCACCGAGGGCAACGTCAGAACTTCTTTCTTTCCGCTCGGCCACCAGATTTCCAATTTGTCTATTTTTGCGGCCTGCCCCAGGCCGAAGTGCGCACGCTGATCTGAGCTCGAAGAATAACTGCCTCCACTGAAAACATCCGCACGCTGACGGACGTTCGCAATCGTCAAGAAAACCTTGGCTCCGATCGCATCTTTTGGGCTGCCGGAGCCACCAACCAGTTTCAAACCTACCCAGTGATTCGCGTTTTTGACCACATCGCGCAGCAGCGTTGGAGTGGAATCCATGTTATTCAAAACGACATCAAGATGGCCGTCGTTGAAGAGATCACCAAACGCGGCGCCGCGAGCGGAAATGACAGTGGCCAGCCCGCTTCCGGTGGCAGGTGGGACTTCTTCAAATTTCGAGCCATTGAAATTTCGGAAAAGCAGCGTGCGCTGCTTCCATGTCGTCCCCCAATCTCGCTGATCCACGCCTGGATAGACGTGGCCGTTGGCAATGAAAAGATCGAGCAACCCGTCGTTGTCATAATCGATGAAACCGATGCCCCATCCAAGAAACGGGATCGTGACATTTCCAATTCCGGCGCGATAGCTGACATCGGTAAAGGTAGCGTCGCCCTCGTTGCGGTAGAGCGTGTCGTAGTCATCGGAAAAGTTGGTGATACAAAAATCGACCTTGCCGTCGCGATTGTAGTCGCCGACCGCGATTCCCATGGCTGCCTGCTCGCGGCCATCGTCACTGAGCGCAAATCCGGAGAGATAGCTGAAGTCCTCGAAAGTGCCGTCGTGTTTATTACGGTACAAATATTTCGGGACCGAATCATTGGCCACCACAAGATCGAGCCAGCCGTCGTCGTCCACATCGACGAAAACAGAGGAGAGTCCGTAGTAACCGCGTGCGTCAGCGACACCGGCTTTAACACTGACATCCGTAAAAGTGCCGTCACCGTTGTTGTGAAACAAATGGTCGGGTTCGCCCGCGAGCCCTCGGGGTCCACACATCACCTCAACTCCCCGAAACTGGCAAAATCCCGGAGGTAGTCCGTTCTTGCCGGGCATGGCGGGATTGTCGGGATCGAACTTCACGTATCCGGGGACGAACAGGTCAAGCAGTCCGTCGCGATCATAATCGCCCCAGGTAGCACCTGTAGACCATCCGCCGAGCGCGACGCCCGCTTTCTCGGCAAGATCGGTAAAGGTTCCATCATGATTGTTGTGATAAAGGCGATTCTTGCCGAAGTTGGAAACGTAGATGTCGGGCCAGCCGTCGTTGTCGTAGTCGCCCACCGTCGCGGCAAATCCCCAGCGTTCATTCGCAACGCCGGCTTTGTCGGTTACATCCGTGAAGGTTCCGTCGTGATTGTTGTGATACAACATCGCTCGGGGAGGTTTTGCCGATCCTTTGAGAGCTGGGAACGTCGAGCCGTTGACAAAATAGATGTCGAGCCATCCGTCGTTGTCGTAGTCGATCAGGGCCACTCCGGATCCGGGAGTCTCAAGGATTGTTTTCTTTTCAGGAGTCCCCATGATGTGGTGAAACTTGTCGAGACCTGCGGCATGCGTAATGTCAGTGAAGATAACCGGAGCACCATCTACGAACCCGCCCGCTGTAATTGGCCGCGACAATGCGTCCTTCACGGGAGCACGCGCAGCACCTGTGCTCATACCGCCGATCTGAGGAGGCCCTTGCAGCTTTTCGGGAGGTTCCTGTGCGAGCACGGGAGAGCAGGTGATTGCCAGGACCGAAAACAGGAACCCGAACAAAAACACAAGTCGAGAGACGGTGCAGAACAGCTGCGCGCGAAGACTTGGAACTCGGCCCACTATCGAAAAATCATCTCACAGAGAGTGCCGATGGTCGAACAAACACAAAGTTTTGCCTTCGCGGCTGCCTGACCTTAGCCGCGATACTCTCTGGATATGCAAATTTTATGTGTTTGCGTGCCGGCGGGAACGCGCTTTGGGCGGAGCTGTCGTTTCGCGGATGATCAGCTCGGGCGATACGGCAAACTCTGGATAGTCTTTGAGACCTTGCATTCGCTGAATCAGGATTCTTGCCGCCGTCTCACCCATGTCATGTAGCGGTTGCCGTATCGTCGTCAACCGAGGACTGTGATAGGCGGCGACTTGAATATCGTCGAATCCAACGACTGACACATCCTCCGGCACGCTCAGATTTGCGTCGCGCAGCGCTCGAATGGCACCAATCGCGGCTATGTCGTTGAACGAGACCAAAGCCGTGAACTTCTTTCGCTGTTGCAATAACTGCTGAACCACGGGATACCCAAGTTCCGGCGACGTCAAATCCCGCTCAAGAGCTATCGTCAATTCAGACGAAATCTCGATCTCCAGTTCCCGCGCCACTGTCACGATATTCTTCCAACGGTCATCGGAATCCGAGCTAAACGGCTGTCCTCTCATGAAGGCGATGTGCCGGTGACCGAGTTGGTGCAGATGCCGCAACACAAGCTCTGCAGCCTGGCGGTGATCGAGAACAACGTTGGTAATGCCTTGTATCTTGCGGTGCCCTGCGACAGCAACTGCTGGCACGGGGAGATCATGCTGAAGCAGCGTGTCGATTGCGATAATGCCTTCGGCGCCTCGTCCGATCAGCAGCCTCGGATATTCTTCGATCAAATCCGTCTTATGCCGATGATGGGCGCTGAAATAGAAATAGCCCTCCCGCATCAAATGATCGCCAATTCCGCTCATTACGAGCGTGTGATATCCGTCGCTCAGCTCCGGAGTCAACACTCCAACTGTGAATGTCCGCTGTTTGCGAAGTGAACGGGCGAGGAGGCTTGGCTGGTAGTTGAATTTTCGCGCGGCCGCCCTTACCCGCTCGCGCGTCTCGTGCGGAATCGATCGTCCCGGCACGTTATTGAGGACAACCGAGACCGTGGCCGGACAGAGGCCTAGATAGTCGGCCAGAATTTTCAGACTCACCGGTCGACCGTCGGTTTTTTCCCCTCTTTTCCTAGGCGCCAAGGTAGCGTCCGTCCGTCGCTCGATTTTCGGCGAACCATCTTGCGGCTGCACAAGAATAGCCTGAGGGGTCGATTGCGGCATAGTCGATGCGAACGCCGCAGAAAATTCGATTTTCTAAATGACCCCAACAATTCGTTGCCGGTCCCGCCGAACAGCTTTCGTATGCTGCGCTGTTATGGCTTGGACAAACGTTTGTCTATTGAATAATCGAGAACTTTCCGCTTGACAACTATATCTTCTGTGAGGCTCAATAGCGGAACGTTGTGGGGTCGGTCGAGAATCCTCTCGAAGATGCGGGACTCTTCCGTCTACTAGCATTCGTGTTGATTCACGGAGGCACGCGTATGCCGACGCGTCGTTGCTTGTTGTCCCTTCTGCTGGTCGGATTTTCCATCCTCATCCTCGGAACTTCAGCGGTCGCCCAGACCGGAACGATCGCAGGTACTGTTCTCGATAGCTCGGGCGCCGTTGTCTCGGGCGCGACCATCACGGTGATTGGATCAGACACTGGGACCACCTACAACGCCGTGTCTACGAATAGCGGCGCATATCGAATTTCGGATATCAAACTTGGGACCTATAGTGTCAAGATCTCCGCTGCAGGATTCAAGGCAGCGGAGCGAACAGGCGTGGTGGTCCAAATCAACAGTGTGACTGCGCTTGATGTCACACTGCTGGCCGGGAGTACCCAGGAAACCCTCACCGTAGTCGCCGATGCTCCCGCGCTACAGACCGAGTCGTCCGAGATTGGTACCGTCGTCACAACGAAACAGATTCAGGACCTGCCGCTTTCGTTGAGTGCTTCCAGTCAAAGTTTCTTGCGCTCGCCTGAGACGTTCGTCTTCCTGACGCCGGGCACGGCGGGTCCCGGGACGAACAGCGACCATTCGTCGGGTGGCATTTTCGAATCCAAGATTGCGGGTGGTCAAAACTTTGCGACCGAAGTAATGCTCGACGGCATCAGCACACAGCGGGCCGATAGTGGCTCAGCATTTGACCAAACTGCTCCGTCAGTAGAGGCATTGAATGAATTCAAGGTGCTGACGTCGACGATTCCCGCGAATGTCGGCAGGACCAGCGGCGGCGTCGAGAGTTTCGCCACGAAATCCGGTGCCAACAAGTTTCACGGGACTGCATTCGATCTGTATCGCAACGATAAATTGGATGCAAATTCCTGGAATAACAACTTCAACGGCGCACCCAAACCCAGGGATCATCAAAACGATTTCGGTGGAAGTTTGGGTGGACCGGTGTGGATACCCAAGGTGTATGACGGGCGCAATAAGCTGTTCTTCTTCTTCTCGTGGGAACAGTACCGGAATAGTCTTGGCAAATCTGTTTTGTCCACTCTGCCAACCGCTGCCGAGCGTGGCGGTGACTTTTCAAAGTTACTTGGTCCTGGACTGGTGGACAGCCACGGCAACCCGATTATCAATCCGTGCGGTGGTCAAATTCTGCAGGGTCAAATCTTTGACCCAGCCACGACGCATGTAGGCGCGGGCGGAGTGCTCTGTCGCGACCCCTTCCCGGGAAACATCATTTCACCCGACAGGATCAGCACGGTGGCCAAGAATATTCTTCCGTTCTTACCAGTCGGGGCGGACATCACCGGTCCTGGATGCAATGCTCCCATCTGCAACAACTTCCTTTTCACTTCCGCAAACCCCGTTCGCGACACCACGATGACGGTCCGGATCGATTTCAACGTCTCGCAGAAGGGTAAGGCCTTCTTTTCTTACAGCAGTCGCGATCAGGAGAACTTGAACGGCGCTCAGACATTGCCCCAGCCGCTCGATCCCAACTTCAATAACTCAAACTTCACGCATTACATCCGAGGCGGGTACGACTACACAATTAGCCCGACCCTCTTGAACCACTTCGTCGTCGGTCTGAATCGTCTGGCGAACTTCAGCCGGGGCCAAAGCGTCCTTGGCCCAGATTGGCCTCAGGTGCTTGGAATCGGCAACGCCAGCGGTCAGGTGTTTCCGCAGCTCACCTTCGATAACTTCCAGTCGAGTCCGATTAATGTGAACTACCTCGACTTGAGCGCGGCCAACGATGATCGCAACATACCGAATAGTCTCGTGCTTTCGGACAGTGTTTCTTGGGCAAAAGGGCGTCATACAGTTCAGGTCGGGTTTGAGTGGCGGTCGTTTCAGTTCTCTCGCATCAGCTTCGCCAACACCTCGCCGCGTTACGATTTTGCCGCCTGGCAAACCGCGTATATTGCGAACAACAACATCAGTGGTGATCCCTTTGCCAGCTTTCTGCTCGGCGCTCCTAACAAAGAGTCCTTGACCTTCATTGACGTGCAGCCGCGCTGGTCGTCCAACTATTACGCAACGTATGTCATGGATGATTTCAAGATTCGGCCCAATCTTGTACTGAATCTTGGGCTGCGCTGGTCGGTCGACACGCCCCGGCACGAGCCGCACGAAGCCAATTCCGTGCTCGACCTCAATACGCCCAACTCGCTCGCGGGAGGCGCCCCGGGCGCGCTGATCTTTGGTTCCCGGGCAGCGGGCGCGAAGACGTACTACAAGAACTTCGGTCCACGCATCGGGTTCTCGTATGCTTGGAAGAACGATGTTGTGTTCCGCGGTGGCTACGCTATCTACTATGCCCCTTTGCAATACTCGGATTTTGGCGGCGCGCTGACCACCGGCACCAGCGTGAGTCCGGCTTTCCAGCTCTCCGATAACTTCACGGCCGTCCAGTCGCCCGACCTTGGTTTCCCCAGCTACCCCAAGCCGACGCAGGATCCTACGCTCTTAACTGGAACCGCTTCGTCGCCGTTCTTTGTGGGTGCTAACTATGGCAAACCGGGCATGGTCCAGAATTGGAGCTTGGAGGTGCAGCACGAGCTTGCGAAGGATCTGATCCTGGACATTGGTTACGTCGGTATGCGCTCCACGCGATTGCATTCAAACCTCTCTCAGATCAATACCGTCAATCCCAAGTTCTACTTCTTGGGAAATGACCTTAATCTGAATGTGAATGATCCCAAGGCTCAGGCGGATCTTGCTGCACTGGGCAGGACGGTGCCCTCCTGGTTTGTTCCACTTTGGGGGCCAACTGGCGATGACACTCTTGGTCAATTGCTACGGCCAATTCCACAGTACAAAGCCATTGACAGCAGCCCACTAGAGAATTCTGGCCAGTCAAGCTATAACGCCTTGCAAGCCAAGATTGAGCGGCGTTTCAGAAATGGCCTCAATCTCCTCGCTGCCTATACATTCTCAAAAACACTGACCGATGCCGACAGCAGCTTCCCGACCTTCAGTGGCTTCAATTCGAACGTCTTTGGCGCGCAAAATCCGTACAATCTGCACGCCGAGAAGGCCGTCAGTTATCAGGACATACCGCACGTGTTTGTCTTGAGCTATTTGTATGAACTGCCCATGGGACCAGGAAAGAAGTTTGCCAACCATGGAGTAGCCGCGAAGATCGCAGGGGGATGGCAGGTTGGCGGCGTTCACCGCTATCAGTCTGGCTCGCCGGTGATGATCAACGCCTTCGCGACTTCCCATCCTTTCTCCACCGGAAACATCCGCTTCAGCCAGGTTCCAGGCGTTCCGTTGATCAGTCCCAATGCGTCCAACTACGATCCTTTTAGTAGCGCTCCTAGCGGATGTAATGCAAATCCTGACGGTACATTTTCAAGTCAGAGCACAAACAACTTTTTTAATTGTGCAGCGATCATTGACCCGAACGCCGCGGATCTGGTTACTGCTCGCGGATACGCATTTGGCAATATGCCCCTGTTTTTCAGTGGTATTCGAAGTCCGTGGTACGTGAATGAGGACTTCTCGATCATCAAACGAACCTTAATCGCGGAGGGGCAAACCATCACCTTTAAGGTCGACATCCCGAATGCGTTTAATCGCCATACTTTCGGTCAGTTGGACGGAAATCCGTTTAGCGGGACTTTCGGCTCACCCGGAGGAGGTGGGCATAGCGTGCTGAACGCCGCTAGACAGATCCAACTCACATTACGCTACGAATTCTGACGTGCCCTGAATCCGGCCATGAGTGGTTTCGGTTGCGCATGGCCGGATGGGAACTCTGATCGCGACCAAACACGGCAAGCAGACCTCTACTCCATCTTTCCTCCTGTCGCTCCGCCAGGTCAGGAGGCTTTTTATTTTGCATGGAAACTCGTGGTGCCCTTTGAGCCTCTGGCAACACCAGGTATTGAATTTAGGCTCGAGGGGCAGTACCGTTTGGTCAAATTAACTCGAATCGGGCATTCTCAAAGATCTTTCACTTCGATCGGTATAGAATTTTTGTGACATTGATGTACCCCCTCCTATCAGTTCGACGGATGCTTGCCCTTTTGTTGTGGGCGCTCGTCTGCACCTCAGTCCTATGCATGTCGAATGTCTCTAGCGCCCAAACGCCTGCCATTGCAAATGACTTCCGACAAGCCTCCGAAGCCATGCGAGCCGGAAACCTGGACGAAGCAGGCGAGCGATTCGCCGCCATCGTCAAACAAGCCCCGGGATTTGCGGAGGCGCACTTTAATCTCGGTCTCGTGCGCTCGGAACAAGGAAAGTACGACGAAGCGATTGCCAGTTTCAGCAAGGCGCTGACATTGAAGCCACGACTGCGCGGTGCCAATCTCTTCGAAGGCATCGCGGAATTCAGACTCAACCACCTTGACCGCGCTGTGACGGCGATCAAGAAGGAGGCCACTAACAATCCATCCGACGCGAATGCCTGGATGTGGTTGGGCGTGGTGCGGCTGGCGCAAGAACGGCCGGAAGAAGCCGTCGATGCGCTCGACAAGGCGGCGAAGCTTGCGCCTGACAACGTAGACATTCTTTACCATCGCGGTCGGGCACACCTGCTCGTATCGAAGGACAGCTATGGAAAGATGTTCCAGAAGGATCCCGGTTCGTGGCGAGTTCACCAGGTAATCGCACAAGCGAACTCTGAAGCCGACCGTCACACCGACGCCGTCAACGAATACCAGGAAGCGATCAAGCTCGCTCCCACGCAGCCGGGGTTGCACGAGGAGCTCGGCTCGGAATACCGCAGCCTAGGAAAGGTAGAGGAAGCGGAACAATCGTTCCGTCGCGAGCTCGAAATTGACCCCAACGATATCCTCGCCCGCTACAAACTGGGCGTGCTCCTGGTGGAAAAGGGCGACGCGGCAAATGGAAAGGAATTGATCGAAGCCGCCCTTCGGGATAGGCCCGGCCTGATTCATTCCGACTACAATCTTGGTCGCGCAGAAATGCTTCTCGGCGACGACGCCTCGGCCGCCCAACACTTCGAACGAGCAACGGTGGCGCCGGGTTCCGATCCAGAAGTCGTCCAGCAGGCGTGGTATCAACTCGGCACGGTATATCGCCGTCAGCACAAAATGCCGGAGGCACAGAAAGCAATGGCGATGTTCCAAAAGCTGAAAGATCAGCAGGCCGAAAACTCACAGAAAGCCTTACGCCGGTATCAGGCCCAACAAGAAGCTGCTGGCACCGCTCCCTCAACGTCCCCACCGGCCGATCCGCAATGATCGTGGTCCTGCCTCCGTCCTGCGACTATGCCATACAATGCCCGCAACCAAACTTATGGCTACGCTCTGTCTTCGTGGTTCTCTTGCTGCCGCTGTTCTGCTTGCCCTCAGCGTTTCTGTTGCCGCTCAAACCAAGCCACGGGCGCGGGATTTAGGCGTCCCTTTTGATGGACAGCCCGGCCCTTTGAACGCAATCACTGACATCCAGGGCGTCGAAGTTGGCCATACGACGCTCATTTCCGGCGATGGGGCCCTGGTCGTCGGGAAGGGGCCGGTTCGCACCGGCGTGACGGCCGTGTTCCCGCGCGGAAAGAGTTCGAAAGATCCCGTGTTCGCGGGATGGTTCACCATGAACGGCAATGGGGAGATGACAGGCACCACCTGGGTCGAAGAATCTGGATTTCTCGAGGGTCCGGTCGCAATCACCAATACGCACAGCGTTGGCGTCGTACGTGACGCTGTTATCGCCTGGCGCTACGCCCACGGCGGTCCCGACAAAGAAGGTTATTCCTGGTCTCTACCAGTAGTCGCCGAGACCTGGGACGGTTATCTCAATGACGTAAACGGATTCCACGTGAAACCGGACGATGTTTTTCACGCCCTCGAGACGGCGCATGGCGGTCCCGTTGAGGAGGGCAATGTCGGCGGTGGCACGGGGATGATCTGCAACGAGTTCAAGGGTGGCATCGGCACATCTTCGCGTACGCTCGATGCGAGACATGGAGGCTATACGGTGGGCGTCCTGGTCCAATGCAATTATGGACGCCGCGACCAATTGCGCATCGCCGGCGTTCCCGTCGGCCGAGAGATTCCCGGGCAAGAAGTGTGGGGCAATGATGTTGGATCGATCATTGTAATCGTGGCCACCGATGCACCTCTAATCCCCACGCAACTGAAACGCGTTGCCAAACGAGTTTCGCTCGGCCTCGGACGGACCGGCAGTTACTCGGGCGACGGATCTGGTGACATTTTCATCGCGTTCTCCACTGCCAACCCGCAGGCGGGCGGCTTGGGTCTGCGGCAACTTACCATGATACCCAACGACCAGATGGACTCTATTTTCCTCGCGACCGTGCAGGCGACCGAGGAAGCGATAGTCAATGCCATGATCGCAGCCGAGACGATGAAAGGTGTGAACGGACACACGGTGATTGCGCTTCCTCATGAGCAACTCCAAAAGGTTCTGGAAAAATATGGGCGGCTTCAAAGGAAGTGAAACCGTGGCGATTAGAATGGTGGGATCTTGATAGTCTGCGGTCGGCCGAGTTCAGAAAATCAAAGAGGCGACACGACGGGACAAGAGACCGAGAACAACTGGTAAAAACGACAGTTTCGTGCTATCACAAACCGTATTTAATCTGAGACACCAATATCGGGATCATTTTGATTGCTGTGCGTGGACGTCCACCATGTTGGAAAATATGATGGGCCGGTGTGGAAGTGCACATCCCAGTCTTCTTAAGGAGGCCAAATGCGCTACTCAAATCGCTCAGCTTTTTTGATTGCGCTGCTCAGTATTTGCATAGCTTTATCCGCATGCTCGGGTCGTAAGAGTGATGAACAAATAGCAAAAGATATTCAGGATAAGGCAGCGGCCGACGATGACACAAAGGGAGCCCCTGTCCAAGTGGAGGCCAAGCAGGGCAAGGTCACCTTAAAGGGGAAAGTTGCTACTCCGGCGGCCCAGAAGAAGCTCGAACAGATTGCCAATGCAGAACCGGGCAACACTGGCGTGGACGATCAAACCTCAGTTGATCCCGATGCAGTCGCGTCGCAGGCGATGACCCCGGCTGCGGCCCCGCCAGTGGAGAAACCGAAGCCTCAACCAATCGTGGTGCCGTCCGGAACAACTCTCACGATCACCACAGGCCAGGCGTTGGGTTCAAAGACGAGCCAGGCTGGACAGACTTTCCTTGCTACGCTAGCACAGCCGATCAGTGTGGGCGGAAGGCCCGCCTTGCCAAAAGGGGCAACGGTCAGCGGAAAAGTCGTCAGCGCCAAAGCGAAGGGCAAAATAAAGGGTGAAGGCGAACTCTCCTTGGCTCTCACCAGCATCTCTGTCAACCACCATACCTACGACATCTCGACCAATGTGTTGAGCAGTACCTCGAAGGGTAAAGGTAAGCGGACGGCCGCGACAACCGGCGGAGGAGCAGCCGGAGGCGCGCTGATTGGAGGAATCGCTGGAGGCGGCAAAGGAGCTGCCATTGGAGCCTTGGTCGGAGCGGGCGCAGGTTTGGTTGGAGGAGCAGCGACGGGGAATAAACAGATAGAAATTCCGGCAGAATCTGCCCTTAGTTTCACGCTGGCTGAGCCTCTCACTCTGCCACCACCATCGGAATAGAGGGCATTAGTCTTCCAGGTCAATTCGAATTGTGAGGAGTTGTGTTCCGAAGAGTCGCACCGCCCTCGCGTTACTGGCAGTGCTTGGCAATTGCTTCGCTAACCAATTCTGACGCTCACGTGGGTCGTCGTCCAAGAGCAGGTGCGCGGTACCCGTGTGCCAGTGATACCTCAGCCCCTCACGGAGCTTCAGACGGATGTAGGGATCGCGCTCAATGTTGCGGACGTATCCCGCCTTCATTCCATGCTCAGCCACCAGCCAGAACTCATTTCCGATACGACCATCGCCCACGGGTGTGCGCCGTGGCTTTCCGGTCTTTCGTCCTTTCGTTTCGAGTAACGCGTATCCGGGTAGCGGCACACCAATCGCCAGGGCCAACTTTATGGGCTGGTTCAACACGTATTTCTGAAGAGTGTGGACAATCCGGTGCTTCATCTTGGGTGAACTTCCGCTCGGTTAAAGATAGCTTAAGCGGTCGCTTAGTTTCGTCCAATACTGGGCGAAGTCGAGCAGCACACAAAAAGGACGCGCCTCGCGGCGCGTCCTTGATGAGGCTGCTCGAATCCGACTGCTGAGCTATTCCCCTCCCGTTTTTCCTGCGACGTCTTTTCCGTTCGGAAGAGTATTCGCTTTGAGCAACTGCTCGCGGTTGTGACTCAGGTCAAGCCCGGACCGAGTTGTCGGATAGGGTTTGTCTCCCATCAGGCCTTCCCACAAAACGCGGTTGAACTTCTCGGGATCAACGCGATCTTCGCGGCTGAAGTCAAAGCCCTTGGTGTGAGCTGTCCACCAGGCGGCGTCGTGCGTTGGATGCGGGAGAAATGACAAGTTCACTTTCGCTTTGTTGAGGAGTGGCAACTGGGTTGTGAACAGGATCTGGGCAGGGAAAGCGGAATAGGTCCAGGTGGCCTGCGTGGTGTCGAATGCGTCGGTCATCGGAGGCACGCCCGCATCGTGAACGCTCAACTTCGAGATGCCGAGGACATCCTCGATCGTGCGCAACATGTTGACGGTCGTGTAGTGAGTGGAAACAACGGCTCCGTGTTTCACGTACGGACCGATAATGAAGCCGACGCTGCGTTGACCGCTGATGTGATCAGCACCATCCTGCGGATCGTCCTCAATGACGAAGATGAGCGTGTTGCTTGCGTATGGGCTGTGCGCGATCTTGTCCACCAGCAAGGCAACGCTGTAATCGTCGTCGGCCATTTGTAGTTCGGGCGTGTTGACTCCGAACGACGCTTGATCAAAGCTCCCGAAGTGATCGTGGTTGAACCGAACCATTTCGAAGGTTGGGAATGTGTTGTGCTTTACTTGCTTATCGAACTCTCTCGCCCACTCTTTGTAGCGGAAGAAGTCCGGAAATGCCTGATCAAATCCACGGAAGCAGTAGTCCGTCCGCTTGATCAGCGCAGGATGTGCAGGAAACGCGACCTGTAGTGGTGGCTTGTGTGAGCAAGGATCCACCAGGGTCGGGTCTGAATTCTGCGTCGCGCCCAAATCGAGGAAGAACCCATAGTTGCGGACCTTGAGATGGGCACGGATGGCAGCATCCCAGATGTAGCCGGCGTTCTCCTGATCTTCAGGGCCGTCGGCACCAACTTGGTTCGCAGTTCCTGGAAGCAGGTCCGGATCTGGCGGATACAGTGGCTGCCATGCTTTGCGAGCTTGCACACCGACGAGGCCAACGTTCACGTTGCGGTCGGTTCCTTCGCTGTCATAGTTCGCGCCACCTTTGCCGTAGTTAACGACCACATCTTTTTCGTTCAGATCGAGAGCACGGGCCGCAGTGGACCACTGCCAGCCGTCCATGCTGACAATGCCGCTATCGTAGAAGTTGTCGAAGTCCACGAAGTTCTGCGCGAAATTGTGGAAATTCGGGGTGACCGCTTGCGGGAATTGCGTGAGCGTCGGGTCCCCGTTGCCCATCGGCAGGTCGCCGAGGATCTGATCGTAGGTGCGGTTCTCTTTCACGATGTAGATCACGTGCTTGATGTTCTGGTGCAGGAACAGCATCGTGGAGATGTCTTGCTGCGTCAATTGCAGGTTAAAACCGTTGTTCTGCGCGACCTGACCAGTAAGCTGCGCCAAGTCGTTTCCGCCCGGCACAGGCAGCACCAGAAATCCGGCCTTGGTGTTCTGGAAGGCGTACTGGTTTCCGGAACCGTTCTGCGCGCTCGGATCCTGGCAGCGAGAGCCATAGTTCCCGCCCGCATTGATGGAGCGGCAGTTCCGGGGATTCGGACCGGGATCGCTCTTGCCATTGACTACGTAGAGTGTGGACGCATCGGGACTGATGCTGACCGAGTTGGGTTGCCAACCGGTAGGGATGAGCCCGACAACGGTTGGCTTTTTGCCAGTCAGATCCACGACCGCAACATCATTCGTTCCGCCGTTGGTCAGGAAAGCGGTCTTCTCGTCCGGGGAGAGGGTCACGCTATTCGGATTGCTGCCCTTGGGGACTCTCTTGCCGCTTCCCAGCAACCCCGCCGGCGCGCTCACGTTCACTTGGCTCGTGACATTGCCCGACGCGGTGTCGATGATGACGAGGGCATCAGCATTGGCGGAAGCCGCGAACAACCGGCTCTGCGCGCGGTCGAGAATCATCTTCCCGGGATTTCCCGGGACTGAAATGCGCTTCGTCAGGCTCAGTTTGCCCGCATTCAGGTTTACAACGTCGATCTCACGATCGCGCGTACTTGAGACAAAGACAGTGTTGTTCCCCGCGATGACGACGCCGAAGGGAAACTCTCCTCCGGCCTTTCCGGAATCACTGGGGTTGATTCTGCCAGGGCGGAGATCGTATTCAGCAAGTACTTTGGCGTTGACGACGTCGACAGCAGTGATCGAGTCGGTCTCGTAGTTGGCGACGACCACAGTGCTGCCATCCGCCGAAATTCCGACTCCGCCGGTGGTGGGACCAACAAATGTTTCCTGGTTCATCAGGTCTCCGGCGTGCCCGAGGGAGATCGGGCTACCGACTTCCACCCATTGGCCATTACTGAGTGCGTAGGTGTGAAGATTGTCGTTCACGCCTCCTGCAACATAGAAGCGCGAACCATCCGGGCTCCAGACAAGGCCACTGAAAGCGTTTGGCACGAGAACAACTTGCTTCTTCACTGGCACGGCAGGAGCCGAGATGTCATAGACAAAGACAAACTCGCTTGAGTCGGCCGGCTGGAAATGGCCGTTGCTGTCGAGGTTCAGGTTGAATCCGCTGGTGAGGATCAGGAGGGTCTTGCCATCCGGACTGATGGCGGTCGTTTCTGCGCTGTCGGCTTGATACTCGGGGTAGTCAGGCAACGCAACGGTCAGGGGTTGAAAGACGGAGCCGGGTGCAGCATCGGGCGTGATCGTGGCGCCCGTAGGAAGCACGACCGATTGTGATGCGTGGACTGTTGATTGGCTGGCGACGAGACCGAATGCGAGAACAGCGGCTAGGCTGGTTCCGCGGAGCAAGCTACTGAGGTGCATGCGAATCCTCCAAGGAATGGTTGGTCCAAAGGCCTAAGACGAGACCTCGAACGAGTAGGAGTGGCGGTAATACTAGCGGCACTGATAAATCAGAAATGTTGAGCTTGGATTACGATCTCGTGAAAATTCATTCACCGCTGATTCATGCGGGGACTTCGTCGTTGTCGAGAGCGACCAGGGCTGCTTGTCCAAGGCTGATGCCGCCGTCGTTAGGAGGAACGGCGTGGTTGGTCCAGAGTTGCAGTGCGGAATCTCTAAGCTCGACCTTCAAATCCGCCAGAAGTAGTTCGTTTTGAAAAACGCCGCCAGAAAGCACGACCACGCCGAGACCATGGTCTTGAGCTAATGTTGTTGCGGCGCGCGCCAAGCCCGCCGCAATCCCAAGCTGAAAGGAACGGGCAATATCTTCGGGCTTACGTCCCGCGATACGGTCGTGGATCATAGATTGAAGGAGGAGACGATAGTCGAGTTGGCGGTCGATGAACGGAAACGGATAGGCATCGTTGCTCGATGACTTCTGCGCCATCTGTTCCAGCCACATCGCTGCCTGTCCTTCGAAGGTGATCTCACGGGTGAAGCCGAGGAGGGCCGCCGCCGTGTCGAAGAGACGGCCTACCGAGGTGGTGCGGAAGGTGCGAACATTTTTCTGAACCAGTTGCAGCGCCGACTGGTATCGATGAGAGAAGAGAAAGGGCTCGGCAGAGAGAGCCGGAAGATCGCTGATTTGGGCGAGAAATCCGGCGGCGGCCTGCACTGGATATTGCGCCGCAGCGTCACCTCCGGGTAGAGCTGCGGGCCTCAGATGGGCGACGCGATCGAAACCATTGCGGAGATCTCCTACAAAAAATTCGCCGCCCCAGATAGCACCATCATCTCCCCATCCCGTGCCGTCCAGGCTGATGCCCAATACGCGCTGATCCCACGCGCCTTGCTCGGCTAGCATCGAGGCAATATGCGCTCGATGATGCTGCACGGCAACGGTTTTCAACGACGTGAGTTGAAGAGCGTGAACCGTCGACCGGTACTGAGGGTGGGCATCGTGCACAACGATCAGGTTGTGCGCATCGATCTCGTACATCGTTACGAGATCCCGTATTGTTTCCTCAAATGCACGAAAGGACTCGTAGTGGTCCAGATCCCCGACATGCTGACTGACGAAAGCCTGGCCATCAACGACCAGGGTCACCGTGTTCTTGAGGTCGGCACCCACCGCCAAGATGGGGCATTTCGAGGGCAACGTTGCGACCGCGCCAGGGGCATAACCTCGCGAAAGACGGAGAACGACCGGGCCAAACGTACCAACGCGAGCAACGGAATCGTCCACACGTCGGGCGATGGGGCGTTCGCCTACCAGGAATGCATCTGCGATACCGTCAAGGCGCACAAGGGCATCCTGGTCTTCGTATGCGATGGGCTCACTTGACCGGTTCGCGCTTGTCATCACAAGAACGGCAGGCGCGCCAGCAGCAAAGAGCAAGTGTTGCAGCGGCGTATACGGGAGCATCACGCCCAGCTCGGAATTGTCGGGGGCGACTTCGGGGAGGGTGACCCTAGCCGGGGCGAGCACAATAGGACGAGCGAGGGAGGTCAGCAGCTCTTCTGACTCGGGAGTTAGAGCAACCAAGTCTCGCGCCTTTTCGAGATCGCGCGCCATCACTGCGAATGGCTTTTCCTTTCGGAATTTTCGTTCACGGAGCGCACTGACAGCAGATGAGTTGCGCGCGTCACAAGCCAGGTGATATCCTCCGATCCCTTTGACCGCGATGATTCTGCCGGCGTTGAGCATCTCGGCAGCGCGACGAATCACAGCCTCGTCGCCTCGTTCAATCTCCTTTCCGGAGCGCACATAATAATGAGGGCCGCATTGTGGGCAAGCGACCGGCTGGGCGTGAAATCGGCGATTCGCCGGATCATGATATTCCGTGCCGCAGAATCCATCGAGGGGCCAAGGCTTCATAGTGGTATTCGGGCGATCGTAAGGGAGACCCAGGATGACGGTGTAGCGGGGGCCACAATTCGTGCAATTGATATATGGATAATCATGGCGGCGATCGCGCGGATCGTTGAGCTCACGAAGGCAGTCCGCGCAAACTGGGAGGTCTGGCGAAATGCGGACGGTTGGGCTCTGGTTGCGCTCGCTTTCGCGAATAACGAAATCCGAGAGTCCGAGCGGTTTCGCTGGGTGCACTTCAATTGCCGCAATTCGTGCGGCGGGAGGAGCTTCGCTTCGGAGCCGACGCACAAATTGTTCAACCTCTTCGGGTGACTCGTCCGCGCTCTCGACATGGATCTGAACCCCTTCCTCACCGTTCAAAACCCATCCACGAAGTTTGTGCGCGTTCGCAAGGCGGTAGACAAACGGACGAAAGCCGACTCCCTGCACTACTCCGCGAACTTTGATCAAGGCGGCCTTCGGCATTTTGAACCCGGACTTCAGAATATGCCTCGCATCATAACCGGAATGGCAACCGGGAAGACGACTATCAGGGCGAGGCTGGTAAGCTCATTTCAACGTGGATCAACGATACGATGCAATCATCCTAGGCGCTGGCGCGGCCGGGCTGATGTGCGCCATCGAAGCGGGCAGGCGAGGGCGGCGTGTCATCGTGCTCGAGCGAGCGGATCGTATCGGCAAGAAGATCCTCATTTCAGGCGGCGGACGGTGCAACTTCACTAATCTACATACCGCGCCTGAGAATTTCCTTTCCGCCAATCCGCATTTCGTAAAATCGGCGCTGGCACGGTACACCCCCGCCGATTTTGTTCGGCTTGTCGAGAAACACCGCATACCGTACCACGAGAAAAAATTCGGGCAGCTCTTCTGCGATGGTTCGGCGGCCAGCATTGTTGCGTTGCTGGAAGAGGAATGCAGAAATGCGGGAGTCGCAATCCAAACACGAGTGAACGTGAATCATGTCAGCCGGGGCGAGGAATTCTCGGTGCGTACCGAATCCGGCATATTCTGTGCACCCCGAATCGTGGTCGCAACCGGAGGGCTTTCGATTCCGAAGATCGGAGCAACTTCTTTCGGCTACGATCTGGCTCGCAAGTTTGAAGTGCAAATCGAGCCGCCGCGGCCCGCCCTAGTTCCGCTGGTTTTTTCGGACGACGACGTTAGAAAATGGTCGGATCTCGCCGGCGTTTCGGCCGAGGTTGTCGCTTCCGTTTCTGATCGATCGCGTGCGTTTCGCGAAAACATGCTCATCACCCATCGCGGCCTGAGCGGGCCGGCGATTCTTCAAATCTCGTCCTACTGGTACGGCTGCGAGGCGATCTCAATCGATCTTGCACCGGGAAGAGAACTCGCCGCGGATTTTCGTGCTCGCGGAACTCGCGATGCGGCCGGGTGGAAATCGTTGCTGCGAGAAGTGCTGCCACGGCGAATGGCAGATCGGTGGATCGAATTACATCCGCTTGGCAGCGTTTCGGATCGAGCGCTCGCGGAAGCGGAACGACAACTCCATCGCTGGGAAGTAATCCCGAAAGAAACCGAGGGTTACGCCAAAGCAGAAGTAACAGCGGGCGGTGTTGACACTCGCGTATTGTCGTCGAAAACCATGCAATGCCAGCGAGTGCCCGGTCTATTTTTCATTGGTGAAGTCGTGGATGTCACCGGACACCTAGGGGGATTCAATTTTCAGTGGGCATGGGCTTCGGGCTTTGTTGCGGGGCAAGCATTGTGAGCCCTCGGCTTCAGCTAAAGTACCTAGCCGATTGCGGCGTTTTCCTGCATGAAGGCCATGCGGGATATGATCTCAGCGGCGCGTTCGAGTTGCTTCAAATCGTCTCCTGTAAAGTCGGTACCTGACAACGTCGGGTCCAGTCCCTTTCTCGAAACCTGTGCGACGCCGAGGATGGAACCTTTCTCGTCCGCAACGGGAACAGAGATGATTTTCTGAATGGGCAACTGGTCGGAGCGCTGCTCGCCATCAGCCAATTTGACTGTTTCAAAAAAGCTCACGTGCTTTACGGAAGAAAAAGAATTGGAGAGCAAAGGAATACGGGTGGAAGCGGTTCGTGCCGCGACAGCTGAACTGGACAGGGGAATCGCGCCTGCAGCCCGCAGTTCAGTCGGATAGATAAAGCGAAGACTTCCCTGCTCGCGGCGAAGGAGCGCCACTTCATTTCTTTGAACTCTCAGAATCTGAGCGAGCTTCTGGCACACGCGCTCCGGAGTTGGCGCTTCAATCGCCATTTTTTCAAGTTCAGCCATGTGACTAGTTTTTGCCGGGGATGGCGCTGCCCCGGCGCCCGGCTTGGGTTGGACAGGCATGAAGGTCTCTGATCAGTTTCAGACCTTTGAGGACTTGCATCAAGTTACGAGGGTTACAGCATGGGCCGATCGGAATTTTTGATTACATGCAATGAAAAAAGAAGTGCAACCATCGTTCCTTTTTTTGGAAGTCGGCCCACTTCCACAGCTGAACGCGCTATATTAGATACATCATCCGCCACGAAAAGCATTAAAGAAGAAAACTAGATCTGAAGATGTCGGGTGACGTGTATGTGGCTCATTCATCAATTCAAACCATTACTCGAATTACCAAGCTGCAAGGAGTACCTTATGGCAAGAAAAACCACAGGCAACGGGGGCCCCGGACGCACCAAGAAGACAGCTCCAGTCGCCCAAGCTGGACCGGTTCCGGTCGCTCAAGACACGAAGAACAATGTCGTTCCCATTAACCTTGAAGACGAAATCCGCCGCCGTGCATATGAACTCTACATTGCGCGCGGCAGCGCACCTGGCAATCAGCAAGAGGATTGGATTGCGGCTGAGCGTGAAGTATTGGGCCGCTATCAGCAACAACAGCACTCGGCATAAATCGATTCAACATACGATTCTCGACTGCCAGGAAACTTCAACTTGTGTGGGCGGCTGTGCCAGCCGCTGCAACTTCGGGTTCAGCCGTTTCCCACCAGGCCAGACATTCACAGGCGGTATCTATCGTTTGGTAGCCAACACCAAGCCGCTCAAGTTCCAACAGGACTTCAACGGCCGCGCGGCCAACGGCATCCCGTACTGAGCTACCCAGAAACGTGCTCGTTTCGTACTTCTCCCCTGTGATCTCGACTAAGAGAACTTCTCGCGGACTTTCACCCGCAATTTCAGCAACCAGCAGAGATTCCGAAAGAGCGGGCGAGTGCGGGTCCATGAGCATGAGTGCGGGGCCATTTCGCAAGACTTCGTCGCGTCGATAGAGCGTTACCGTGCCCGGGGGGAGCGCTGTTTTCGACGGAATCGATCAGGAGTAAGAGCATCGACGCCCGAGAGGTGAGCGACCAGATCGAGCCCAGGAGTTCCCAGATTGACGAGAGTGAAACAATCGTCAAAACGGAAGCCTTTCTCTAGGATGTGAACCACATAGGGGCCTACGCCGTCGTCACCCAGTGGCAGGCTGCCAATACCGCCGATAGTAATTCTTCTCTTCACAGGACCTTCACTCACGCGATTTGGTGTCCTGAGCGATCGAAGGTGTGACAAGCGCATGCCATGCAGGGATCGAAAGAGTGCACTGTCCGCAACACCTCGAGTGGCTCCTCTGGACGCGCGAGAGGGGTATGCAGCAGCGATGCCTCATAGGGCCCATGCGCGCTTGCGTGATCTCGTGGACTGGCGTTCCAGAAAAAAGCCCTGTGCCGAGGAAGAGACACAGAGCCTCTTTCGATTTCAATTAGTTTTGAAGCAGGTGCTTATTGCACGTCAGAGACTTTTCCTTTCACAAACGTAATCTTCAGATCCTTGTAGACATAGATCTTCTTCGTCGGAAGGTTGACGATCTTTTCGGGCTGGCCCAAAGCCCCGACCACATCGTCGACGCTTTCGCCGATCTGGATGTTGGCAGGCTCCCGAGGTGGATCGTTCTGCGCTTGTCCCCCACTGCCTTGACCTCCACCTTGCTGGGCGCCCCCTCCCCCTTGGCCACCGCCATTTTGACCACCGCCTTGATCGCCGCCCTGACCTCCGCCCTGCTGGTCACCACTATCATCCATGGCGAAGACCTGCGCGATCACGTCTTCGATCTGGCCCGCATTCGATTTCGCTAGAACACCTTTATCAAACTGAAAAACTACGTCGGCCTTGTAGTAGGTCGGCGGATTCGTATTGTTGCACTGATCGCACGCGATGATTCCCATGGTCACGGAATCCTTCAGCATGTTCACGTCGATATGCGAGGGATACACTTTGTCGCCAATCGGGAAGAGGTGGGTGTTCTGCTCTTTCCCCATCTTCTTCATGAAAGATCCAATTCCCTTTTGGACGAGCGCGTTCGGGGAGTGGATCTGTCCATTTTGATACTTGGTCGGCGTCACACTCACATCGTTGTAAGGCACGCTCAGAATCCCGCCCTTGAGAATCTTCAGGACGGTACCGGGCTCGACGACTTGGGGGCCGCTGGTATCGGCGCCCATTTTTACCATCGTGTACTGCGCCTTGAGTTGGTCGTCTAAGGAAACCTGCGCCGTCAGGGTGCCCGGCGCCATCACCGCCAAAATCAAAAGGGCGGCCTGGATTAAAATCTGCGCTGTTCGCCGCATCTCGAAACTTCCTCCGAATCTCAGCTTTGAAAAATCTTCTGTGGGATGTCCATGAGATACGGGAGCAGCACCGAGTGGAACTGCTCCCGATCCGCATGATCATACAAACGAGGTTACTGTTGCCCGCCCGTATCCTGCTGGGGTACGTCGGCGTCTGTATCGTCGGCGTCTTTCTGGTTCTGCTGAAGCTCGCTGTCCACGTTCTGGTCAGGAGTGGGTGCCGGCACTTCGCCCGACTTGGTGCTCGTATCGGGCGCTTTCGGCAATCCATCCTTGCCGGATTTGTCCGCCAGTTCTTTCAAGCCAGCGTCCATTTGCTGCCGAAAGTTATTGTGCATTTCCTGCAGATCGTTGGCATCGACGGCTACACTCGCACCAACCGCGCAGTCGTCCTTCTGGCTCGCTCGGACGGTGACAGCCACGTTATGGTCTTCATCGATCTGCTCGCCGGTCCGCTCGATGACATCTCCGGCATTGAGATCGCAATCGTTGCCATCGTCATCGGTGACGCTCAAGTTGTTCGCAACCATGAAGTACTTGAACTTCGGGTTGAGCCCTGGAGGCAAGTCATTTCCGCCAGACGCTTGGTCCTTGCCACCAGCCGCGTCTTTCTCGTCGGCGATGCTCTGTTTTACCTCGTCGGCGAGCGCCTGCTTCAACTCGGGACTCAGCTTGGCAGCCGATGCCGGAGCACTGTTCTTGGCCGGAGCTGTGCCATAGAAGCTGCCATAGGTGAATCCGAAATTGCCCGCGACCAGATCGTCAGAGGATGACAATTCGGCGGAAAGAGCCGGATCCGGACCAAAGGTTGGCGGATGGTTTTCCCCGTTTTGCGCCGCTTCATACGCAGCCTGCAAGCTGGCAGCGACCATGAAGTCGGTGATCCACCATGCAGCCGTCGGATAGGACGGGTAGGGTTGGTAGTAGTAGCCGTAGTATCCGTACCACGGGGCATTGTAGTAGCCCCAGTTGTAATAAACAGGAGCGGGCCACGGATTGTATGCCCACCCGTAGTACACGGGCTGGTAATAGTATGCTGGCGCATAGCCGTAGTAGCGCACTCCGCCGTAGTAGTACGAGCGATAGGCATATGCATAGCGGCGTCCACCGTAATAATAGGTGCGCTGGTAATAGGCGCGTCCGCCGTGATTGTAGTAGGCACGTTCTGAATACCCACCGCGCCGTCCATAGCTGACCACGCGCCGACCATTGTGTTCGCTAACCACTCGCCGTTGTCCACGAGCGCCATGTTCGATCCGGATATTGCGATCGCCGCGACGCGTCTCGACGGAACGAACGTGTCCGCCACGATAGCTGGCCTTTGCTGCTCCGCCGTTGCGGGTATGAATTTCTCTAGTGGTTGTGGCTGGTCCCCGACGATTGCCGTTAGGGCCGCGGTTGTTGGCATTATGCGCATTGGGTCCGGCGTTGTTTCCACCGCGAGCATTGTTGCCAGCCGCTCCGCCGCGGGCATTGTTGTTGCCATTTGTACCGCCACCGGCGTTGTTATTGTTGTTGCCGTTCGCGCCACCGCGGGCATTGTTATTGTTGGTCGCACCGTTCCGGGTGTTGCCGCCACCAACTCCCCCGCCGCGGGCATTGTTATTCGGGCCGTTGGCGTTGTTCCCAGCATGCGCATTGTTCCCGCCGCCAGCTGGTCCGCGAGCATTGTTATTGGGACCACCGTTGGCGTTGTTTCCTCCGCCATTCGGACCGTGTCCAGCGTTCTGGTTATTCGGGCCGTTATTCGGATGCCCCGTCCCTCCGCCGGGCCCGCGATTCGAGTTCCCTTGCTGCTGCCTTGGAGGCTGTTGCTGATGTTGTTGTGGCTGCGCGTGCTGTTGTGGTGCCGGATGCGGCGCCGGAGCAGCGTGCTGTGCAGGAGGAGCATTTTTATGCTGGTCCCAGCCAAAAGATGGAATGGCTAACAGAAACAAGCCGACCAAAAGACTACCTTGGACTCTTCGGATCCCACTCATTTTGCCTCCCGGATTTGCAAACGAATTGCGCTGCCCTCCTGGGCTGCGCCTATTTCTTTTTAGTGACTCCGTGAAAATGGCGTGCATTCTACAATGGTTTCCGTTCAAAAAGCTATGCAACTAACTTCCCAGGCTTATCGTAAATTCGTGCCTCACTCGCTCTGGCTACCAGAAATTCACGAATGAACATCCCCGCAAAATACAGGCTGACCATCAGCGAAAGATAAGTCCCACCGCCCAAGGAAATGATTCTGAAATCTCCTGAGGCCGGGTCCGTTGGAGCGTGTGGACCGAGGACACTGCGCAGAGTCCCTCGTAGCACGATTCCGACAACACACATGAACAGAAGCGGAGTAAACCCGCCCAGGAGAGTCCACCTGGCCTTCGATAGGTAGTGGATAAATGGCCCGAAAATGGCCGCGACACCCAGGAACTCGTACCACGGCCCCGTACTCGCTTGCCCCTGCTGTAACAGGCTTTCGAAAATGTTATTGGTGTTCAGGAAGCCCAGAACCTCCCAGAATGTGAAATTGAGCTTCCCGAGCGGAGTCTGAATTGACAATGCGGAAAGGAAAAACCAGCCGACTATCAGGAAGACCGTAGCGAGCAAAACACTTCCACCGAGTCGGCCGGAAATCACGACAGCGATCCGTGAACCGCGTTGACGCGCCAACGCGAGCGCCGCTTCCGCCTGTTCTCTGGCCAACTGCGCTTCGGGCACGACTGTGACCGTGTGAACCCTACCGTTGTTATCAAGTTCAACGTCCACAACCACTCCGGGCTTCGGCGGTTCTTCGGACTGCCAGACCCCTTCCAGCACAAACTGGTATTGCTGGCCCTCGACCATCAGCAGGCCGGGCCCGACATAGGGATCGCGCAAGACTTTGCCGCGTTTTGCCAATTGCAACTCTCTTCCAAACCCAAACTTACGAAAATCCGATTGTGCCGCACTTCGTCGAGTGCTAGTATTTCGGCCCGTGGGGATGGTCTAGTTCCCGCGTTCTCTCCCCCTCAAGGCAGTTCCACCGCGTTCACTACGCATTGCGTAATTTCACGAGAAAAACCGTCATGCCGGAATCAGGTCATACGGTTCACAAATTCCGTTTGGGAGGTTCCATGACCGGGGAAAGGCGCGCCCTGGACGATCTGTTCAGCGTGACTTATGAAGAGCTAAGACGGCTGGCCGCTAGCGTCAAAAGAGGAGACCAGAGTGCCACACTAAGCCCTACAGCACTGGTCAATGAAGCTTGGCTGAAACTAGCCAATTCGCCGCGCTTTGCGTCAACTTCGCGTCTTCATTTCAAACGGATCGCCGCGCGCGCCATGCGGCAGGTGCTAGTGGAAGCGGCTCGCCGCCGCAATGCGTCGAAAAGAGGAGGGGCGGACGGCCCAACCGTTTGCCTGGACGAAACCTATGATCAAGCTGCGTGGAGTGGAGCGGACGTGCTCGCATTGGACCGCGCACTTGACGAACTGGCACGACTGCAACCGCGACAAGCGATGATGGTGGAAAGCCGGTTCTTCGGCGGGCTCGATGTAACCGAAACTGCATTGCTGCTAGATGTGTCGGAAGCCACGATTTTACGGGACTGGCGGGCAGCTAAGGCCTGGCTAGCGCACGAACTTCGCCAGGCTCGTTGATTCACTTTTCTGATGGCAAGACGGAGTTCTGATGGATAGCGGCCGCTGGGAGCGGATCCAAAATCTTTTTCACCAAGCTGCCGACCTGCCGGAGGCAGAGCAGACAAGCTTTTTGCAGAAGGCCTGCGCTGGCGACTCCGTCCTGATGAAAGACGTCCTCTCCCTTTTGGAAGAAGACTCGAAGAACTCTTCGCCTTTCGATCGTAGCCTGTCTGAAATCGCGCGAGACGTTCTGGAGGAACCAACATCCGACGCGGTTCCATTTGCTGAGATCGGTCCGTACCGCGTCATCCGCCTCCTCGGCGAAGGTGGAATGGGAGTGGTTTACCTCGCCGAGCGACAGGATCTAGGCAGCAAGGTCGCTCTCAAGCTTCTGCGGGACGCATGGCTGTCTCCCGCCCGCCGCGAACGGTTCACATCAGAACAGAGGACGCTGGCGCAGCTCAATCATCCATCGATCGCACGAATCTATGACGCGGACACTCTTACCGACGGCACGCCGTTCTTTGTCATGGAGTACGTGGAAGGACTGCCTTTAACGGAATATTGCGCCCGCCATAAGTGCTCGGTCGACCGTCGACTTCAGTTGTTTCGCCAAGTTTGCGAGGCAGTCCAAGATGCGCACAGCCATGCCGTCATTCATCGGGATCTGAAACCATCCAATATTCTCGTCAAGGATGATGGATCAATTCGATTGCTGGATTTCGGCATCGCGAAGCAAGTCGAGAGCCTGGAGATTTCGTCGCAGCAGACGATGACCGCTTTGCGCCTGATGACGCCGGCTTATGCCTCTCCGGAACAAATTCGGGGCCAGCGGCTTGGAATTCAGACTGATGTGTACTCGTTAGGCGTGATCCTGTACGAACTGCTGGCTGCTCAAATGCCCTTTGACTTGTCGAATTTGGCGCCAGCCGAGGCGGAATCGATTCTGCTGGAACACGATCCAGCGAAGCCATCGGTCGCGGCCAAGCGGAGTCCCGTTGACGGCTCGCGAGCAAGATCCCTGAGCGAGGACTCGTGGGCAGATCTGGACGTTTTGTGCCTCACGGCGATGCACAAGGATCCAGAACGCCGCTACAGGTCGGTAGAAGCGTTGATTCGCGATGTAGATCACTACTTGCGTGGTGAGCCACTCGAAGCTCGCGCGGACACAGTCGGCTACAGGCTTAACAAGTTCGTACGCCGCAATCGACGAGAGGTGGTGGCGGCGACATTGGCAATCGTGATCGTCGCTGGATTGATCGTCTACTTCACCGTGCGACTAACGAGAGCGCGCGACGCTGCCCTGGCAGAAGCCGCCCGCACACAACGCATCCAGCGGTTCATGATGGATCTCTTTCAGGGCGGCGACGAGTCTGTTGGTCCGGCAGATGACATGAAAGTCATCACGCTGGTGGATCGCGGAGTGCAGCAGGCACACGCCCTCGATGCCGATCCCAGAGTGCAGGCTGAATTGTATGTAACGCTGGGCAGCATCTACGAAGCGCTTGGCAAGTTTGAGAAGGCGCAACCGCTGTTTCAGTCGGGGCTCGATTTGCGGAAGTCGACGTTCGGAGCAGAAAGCCCCGAAGTTGCAGAGACGTTGATCGGAATCGGACAGCTGCATACTGATCAGGCGGAGTATGAGCAGGCCGAACAAGTGCTTCGACAGGCATTGACCGTCAGTCAGCGGAAGTTGCCGGCGCACCATCCCCAGATTGCAAAAGCAACCGCTGCGCTCGGGGCGGTCCTCGTCAATCGTGGCAAATATGACGAGGCCATCGAAACTCTGAACCAAGCGGCGCAGCTGCAGATCACGTCCGGAACTTCCATCGCCGATCAGGCGGCCAATTTAACCGAACTCGCCAATGCACATTTCTATCGAGGAGAATACGAAATTTCCGATTCGCTGAACCAGCGCGTGCTCGCGCTCGATCGCCAGCTGTATGGAAACCGCCATCCCAACGTCGGTGAAGATCTAATCAATCTCGGTGCGCTGCAACTTCAATTGGGACACTATCCCGAGGCCGAGCACTATCAGCGGCAGGCGCTGGACATCATTCAATCGTACTTTGGCAAAGACCATCCCGAGACCGCATCGGTAATGACCGCATTGGGACGTGCCCTGGTTCCGCAAGGGCGTTTGGATGAAGCGAATGAACTTCTTCGCCAGGCGCTGGGGATCCAGCAGCGGGTTTACGGGTCAGTGCATCCTCGGGTGGCGGCGGCGTTGAGCGATTTGGGAAAAGTTGAAGAACAACGAGGGAATCTCAACGATGCCGAAGCTGATTTTCAGCGAGCGGTTGACATTTACCGGCAGGTTTACTCCGGCAAGCACTATTACATCGGCAACGCGCTGTGCAATCTATCGTCAGTCGCGATGGATCGCAAACAATATGACAAAGCGGAAGCGCTTCTTCATCAGGCTCTCGCTATGTACGGCCAGACGCTCAGTCCCGACCATCAAGTGGTAGGCATCGCGCGAGTTCGACTGGGACGAGCGCTGCTCAGGAAGCAAAAATTCTCCGAAGCAGAACAGGAAAGCAGCGCTGGATACGGAATTCTCGTGAAAGTGTCCGATTCTCCGACGCCGTGGCTACAAAATGCGCGCACGGATCTCGCAGAGGAGTACCAAGCAACAGGACAGACAGAAAAAGCAGAGAAATTCCGCACAGAACTGGCTGCCTCTGTAACAAGCTCGACCAATGGTAAGAAAAACTGATCTGGCGCGTACGTTCTGCGCGAAAACCCCGTTAGAACACGAACTTCGCTCCCAATTGAAAAGCTCGAGGACCTCCAGAGCCGAATACACCCCCTGCAGTGCTAACGGGCTTACCGAAGGCAGAAGAATGTGCAGGGTCGTCCTTATCTGGGACCAACGCATTGAAAAAGCCGGAATAGTTTGTAGTCGAAATCCCTAGAACGTTGTTTTTGTTGGCAAGATTAAACACTTCACCCAACACTTGCAGTGACATTCCTTCACGAATACGAAATTCTTTCGCCAGTCTCAGATCGAGCGAATTGAAAGTGTCATTAAAGCGGGCGGTGTCGTCGACCAACGGGTAGTTGGATCCGGCCGCATTCAATTGAGTCAAGACCGCATTCAGTTCCGCGCCGTTGTGGAACTGACGTCCACCTGCATTGCGTGCGAGTTGAGGAACCCGGAAGCCGCTGCCATCGCCCAGTAGGATGTCCATGGGCACCCCTGAAGCCCAAGTCCAGATTGATGATGCCCTCAGACCCCAAGGCAAATCAGCAGTTCCTTGGAGAACGAAGCGATGACGCTGGTCGTTGGGCGTTGGTCCGTATTCGCGATGCAGATCATTCGGATCAACCGGCGGATAGGCAAAGGGAATCTGGTCGTCGTTGGCGTAGTTCAATGCTTTTGAGAGCGTATAGGCTCCATGCAGCTGATAACGATTTGCGAAGCGCTTATCGACAGTGAGCCACAGAGCGTCGTAGTGCGTGTTGACGGCGGAGCGGAGCTCGGTCACGCCCTCAGGACCACCGACATCGGGATTGAATACCACACCCACAGGAACTCCGATGATGAAGTGCGTACCGAAATTGTGTATGCCGTCGACTTTCAGAACCCAGTTGTGCGCAAACTCCCATTGGGCACCGAGATTGAATTGTTGCACCATAGGGTTCTCCAGGCTGTTGGAGATGATATCGATGCCCTCAGCCGCACCCGCGCCGGGAATGATCATTCCGGTGAACGGATTGGAGAAGGTCGGCGCACCCGGCAAGAACTGACCGGTATTCGGATCGATGTAATTCACGCTGCCGAGCCGAACCTCGATTGGCAAGGAGCGTCCGTCGAGGCCCCTTTCGAGCGATGACACTTCCAGCGTAACCCGGTCGTAATAGATTCCATATCCACCGTGCACACTGAAGACGCCGCTCGCGTTTGCCCAGTTGAAACCGACTCGCGGGCCAAAATTGTTACCGTCCTTGTGGCGCCTGCCGTGGAAGAATCCGGAGAGGATTGGATTGATCTGATCGAAGTGACCGACGTTGTTCACGTCGCTGTCGATCTCATAGCGCAAGCCGAGATTCAAGGTGAGCTGGCGGAAAATGTGCCAATCATCCTGAAAGTATCCGGCGACGAAGTTGTTATCGGTATTGGGCAACACGAGCGGCTGTGTTGGATTGCCGCTGCGGATGGTTACAGCGAACAGCAAATCTTCGTCATTTATGACTCCGTCGCCATTAAAGTCGGCGACTGGGAAATCCTGGATCATCTCGATCCGTCCGGCTTGGAAGACTCCCAGATAGAACTTGTCCATCAGCCGCTGAAATTGCCCGCCAAAACGGATGTTGTGTCTCCCGTGGACCCAGTCCATGCCATCATCCCACTGCAAGCGTGTTTGCCACGTCGCCTGCGGAACGCGGAAAGACGCACCATCGGTGATGCTTGGAAAATCCAGTTGCGGACCAGGAGTTACAGGATTGGTTGTGTTGTAGAAGGTATTGACGCTGAAGCTCGCCTTATTGACAAGCGTAGAACTGATTACTCGCGTCCAGGACGTGAGGAAATCCTGATGGTGATTGTTGAGATCCTGCCGCTCCGAAGCGGAGAGAAACGGCGTGCCAGATGGACTTGCCCCGACGGCATCGATGCGCTCAATCCCATAGCGGAACGAGAGCATGTCTTTGCCGGACACTTGCCAGTCGCCGCGTACCGTGCCGAGCGTGTTGGTGAGGGGCGCGCGCGCAAAGCTCTGTGAAAAGAACGAATCGGCTGGGTCGGGTTCAACGTGGCGCTGCGTCGCGAGTACTCCTCCAAGCTGATCCCGATATTCGAAACCGGCAAACCACCACGCTTTGTCTCGGACGACTGGGCCGCCGACGGTGCCGGTATATTGCTGCCGGCGAAAGGGCGGAGTACCTGTATTCCCAATCTCGTTGAAGATCGGGATGTCGGCCTGCAGGCTCGCGTCGCGTTCGTAGAATCCGGCGGAGCCATGCAAATTGTTGGACCCGGACTTGGTCACGACATTTGCGACGGCAGAGCCCGAACGTCCGACTTCCGCCGAGAATCGGTTGGTCGCAATCTGAAATTCCTGTGCTGCATCCTCGGGAACATTGAGCAGCATTCCCCCAACTGCATCGTCGTTGTCGTCAGAGCCGTCGATCGTGACACTCGATCCGCGGCCCAACTGCCCCGCCGATGAAATGACTACCGCCTCCGCTTTTGTCGGATCGAAATTCGGAGCGATCGTATTACCGGGCATTAAGAGCGCGAGTTCCAAGAAATTCCTTCCGTTCAGCGGCAGGTTGTCGATCTGATGCGAATTCACAACACCATCCACCACGGAGGAAACAGTGTTCACGGACGCAGCAGCATCCGATTCATCGATTCGAATCTCGGTCTTCTGTTGTTCGACGACGAGGCGAATCTTCACGTTCTCCTGCTGCCCCACCTCGAGATGTGCCTGGCTTGTCGCCACTGCAAATCCGGTTGCCTTGATTCGCAATTCATAGTCGCCCGGGACCAGACTGTTAAATACAAAAATGCCCGCAGAATTAGTAGACGCAGTCCTTTGCACGCCCGTGGCTCTACTCTCAATCGTAATTTCGGCTGCTCGCACAGCAGCCCCGCTCGGGTCGGCTACGCTGCCGTTTAGAACCGACGTTCCGAGTTCCTGCGCGTATGCAGTTGTAAGCAATCCGATCAAGCAAATAATTCCAGCTTGCAGCAGTTGGCGAATGTAACCACGAAGCACGGACGTACTCCTCTCAATTGTTCGAGTGCATTTGCGTAAGAACTGCCAACGGATGAAGCCGACGGCGGACATCCAACTTTCTGCAGCGTGCCGAGTTCCCCACCGCACTCACAACGCTGAATGCGCAACCCATCACCGCACAAAAAAGAGCCCCAGCCAACCTCGTCCGGCTGACAGGGGCTTTGCTGTTGTTCCGGCAACTACTCGCCGGTAAAACCTTCTCACGGCATGTGGGGTGCGATGAGAACGTGCTTTAAAGTGAGTGAACTTTATCGGTAGGAGATTTCAGACACAATACTAGAAAAATACTAGAAACCGGGCTGGGCACTGATGCCCTTGCTTTCGTTGCACTCGTAACGATGTCCGGCTTTCAAATTGCGGAACTCCTGGGTCTGTCCGCTGGGCCATTGAATAATAACCCGTTCTACTAAATCCCTTTTCCCGAGGCCGAAAGTAAGCGGCAATTCTGATTGCGAGAGATAACTTGAGCCACTCTTTACCATTCCCACTTGTGAAAAACCGGAATACTCAATGCGCACCGTGGCACCGATCGCGTCACGATTCGATTTGGTCCCCACGAGCCGGAAACGAATGCTGCGATTCCCGCCTTGCTGATCGTTGCGGAATAAGAATGCCGGTCCGTTATTGGTGGTAAGCAGCAAGTCGAGGTCGCCATCGCGATCAAAATCTGCGTACGCGAGGCCACGTCCGACCTTGGGACGTTTGAAATCAGACCCGGCCTCCAGAGTCGCATCGCGGAATGTGCCGTTGCCGGCATTCAAAAAAAGTTGAGGAGGCTGCGCGTAGCCAACATTCCGGCGAATGTTTCTCACTGTGTCGTCGATGTGTCCGTTTGCCAAAACCAGGTCTAGCGCGCCATCCAGATCGACGTCGGCAAAAATGCACCCAAAGCCCAACATCGGCTTCGTGGGAGTGCCTACGCCCGCCTGAACCGCAACGTCTTCGTAAGATCCTTTGCCTGCCGCGCGGAAGAGGCCCAACATCTCATTGTCGAAGTTTGTGATGGCGATTCCGGCGATGCCGGAATTGGTGAAGTCTCCAACGGCAACACCCATCCCCGCCCGCGCTTTTCCATCGGTACTGAAAGCGATGCCTGCGTCCACTCCTACTTCTTTGAATGTTCCGTTGCGGTTGTTGCGATAGAGTTTGTTCGGCTGCGTGTCGTTCGCTACGATCAGATCGGGCCAGTTATCGTTGTCGTAGTCGATCATCGCCACGCCAAGCGATTTCGAACTGCTGTCGAAGATGCCGCTGGTCGCGGTCACGTCTTCGAAGGTTCCGTTGCCTCGATTGTGAAAGAGCCAGCACGTTTCTCCGCGGTAGGCTTCTGGCGTGCAATAAGACTTCTGTTTTCCATCCAGACTGCAGAAGACGTCATGTTCGGGAGACCACTTCACATAGTTGCAGATGAAGAGGTCAAGAAAGCCGTCGCGGTCGTAGTCGAACCACAAAGCGGAAGTGCTGAATCCGGTCCGCCCCGCCAGGCCGCTGCTTCGCGTTACGTCAACGAACGTTCCCTTGCCAGTGTTCTTGAAAAGGCGGCTTTGCCCGACACAGGTGACAAGAAGATCGGGGAACCCATCATTGTTGTAGTCGCCGACCGCGACCCCCATCCCGTAAAGATCAGGAATATCGAGCCCGGCGGCGCGTGTGACATCGCTGAATGTACCGTTGCGATTATTTCGGTAGAGTTGGAGCGTAGTGCGTTGACTCGGATGTCCCGGCCAGTCAGATCCATTGACGAGAAGAATGTCGGGCCATCCATCGGCGTCGTAGTCGAAAAAAGCGCACCCGGATCCGAGCGTCTCAGGAAGAAACTTTCCTCCAAATGCACCGCTGTAATGACGAAAGTGAATTCCAGCGGGAGACGTGACATCGGTGAAGCTCACGGTCGATCTCTGCGAATCGGCTGCCCATGAGTATTGCTGCAATAGTCCTGCCGCGCCTGCCAAACCCGCCATTCCATGGAGAAACGAACGCCGATTCACGGGATGTTTACCAGCCCGTTTCGAATCGCGTAGACGACCAATTCCGCAGTCTTGTGAATTCCGAGTGCATCCATAATATTGGCGCGGTGCACGGCAACCGTATTTGCGCTGAGTTGAAGGTGATCGGCGATCTCCTTGTTTGATTTGCCCTCGACAATCAACTGGAGGATTTGCAGCTCGCGCGGCGTCAGACCTGCATTGCGTTCACCTTTGAGCGCCTCCGGGCGTGCAACCTCCGGGTCCAGCACAGTTTCTCCAGCAGCAACCTTCCGCACCGCGACCGGCAGTTCGAGTTCCATAGCACTTTTCAAAATGTACCCGCGCGCACCAGCCTCCATCGCTTGCCGAACCCATGTGTCTTCCGAGTGCATGCTTAACATAAGCACTGCAACTTCTGGCATCAGTTCTAGAATCTTTCGGGTGGCGGTGAGGCCAGACTCTCCCGGTAGAGCGCAATCCATAACGATGACACGCGGCTTGAGTTCCTGGGCCAAGCGGACAGCTTCCGTTCCGTCACCTGCCTCTCCGACCACCGCTATGTCGGGCTCGTCCTCAAGGATGCGGCGAAATCCGCGCCGCACCAGACTATGATCGTCGACGAGAAGAACTGAGATCTTGTTAGGCATTGCTCTCTATCGCCTCTCTCGGAACCCGCAGGCGCACGAGTGTGCCGCCCGCAGATGGCTGCAGAAATTCGATCGCACCGTTTAGAAGTTCTGCTCTTTCCCGCATGGCTACTAGGCCGATGCCCTGTCCACCATCTCGCGCGGCAAAGCCGACACCGCGATCTTCGATCTCAAGTGCCAGCGCATCAAACGCGAATTGAAGGCGCACCCAGGCGCGTTTCGATGAGGCATGACGCGCCACATTGTTGAGGGCTTCTTGCACGATTCTATAGATGTGAATCGCCGCCGTGCCCCTGACCGGAAAGGCGGCGCCCGACTTCTCGTAGGATATGACAATGCCAGTCTGCCTTTCTACCGTGGGCAGATACCAATCGAGTGTACTTTCCAAACCAGCCTCGTCGAGCATGACGGGATGCAAGGCCTGCGACAGACTGCGCACTGAATTCAAGGTGTTTTGGGCAATTTCGCGGACCTCTCGCAGTTCTCCCCGGAGAGGCGAATTTTCAGCCGTATGCTTCTCCGCTCTTCCGAGCATCGAGCCCACGGCAGTCAGCACCTGCCCAAACTCATCGTGCAGTTCGCGCGAGATGTGTCTCAAAGTGGATTCCTGAGTGGCTATCAGTTTTTGCGCGAGATCGCTGCGTTGAGCGGAGAGCGTGGCCACACGCGCGAACAAGTGCCGCGTCGCGCGGATCACAGAAAAACTGGTCACTAGGATTGCGATCAAGGTCGCCGCGAGAAAAACGTAGACCTGGCGCTGCACTCGATCGTAGATGTCGGCAATCCTGGCAGCGGCGAGTTCTTCGTTCTCATTGTTTTGAACGAGCAGCCTGGCCACGGCAGTGCTCAACGCGGCCTGCCGAGCCTGCAACGATAGTCGGATCTCGGCGCGTGCTTCATCCTGCTTGCCGTTGTTTGCCAGGGCGAAGGTGCGGTCCACTGCATCCCAAAACTGCGCCAATGCCGCACGAAGATAAGCGCGTTGTTCAGGCGTGCGTTGTACCGGAGCAACTTGCTCTTCGCGGCGAAGAGCGTCATCCAGATCGTTGCGGATTCGCTGGAACTGTGAGGACCACGCACTCAGCGGGTATGGCTCATCCGCATCAAGCATGTCGCGCATCGCGAGGCCGAGCGAATTCAAGTCATCCTGCACTCGCAGCAATTGAAGGGAATCTTTTCGACTACGCCCGGCGAGGTCGGTCTGCAGTTGCCGCAAGCCTTTAATCTGGACAGTAATGTAGGAGGAATATGCTACTACCGCGGCCAACGTAAGAATGAGACCCAGCAAGAGGCCGTTGCTCGGCGACCGCTGCGAGTTGGCTGCACGCTGCACCTATCGAGGATACGTCTTGCGCGATGCGCTCACCAGCAGTTTGCGGTGTGTGCGCGCCGCGGATACTAGTACTGCCGCCCGGCCTGTTGTTCGTTGGCGGCCGCCGTGATGCGGTTTCGAATATCCCACAAATCTTTGTAGAGCCAACTCTCCATCCGGTGCTGCAGCACCTCGACCGGCGTTCCCATTGTGCCGACAACGTGCCCACCGATAATTCGCTCAGCGAGTTTGAGATGGTGGAAGCGGAATACTTGCATCTGCTCATCAAAATCGAGCAATCGCTCCGCGATATCGTGCAATCCGAAGAATTCCTCATGCCGACGGTAAATATCGTCCACGCTCAATCCTGCACGATCGAGCTTTTCGTGGAAAGCCTGTCCCAGGCGTGGCCCAACGTGGAGCAGTGAAAGAAATCCTGGAGAGTCTAGACCGCTGCCGTGTCCCAACCCGACGCGAATGATGTGATAGTCGTAAGGAGTAATCGTCTCGAGCACGTGGAGAAGCTCGATGGGATGCGCCAACATCTGATTTGCTCGACGCATCAACCGCCCAGCATTGGCATAGTCGCCGTTAGTAATGCACTCCAATGCTCGCTCCAGCTCAAAGGCCGCTCCTTTCATCAGCAGTTCGGAACTCTGATGCACGACGATGAACGTCATCTCGTCTTTGTGGAGAAGGGTTTCAGCGGTCTTCTGCAATTGCAGTAGTTCGTCGGTCCGCAGATAACGCTCGTAATCGGATGCGCCTTTGCCGGGCAAGATCGGTTTTCTGAAATCGTCGTGGTGTGCCATGGGTGCCCCCGGTACCGGGAAGTCAGGACTGTGCGCTCTGCGCGGGATGGTGCGGCGCCCACTGCGGATCTTCCTCCGGCTTCACGATCTGCCCGTCCCTCATGTGAATGATGCTATCCCCGTATTCGGCAGCTTCCGGATTGTGGGTAATCATAAGGACAGTCTGGCCGAGATTCCGGTTTGACTGGCGCAGCATGCTCAGCACAATATCCGAGTTTCTGGAATCCAGATTCCCCGTAGGCTCATCTGCGAGCACAATTGCCGGACGGTTGATCAATGCCCGAGCAAGCGCTACGCGCTGCTGCTCGCCGCCCGAGAGCTCCGAGGGCCGGTGCTCGAGCCTTTTGTCGATGCCGAGCATCTGCGTAATCTGCTTTACGTATTCCGGATCAGGTCGCGAGAGGTTGGCAATGTCCGCGGCGATTTCTATATTCAAGCGCGCGCTCAATGTGGGCAGCAAGTTGAACTTTTGAAAGACGAAACCGATCTTGCTCTTGCGCAGCCGAGTACGCTGAGAATCCGAGAGCTTGGAAAAATCCACCCCGTCGATCACTACGCTACCCGAATCGGCTCGGGTGAGCCCCCCGAGAAGGTAAAAAAGAGTGGATTTCCCGCTGCCGGAGGGTCCAACCACGGTGACGAACTTTCCCCGAGGCACGCTGAAGGAGACGCCGCGGAGAGCTGGCACCTCGATTTTCCCTACGCGGTACGTTTTGCGCAAATCCTGCGCTTCGATGAATGCTTCCATCCATCTGAAAGATAACACGAATGACCGGGATACCGTCGTTTTCAGGCTACGGTGGCGCGCACCATAGCCTGCGGGCGCAACTCAGAAGGCCGCTTCGGTCCTCGCTTCTTCACCAACAACACGCGAATACGCTCGAGCAGTTCGGCTGGTTCGTACATCCCTTTGGGAAGAAAGACGTCAGCCATGGTATCGCGTTCAAATATTTTCACCCGGCCGGAGATCAGCATCGCCGGAGTCTGCGGGGAGAGGTTCTTGATTGCCTCGATGAGGTGCGACCCGTCCAGACCGGGCATGACGAGATCGGTCAACACCAGATCGATGCCGCCCATTCGGAATCGTTCGAGCGCATCCGCGCCATTGTTGTAGGCGGCCACGCGGTATCCACGTGTTTCGAGGAGCACCTTCCGAATCGAGAGCGATTGTTCATTGTCATCAACGCAAAGAATAGTTTTCTTGGGCTTCATTGGGGGCAACCGGGAGACTGTTGTCTGCTTTTTCTGTTTTGAAGAACCGTGAGCGAATTGCATCCTAGCGGGAACCACGACGCTGGTAAAGTGCCGCGCATGCCAATGGCACTGATGTATGAGGCATGATTGTGCAATATGCGATCCGCAGCATCAATGGCGGTGATTAACGCGATCAGACGGGAAGAGTGACCTCACCGCGAAGAACTTCCACACAATTTCCACCGACACGCACATTGATTACCTGGTTATCCTTCTTCTCGGCGCGCACAAAAATCCGACTTGCACGGTGCATTTCGATGCCTTGCTCGATCAAGACCCGTTCATCGCTCTGCGCTACACCATGCGCGACCATCCATGCTGCACAACATCCGGCGGCTGAACCGGTGGCGGGATCCTCTCCGTTATAAAAGAACATGCGGGCATGTAGCCGCGACTCAGGATCAACCGTCTCGCGAGAAACAAAATAAAGAAACTTGCCGCCACTCTTCTCGAGGTACTCAGTGGCTCGCTTCAGGTCGACACGCAAGGTGCGAAACTTTTCAAGCGACCGGACCGCCGCAATCGTAAATGTAAGACCAGTGGAAACGGTTTGGATCGCGAGATCATCGAAATCGCTCGCATTGAGATTCGTAAACCCAGCGATCACGCTGGGTTCGTGCACGGCTCCAAACTGCGGATCCTTCTGCGACATCTCACCAAACGCAGGCCGTCCTGGTTCCTGTTCGAAGCGTACAGGTACCATTCCCACATTCAGCGCCAGTCGCACTTCCGACGCCTGACTACGTCCGCGCAACGCAAAAGCAGTACCCAATGTCGGATGTCCCGCAAAAGGCAACTCCTCTTGGACGGTGAAAATCCGCACTCTGACACCCCGGTCTTTCTCGGTCGCGGCGTCGCCGGGAAGGACAAATGTCGTTTCCGACAGATTTGTCTCGCGCGCGATGGCCTGCATCTGTTCCGTGGTCAAATTACGTCCATCGAGAAAGACTGCCAACGCGTTACCCGTGAGCGCACAATCGGTGAAAACGTCCAATTGCACCATTGCGAGTTTCCTGGTTGACTCTGCCATCCCGAGATTCTACGCCGCTCCGCACGATCGTCGCCTCTGCGTTTACGATGAATTGTGGGGCGATGCCGGATTTGACGCGGCCGCTTTTTGCTGGATATCCTATTTCACACAACTTTAGTAGGGTTTAGGCTTCACTCGCCCCAGCACTCATTGCGATTCTCAGCGGAAGGAAGGAACATCATGCCTCTACGAATCAATTCTGAAGCACCCAATTTCACGGCCGAAACGACCCAAGGCAAGATCAATTTTCATGAATGGATCGGGGATGGCTGGGCAATCCTATTTTCTCATCCCAAGGACTTCACGCCCGTTTGCACCACTGAACTGGGCTACATGGCGGGATTGCAACCCGAGTTCGCCAAGCGGAACACGAAGATTCTCGGGCTGAGCGTCGATCCGGTGACCAATCACGGCAAGTGGGCCGCAGATATCGAAGAGACACAGGGACACAAGGTGAGCTACCCGATGATCGGCGATCCGGAACTGAAGGTCGCGAAATTGTACGACATGCTTCCGGCGGAGGCCGGGGACTCGTGCGAAGGTCGCACCGCTGCGGACAATGCCACCGTTCGTACTGTCTTTGTTGTCGGTCCAGACAAGAAGGTCAAAATGATGATGGTCTATCCGATGAGCAGCGGCCGGAATTTCGACGAAGTGTTGCGCGTTCTCGACTCGCTGCAACTCACCGCCAAGCACAACGTCGCTACTCCGGTAAACTGGAAACCAGGTGGCGATGTAATCATTCCTACTTCTGTCAGTGACGAGCAAGCGAAGCAGAAGTATCCAGCAGGATTCAAGACTCTGAAACCATATCTGAGAGTGGTAGCGCAGCCCAGGTAGCGTGGGAGGAGTCGCCGACGGCGAACTAACTAGGAAGCGCACGTGGTCCGGTGACTGCCCCGGTCTTCAAATGTGCTTCCCGCTTCTGATCACTTTTGTCTTCAGTGGCTTAGGTGGTCTACGATGCTGCACATTTGGTGCTATTTGGGCACTCCGGTAAGATTTTGTGCAGTAGATTGTGCAGTAGATTGATGTTTAGCAATGCGCGTCCTTTATTTTTGACTCGCCTCGATATCTTTCATGAGCAGCATAAGATGTAGGTCATTTACGACACAGTCTTCAAAGTCGAAATGCCGATAGAACCCCTTTGCTTCTTCATCAATTGCATGAACAAGAATTGCGCGAGCGCCGATTTCTTTCGACGCGGCAAGGCAACGTTGCAGGGCGTCCTTTAGTAGGGCCGGCCCGATGCCTTGTTTTTGCTCGGCCTTATCAAGCGCCAGGCGTGCTAAGAGAATTACCGGGATCGGATACGCAGCTTGCCCTTTGGCGGCACGTACGGACGCTTCCTCTCGTCGGATGCTTGATGCTGACAATGAATAGTAGCCGACTACACGATTTTCTCGGTGCACGACGTAGGTTCTGGCCGAGCCGGACTGTTGGGCAGAAAGTGCGAATTTCTGGAGCCATTCAGTCAGTGAGGGGTGTTTGCCGCAGTCGAACTCGTCAAGCTTGTGATGCTTGGCAAGAGGTTCGACTGCGGACAATTCGTTTGGGTTATTTCCGGTCAAGGACTGATGGTTCCGACATCAATCGAGCTAACCGGTCATGATGATTGGCGGGCCGATCCAAAGCTGCAATGAAAGCTTCCCATTTCGCAGGAGGAAGCACAAATTCCTTCTGGTCCGCTAAAACCATCTCGGCTTTTGCTTGTGCGCTAGAGAGAACGAAATCCGTTAGGTTTTGCCCTTGAACGGCGGCCCCGCGTTCAATAAAAGACTTCTGCTGCCGAGTCGTGCGTAGATCGATGCGACATGCCTTCGCTGCTAGGTGCGTCATTGGGCCTCCTCGTACGTACAATGTACAGCGACCAAGCTAAAATTGCAACTAAATTCTTATCATGGCGAACAAATAGCGAATATATTCCGGTCCTCCGCGATGGACGGAGTGCGCAAACGCGTCCTGAGGATTGTTTCTTCGATCCTGGCAGCGCCCAACCTTTTCGCAGTACGAAGGCGGTGCCAGAGGCGAGCCCGAAGGTAAC
>Ga0126369_10000156_pt1 | contig 41841 bp, 52 predicted proteins | sample PanSoiMetaPlot_1_FD_109646 | JGI IMG/M metagenome (GOLD analysis project Ga0126369, IMG submission 109646) | Tropical forest soil microbial communities from Panama - MetaG Plot_1 | ecosystem: Environmental > Terrestrial > Soil > Tropical forest > Bulk soil | place: Panama | collected 2016-02-17
AGCCCAGCTCGCGCAGCAGCCCGGTCAGCACGCCCAGCTCGGGCCTGGCCGGGCCGATCGCGTCGAGGCCCGCCCACGGCGGCGCCTCGGCTTCCGGGCCTCCGGTCGGGCCGAAAGCGTCAAGCTGCTGCCAGCCGGAGCGCTGGTTCGTCGCGGAGCGTCCAGGCCGCTGCGGCCGCCGCGGCCTGCCAGGAGAGCCTGGCCTGCCTTGCCACTGCGGCCTGCCGCCAGGGTCGGGCTGGCGTGGGGGATAACCCTGCTCAGTCACGGCGCGCCTCCCTGACTGGCACCTGAACCGTGCGTTAACGACGGCACGCGGATCTGAATCTTGCGAAAGTGTACTTGTGCGCGCACCCCCGATGTGCGACAGATCAGAACATTTGGGTAGTCAGGTTCAGCGACCGGCCGGGCCGCTCCGGGCCGCCGGGCGCCCTGCCAGCCCCGCGAGCCGGTCAAGGACACTGCCCCAGCGTTGGCCGACGGCGGTCACGGTCACATCTCTGGGCTCGTCGTCCGGATCGCCGTCAGGCGCTTGCGTCGCCTGCGTTGCCGGCGCCGCCGGGGACCAGTCGATGCAGATCTCCAGGCGATCAGCGGCCAGATCCTCGACCAGGCCAGCGCCCCACTCCACTACTGTCACGCAACGGCCGGTGTCCGCGTCCAGGTCCAGGTCATCCACCTCGAGCCTGCTGCCAAGCCGGTAGGCGTCGGCGTGCACGAGGTCGGGGCCGTCGCCCAGGTTCGGGTGGAGGCGGGCGATGACGAACGTCGGAGAGGTGATCGGGCCCCTGACGCCGAGGCCCAGGCCGATGCCCTGGACCAGGGTGGTCTTTCCAGCTCCGAGCGGACCGGTGAGCACGAGCAGGTCGCTGGGCCGAAGCTGCTTGGCGAGCTCGGCCCCGAGGGCGCGCATCCGCGCGGCACCGAGAATCTCGATGCGCACCTGCTCAGGCATCGCCGGCCTGCGCGAGCGCCTTCGTCGCCAGGCCGGCGATGGCCTCGTTCACCTGTTCCGGGCGCTCGAGTATCACTGAGTGTCCGGCGCCGTGCACGGTCACCAACTCGGCGCCGGAGATGCCCGATGCGATCTCGGTCGACCAGCTTGGGTCAACGATCCGGTCTCGGTCGCCCGTCAGCACGAGCACCGGAATCTTGCCGAGCACCGTGAGCGCATGCCGCTTCTCATGCCCGGCCAGCGCGACATAGAAGTCGGCGACCACGTCGATCGGGGTTGCCCTGATCACCCGCTCGACGAAGTCCACGACGGTGGGGCTTACCTTGGGGTCGCCGAAGGCGATCCGCTTCGTGCCGAGGAAGGCTAGGTCGCTGGCCGAATGGCGGCCGCGCTCTACGACGTCCGCCAGCCTGCCCTTTGACGCCCCCGTCACCATCGACGGCATGGCGCGCCGCACGGCGGGCCTGATCAGCGCGGGCATCCAGAGGGTAGGGTCGACCGTCGAGGCGGCGCTGGAGATCAGCACGACACCGATGACCTTGGTTCCGAACAGCTCGGGGTGCTGGTCGGCCAGTGCCATGACGGTCATGCCGCCCATAGAGTGCCCAATGAGCACCACCTTGCTGTCGCCTGGCGCGGTGGCCATGAGCACCTCATGCAGGTCGGCTCCAAGCTGGTCGATGCTCACCAGGTCCGGATCCGACTTGCCGGACCGGCCATGGCTGCGCTGGTCCCAGAACACGCATCGGGCGCTGCGCTCCAGCCCGGCCCGCTGGTAGTACCAGACGTCGAGGTTGAGGCAGTAGCCGTGACTGAAGATGAGCGTTACCGGGGCATCCTCGCTTCCCGCGATCTCGACGTGCAACGGCAGCCCGTCGTCGGCGCGGACGGTCATCGCCTCGCCGCGGATGTCGCCGAATGGCTCGCCCGCCGCGGGATCGGGCCGAAGCCTGATCCGGCCAACCGCGATCTTCTCGGCCATAACCACGATGCCGGTGGCGGCCGCCACCGCGCCGGCGGCGATGCCGGCGACGCCTCCCAGCCGCCGCAAGCTGACCATCAGACCTCCGCTGCCACTGGCGACTCAGCCGCCTGGCCGCCGGTTACCCAACAGTAGCTTCTCGGGATCTTCGCGGTAAACCGCGTCACGATGTCGTAGGAGATCGTGCCGAGCACGTCCGCCCACTCCTGCGCAGTCGGCTCGCCCTCATCGCCTGGCCCGAAGAGGACGACCTCATCGCCCGCTTCCACCGGCAGGTCGCCCGCGTCGATCACGCACTGATTCATGCAGACCGTGCCCGCGATCGTGTGCCGACGACCGCGCACGAGCACCTGGGCGGTGTTCGCCGCCGAGCGCGGGATCCCCTCGTTGTAGCCGAGCGGCACCAGGCCAAGCGTGGCGGGCGCAGGCGTGACGTACCTGTGCCCGTAGGACACTCCGGTGCCCGCCGCGACCCGCTTGGTCTGCACCAGGTGGGTCCGCACGGTCATGGCCGGGCGCAGCCAGTCCGGCGGCCCGCCCGGCAGCGTGCACAGGCCGGTCACACCGCCGCCCGGGCGCACCAGATCGAACCAGGTGTCGGGCCTGGTCAGCAGCGCGGGCGTGTTGGCAAGGTGCCTGACCTGCGGCTGGACCCCGATCCGCTGCGCCTCGGCGAGCGCCGTCCGGAACGCGTCGAGTTGGGCGTCGACGCTCGGATGCCCGGGGATGTCGGCGCATGCCAGATGCGACCAGATGCCGATGATCTCGCACCTGCCTGCCGCCTGCTCGGCGGCCGCGGCCGCCACCACGGCGGGCCAGTCCGCGAGCGTAGCGCCCCCGCGACTCATTCCGGTGTCCGCCTTCAGATGCAGGCGGGCGGGCCGGCCTGCCCTTTCGGCCGCCGCGCCGATCTGGCTGACCAGGGACACGGTCGCGGCCGTCAGGTCTACGTCATGAGCAATCGCGTCGGCGTGCGGAGCGTCCGGCGCGGCGAGCAGGCAGAGCAGGGGGACGGTGAGGCCTGCGCGGCGCAGCCGAACCGCCTCTTCGATGCCATTGACGCCCAGCCAGCTGGCACCGCCCGCCAGCGCCGCGCGAGCGGTCTCGATCATGCCGTGCCCGTAGGCGTCCGACTTGACGACGGCCATGACCTGCGCGCCGGCGACGTGCGCCGCCATGGCGGCCACGTTCGCCCGGATCGCGCTCAGGTCGATGATCGCTTCAGGGTGCCCGTCCATGACCCCACAGTGTGCCAGCACGCGGCCGCCGCATCGGCACCATGTCAGTCTGATCGATACCATCGAAGTGCCTGCCCCGTGACCCGCGCGATGGTGTCGAAGTCCCGGTCATGGTGCGGCAGCGTGAGGTCATGCAGTTCCGCCGTCGCGGCGACAAGCAGATCGATCGGACCGGCGCTTCGATGTGCGCCCCGCCTTGTCAGGCCCTCTTGTACCTCCCATGCTCGGGCGAACGCCCGGTCATCGGCGGGCACCCAGCCGATCCGGTCGTTGCGATGAGCTGGCGGAGGACAAACTGCTACGATCCCTACGATCCCTACGATGCCGTCTATAGGTGGCTAGTCGCATCCGCCGCCGGCAGCCGACGGCAAGACCGGGAAGGCGGGGAGCAGTGCGCTCACACGCGCCTCGGCACGCTGACCGATCATGGCGCTCGCGAGCGACCGCGCCGACCGCGCTCTGGTGTGGCCTCGCGGCGATCGGCATGGCCAGCCTCGTCGGCGCGGCCGGGGCTACGAACGCCGCCGCGACCAACGTCCAGGCCCCGCCGCCAGCCGGGCGGTACAACGTATCGGCCCCGCACTCGCCAGCTCTGGAGCGCCTGCTGGCCGGAACGCGCTCCGCGCCCGCCCTGGCCGCGCCGCTGATCACCCCTTACCTGAAGGGCATCGACGTCTCGTCGCAGCAGCACGCGGGTGGTGCCCAGATCAACTGGGCCCAGGTAGCCGCCGCCGGCTACGGATTCGCCTTCGTCAAGGTCACCGAAGGCTCGTATTACGTCAACCCGTACTACGCCGCCGACACTGCCGCTGCCCAGCGGGCAGGGATTGTCACCGCCGCCTATCACTTCGCGATCCCTAATGACTCGAGCGCGAGACTGCAGGCCGACCTGGCGCTGAACGCTGCCGGAGATCCCAACGCGTTCAACGCCGGCGGCGATCCCGCCGCGGGCGGCCGGACCCTTCCGATCATGCTCGACCTCGAGTACGACCCATACGCGGGCCTGGACCACACGAACGAGTGCTATGGCCTCTCGCAGTCGGCTATGGTCGCCTGGATCTCCGCGTTCGTCGCGGAGATCCAGCGCCGCACCGGGCAGCCACCCGCGATCTACACGATCGCGCCGTGGTGGGCCACGTGTACGGGCGGCAGCGCCGCGTTCAGCGCTGACCCGCTCTGGGTAGCGTCGCCGGGCGGCACCAGCCCGACGCTGCCGGCCGGCTGGTCGAACTGGGAGTACTGGCAGTTCACCTCGGCTGCTACCGTGCCCGGAATCGTCGGCCACACCGATGTCAGCAATTTCAGCGCGGCCAATCCGGACGCCGCAGACCCGGCCATGCAGAGCAATGCCACGGGCAGTACGGTCACCCTGCAGCCGCACGCGCTCGACGCTCTCGCCGGCCAACCCGTGACCTGGTCGGCAACCGGCCTGCCGCCGGGCCTGGCCATCGACCCGCCAACCGGCAAGATCACCGGCACACTGCCGGCGACCGCAGCAACCTATCCGGTCACGCTCACCGCAACCGACGCGGCATTGAACGCCCAGCACCTGGCTTTCAGCTGGCAGGTGCACGGACCCGTCACAGCGATGCCCGGCAAGCAGCACACCACCGCGGGTGCGGCAGTGAATCTGCAGCTCCACTTCCAGGACGGGCTGGCTGCACGGTGCTCGCTGACCTTCGAAGAGTTTGGACTACCGTCAGGCCTGTCCATGAGCCCATGCGGCCGGATCACTGGCTGGCCCACCCATCCGGGCAGCTACCACGTGACGATCACCGCCGTTGATTCAGGGGGTGTCGCCGGTGGCACCTACCTCGACTGGACGGTCGCGCCGCCCCGCATCGTTGGCGCGGGGCGCGTCCGCCTCGCGATCGCTGACAAGTGCCTCGCGGTCCCGGCCGGGATCACCACACGGATCTGGACCTGCGGCACGTCCGCCGGCCAGCAGTGGCAAGTCGCCCAGAACGGGACGATCCGCGTTGGCGGCCATTGCCTGGCCGAGCTGAGCTCAACGAGTACCGCCCCGGTGCTCAGGGCATGCACGAACAGGTTCGGCCAGATCTGGCGGCTGACCAGGGCCGGAGGCATCGCCAGCGCCCAGTCCGGGCTTTGCCTCACCGATCCGGGGGCAAGCAGCAAGGACGGTACCGCGGTCAGCCTGGCCTTCTGCGCCGGCACACAGCGACAAGCCTGGACGCTGCCGCCCGCCCCGCTGGCCGTCGGCCTGGGCCGCTGCATCGCGGGCAGAGCACGCCCGGTCAGCCTCAGCCTCACCCGCTGCGGCACGAGCCAGCAGGTCGGCCAGGCCTGGACCATCTCGCCGCGCGGCACGATCTCGGTTCCCGGCGGCTGCCTCACCATGACCAGCGCGGCGGTCGGCGCGCGGGTCACGCTGTCTGCCTGCCCTTCCCCCTCAGCGCGGAGCTTCCCCGCGCAGCGGTGGCAGCCAATGCCAGGCCCGGAACCTACGCCAGGCCGCCAGCCAATGCCCGGCCCGTCAGGCACCGGGACCTTCCTCGTAAACCAGGCCTCGGGCCTGTGCCTGACCGTACCGCCGCAGCCCGCCTCGGGTTCCCCGCTCGCCCTCGGGTACTGCCTGGCTGGCTATCCCAGCCTCACCTGGCGCCTCGGCTAACGCCGCGGAGCCGAGTGGTACTCCGCCCAGATGTCGACCGCCTGGCGCAAGTTGAGCGCGGCCACGGCCTCGCGCGGCATCCCGACCGTGTGGATCAGGCGGTCGGCCAGCCAGTCGGGGACCGGCTCCGGATCAGGCGCTGGCAGATCTGCCAGCCTGATGTTCCCGGCGAGCTGGCCCAAGCGCTCGACGACGTCACGCAACAAGATCAGCTCTGGCCGGTCTGTGCCGGATCGCCTGATGCGCGCGACCGCCTCCGCGTAGACGGCCGCGTCCGCCCGGGCGCCGACGGCCCGGATCTCGCAGATCTCGATATTCTCGGAAACCAGGCGGTACACGATGCGCCAGGTGTTGCGGCCGACGACCAGCTTGCGGAATCCGGCTAGCTCAGCGCCGAGCGGGTAACCAGCTCGGGGATTCTCCAGCAGCAGAAGAACCTTCTCGAGCACCCTGGGCGCGATCTCGGGTCCGAGTCGCCTCAGGTCATCGATGGCCGCGTCGGTGAATACAACCTGAGGGGCATCGCTAGTCATCGGGCAAGGCAGCCAGCGACTCCCTGGTATGACCGAACGCAGCAAGCACCTCGTCCAGACCAGCCCGCTCCCCGGTGTCCGTCACGGAGCGTGCCAGAACCAGCGCGAGATCGCTCAGATCGGCGGCGGCCCGCTCGATGTCGGCCATCCGACGGATGCTCACAACGGCGGCGACGGGCCTGCGATGCCGGGTGACGACGACGTCGGAGCCCTGCTCGGCGTCCGCGACCAGGCGCGCCACACCGCGCTGGGCCGCCTCGGTCACACTGAGCTGAGTTGGCTGATGCAAGAGCGTCATGCCAAGACTATACAGCTAGCTATACAGATTGACGGCGCAAGCGCCCGGCTGGTTCCGGCTCGGCTTGACCGGGGCCGATGTGGTTAGGTACAGCCATGGCAGACCTCATCCCCCGCGCAGTCCTGTTCGGCAACCCGGAACGGGTCAGCCCCCGGCTGTCACCCGACGGCAGGCGGCTCGGCTGGATCGCCCCGCACGACGGGGTGCTCAACGTCTGGGTCGCGCCGATCAGTGCCGAGTCCGGCGTTGATTGGGACAGCGCCGAGGTGGTGACCGACGACACCGACCGCGGGATCCGCGTGTTCGTCTGGGCGCACGACAACGTGCACCTGCTCTACCTGCAAGACGTTGGCGGCGACGAGAACTGGCGGCTCTACGACGTCGACCCGACTACGGGCACCCGCCGCGATCTCACGCCGTTCGAGGGGGTCCAGACGCAGCTGGTCGGCATGGAGCGGGACTTCCCGCACGAGCTGCTTCTCGGCCTGAACAAAGACAATCCCGAGCTCCACGACGTATACCGGCTCGACCTGCGCACCGGTGAGCTGGCCAGGGAAGTGGAGAACCCCGGCTTCATCGCGTTCCTCGCCGACGCCAGCCTGGTGGTCCGTGGCGCCTTCGCGCCGCATCCAGATGGGGCCATCTCGTTGCTCGTGCGCGATGCCTCGCGCGGCGACGGGGCCGACGGCGACTGGCGCGAACTGCTGGCCATCCCAGCCGACGACGCGATTAGCACCGACGCGGTCGCGTTCAGCGCCGACGGAGAGTCGCTGCTGCTGATCAGCTCGGTGGGCGAGCAGACCGCGCGGCTGGTCAGGGTCGACCTGGCCACCGGGGAGCAGGTTGAGCTCGCAGGCGATGCCGACCAGGTCGCCGACGTGAGCGGGGTCAAGATCGACCCGCGCACCCGCCAGCCGCAGATCGTCACCCTGCTCAAGGACCGCTCCGAGTACCTAGTGCTAGACCCTGCCGTCGCTGGCGACCTGGCTGGGATCCGTGCGCTGCACGACGGCGATCCCATGTTCGAGGGCTGCGATGACGCCGACGCGGCCTGGCTGGTCGGGTTCACCAACGACTCAGGGCCCATCCCCTACTACGCCTGGGACCGCGCGGCGGGGACCGGGCGGTTCCTGTTCGAGCACCGGCCAGAGCTCAACCGGTACGCACTCGCTCCGATGACTTCGTTCTCTTATAAGGCCAGGGACGGCCTGCTCGTGCACGGGTATGCGACGTTCCCGCTCGATGCTGAGCCGAAGGCGCTGCCCACGGTGCTCAACGTGCACGGCGGGCCGTGGGCACGGGACGCATGGGGTTTCGACCCCGAGGCCCAGTGGCTGGCGAACCGCGGCTACCTCTGCCTGCAGGTGAACTACCGCGGGTCCACCGGCTACGGCAAGGCCTTCGTCAACGCGGGTGACCGCGAGTGGGGCGCGGCGATGCAGGATGACCTGACCGACGCCGTCGCGTTCGCGGTGCAGCAGGGTTGGGCCGACCCTAAGCGGGTCGCGATCTTCGGCGGATCCTACGGCGGGTACGCGGCGCTGGCCGGGGCGACGTTCACGCCCGATGTGTACTGCTGCGCGGTCGACATCGTTGGCCCGTCCAACCTCAAGACGCTGATCGAGACCGTCCCGCCATACTGGGCGCCGATGATCGCCCAGTTCCACCGCCGGGTAGGCGATCCGGAGAAGGACGTCGACTTCTTGTGGTCCCGCTCACCGTTGTCGCGCGCCGACCAGATCCGCATCCCCATGCTGATCGCCCAGGGCGCGAACGACCCGCGGGTCAAGCAGGCCGAGTCCGAGCAGATCGTCGCGGCGATGACGGCAGCCGGGATCGAGCACGAGTACATGCTCTTCCCCGACGAGGGGCATGGTTTCGCCAAGCCTGAGAACCGGATGCGCTTCTATGCGGCCGCTGAGCGGTTCCTCGCCAGATACCTGGGCGGCCGCTCGCAGGATTAACGCCGCCCGCGGCGGGCCTAGCTGCTGACCACGCAACTGCTGCTCTCGCCGGTTTGCGGGAACGCGTGGGCGAGCGCGGCGGCGATCATCTTCGCGCGGTTCTCGTATCCGAGCGAGGTGTAGTGGATCCCATCGGAGATGAACCACTTCGGCGTGACCTCGGCGGCCCAGTCGTAGATCCGCATGTTGGGGTACCTGGCACAGTCACGCAAGAGCGCCTGATTCCATCGCCGCATGTTCGATTCGGCGTAGGGCCCGCTCCTGACCAGGGATTTCACGTTCACCCAGAGGACCGGCTCACCGCGGGTCACCGCCATCATCCGGACGATCCGGTACTGGATGCTGTAGTTCGAGCCGGCCGCGACGTCGGCGGTGTCGTCGGTGCCGAGCGCGAGCACCCAGCAGCCGCGGAAGCCGCCGCGAATGATCCGCCTGGCCGCGTCGTGGGCGTTCACTCCGCCGGGCAGGACCTCCACGATGGAGCGGGCGCCCTCGACGTCCATGATGACGGTCCGGGCACCCACGTCCAGGTACCTGGCCACGATCCGCTGCCGGGGATTGGGCAAGTAGCTGGGGGAGTTCAGGCCGTCCGAGGTCGAGTCGCCGATGTGCACGACGCCGGCGCAGGATGTCCGCAGCGGTCCGAGGACGTCAGGCAGGATCTCCGTCGCCCCCAGCGCGCGCAGCGCCCGCACCATCGGCATCTGGCTCGCTGTGCCCTGCATGCCCGCCGCGGACGCCGAGGCGGAGCTGGCGGTGCCGGCCCGGTTCGCCACCACCGATTTGGTCACCGGCAGCTGCAGCGCGCCGGATGAGGCAACCGAACCCACCGCCGCGCCCTGCTCCGGTCCGTGCACCAAGCCCGATAGCCCCGCTCCGGCGAGCACGACCACTCCGGCCGCGGCGGATGCGGCGGACGCGGTGACCCATCTGGGCGCGCCCGCTCCGATCGGCCCGGCCGGCCTGGCCGCCTCGCGCGATGCGCGCGCGGACCTGGAGCGAGCCCAGAGCCGCCCGATGGCACCGTGGCGGACCGGTTCCTCGATGTACTTCCAGGACAGGGCGGCCAGCAGCACAGCGGCCCCGGTCTGCAGGAAGGCCCGCAGCCAGTTTGGCCCGGCGTTCAGCGGCGTAGTGAGCACGATCACCGGAAAGTGCCACAGGTAGATGCCGTAGGATCGGACGCCGATCCAGCGCAGCGGCCGGCAGCCGAGCATGACGGCCACCGCGCCGCCTGAGTAAGTCACCGACGCCACCACCGCCGTGGTGGCGACGGACAGCAGCACCAGCCCGCCCCGGTAAGCGAACGGCGAGTACTCGCCGACACGCCACACCATCAGGCCGATCACGGCCAGGCCGACCAGGCCAGCGACGTCGGCGGCCATCTTGGTCCGCCGCGACAGCGCGACCGAGCCTGTCGTGCCTGGCCACGCCATGGCCAGGGCGGCGCCGATGAGCAAGCCGAAGGCACGGGTGTCGGTCCCCTCGTAGACCCTCGTCGGGTCCATGCCGGGCTGGTACAGCAGGTCCATCACGACGAACGAGACCGCGGCCAGGACGAGGGTGGGCATGAGCAGCCTGCGCGCTCCGGCCGCGCCGCGCTTTCGCGCCCAGAGCAGCCCGGCTAGCAGCAACAGCGGCCAGAGCAGGTAGAACTGCTCCTCGACGGCCAGAGACCACAGGTGATCCATGGGCGCTGGCGGCGCGAATCTGGCGAAGTACGACTGGTTCTTGGCGATCAGGTACCAGTTGCTGAAGTAGCCGCTTGCGGCTGCTACCGCGCTGCGCAGGCCGCCCAGCCTGGCCCGATCGGCTGCCGTAACCCACGCGGTTACCACGGCGAGCATGACGAAGAGAGCCGGCAGCAACCGCCGCGCACGGTGCAGCCAGAAGACGCGCAGCCGCATCGCGCCGTCGGCCGACCACTGGTCGAGCAGCAGGCTCGTGATAAGGAACCCGCTCAGCGTGAAGAACACCCCGACGCCGAGCAGGCCGCCCTGGGCCCAGCCGAATTGCTCGTGATAGGCGATGACGGCCAGCACCGCTATCGCGCGCAGGCCGTCAAGGCCCGGCAGGTACCGCTGGCGTGAACTTATCGGCCTTGGCACGTTCCCCCCCGGTGGCACGGCACATCTCACCCGATCAGCGAGATCGGTGATCCGCAGGCACGAGGGGAATTACCCGCGGTGATCTCTCGGCTAGGTATCGCGGCAGGCAAGGCTATTCAAAACCGCGCGGCGATTACCTGACGACCTGGCCCTTGCTGCGTCCATTCATCGGGAACGCCCTGGCTAGCGCCTGAGCTATGGCATGGGCCCGCATCCGGCAGCCCAGCGGGTTGTAGTGGATCCCGTCCGGCAGGAACCAGCCTGGCCGCGCCAGCGCGGCCCAATCGAAGATGCGCATGTTCGGGTACGTGCGCAGCACGCTCACCAGGGCACGGTCCCACTGCCTCTCGTGCGCGATGGACCAGTACCCGCCGGACAGGCGGGTGACCGTGTCGACCCACAGGACGGGCTGGCCGCGGGTCACCGCCATCATCGCGCCGATCCGGTCCTTAAGGCCGACCGGCGATCCGGCGGCGACGTTGGCGGCGTCGTTTGTGCCGAGCGCGAATACCCAGCAGCCGCGGTAGCCTGCCCGGCTCCATCGACGTGCCACGTCATAGCCATTCACCTGGCCTGGCAGCGCCTCAACGATGGAGCGCCCGCCTGACGCGTCCATCAGCACCCGCCGGACACCGACTTGCGCGTAGCGAGCCCCGAGCCGCTGCGCTGGGCCGGGGATGTCAGCAGCCGAGATCAGGTCCACCGACGTCGAGTCGCCAATGTGCGCGACTGATCGGCATGAGGTGCGCAGCCGCTCAGGCCGGACCCGGGCGTTCATCGTCGCGGCCGCGCGATGGGCAGCCAGCCGCGCTGGGGCCCGCCCGTGCCGGGGTGCCGCCGCGGCCAGCAGCGCCGCCATCGCCGCCGCCGCCGTCACCGCTGCCAGCGCGCCCAGCGCGGCCAGCGTGCGACGGCCGATCCGGAACAAGCGAGTCTTCATGCATGGTCAACGCATGGCCTGGCCGCGGCGCATGCGTGACGTGGCTCACGGTCGTCGCACCGGCGACCAGGAATCGTAGGCTGACGTCAGTGAAAAGGCCGTACGTCCTGCTGAGCTGCGCGATGTCGGTCGACGGGTACACCGACGACGCGTCGGACCGGCGGCTGTTGCTCTCGTGCGCCGCTGACCTGGACCGCGTGGATGAGCTGCGGGCTAGCTGTGACGCCATCCTGGTCGGCGCGGGCACGATCCGCGCTGACAACCCGCGGCTGCTGCTGCGCTCGCAGTCCCGCAGGCAGGCCAGGACCGCCGCCGGGCTCGGCCCGGACCCGATCCGCGTCGTGCTCTCCCGTGCAGGCGCGCTCGACCCCGCAGCCGCGATCTTCACCGCGCGTGGGCCGCGGGCGATCGTCTACGTGGCCGTGCAGGCCGCCCAGGGCGCCAGGGAGCGGCTGGGAGCGGCCGCCGAGGTGGTCAGCGCTGGCGATCAGGCCGCCGATTTCGGCACGGTCCTGGCCGACCTGCGCGATCGCGGTGTGCGGCGCCTGCTCGTGGAGGGCGGGCAGTCGGTTCGCACCCAGTTCCTGCAGGCTGGCCTGGCGGACGAGCTCCAGCTCGCCATCGCGCCGTTCCTCGTCGGCGATTCACGCGCGCCCAGGCTCGCCGGCGACGGGGCGTTTGCTGCTGATCCCGCCCATCGGGCCCGCCTGGTCCAGGTGCGTCAGGTGGGCGACATGGCCGTCGCGACGTACCAGCTATCCGTTGGTCCCGGCCGCCCGGACCACCCTGTACGCCTCAGGTAGGGAGGCAATGAGGTCGCTCGCGCCGATGGGCGCATCCCTTGCGGCCAGGCGCCCGGCCAGCCCGTGCAAGAACGCCGCCGACGCGGCCGCTGAGCGGGGCGGCCATACGCCCTGCGCCAGCAGCGCCCCACCCAGCCCCGAGAGCACATCCCCGGATCCGGCGGTGGCCAGCCATGGCGTCCCGGTCGGGTTCACGTGGACGGGCTCAGCGGGGTCGGCAGGCGCGACCAGCGTGGTGGAGCCCTTGAGCAGCACCGTGACGCCGAGCTTGGCCGCGGCCCGGCGGGCCCATTCCAGCCTGCGCGCCTCGATCTCCCCGGGCTCGGCCCCGACCAGCCTGGCGAGCTCGCCTGCATGCGGCGTGATGAGAGTGGCCGCTCCAGCCGGCCGCGACAGCAGGTCCTCGCGCCGCGCCAGGATCGTCAGGCCGTCAGCGTCCACGAGAACCGGCAGCGGCGTCGCGAGCACGGCCGCGAGCAGGTCTTCGGCCTCGCCGCCGGTGCCAAGTCCGGGTCCGGCGACCCAGGCCTGGACCCGGCCGGCCGCGGTCACCGCTGCTGCCCGGGGCGCGCCCGGCGCGTCGGCGGCATGCTCGGTCATCGTGATCACGGCCTCTGGCCAGCGCTGCCTGACCACCTCCGCGGCGCGGGCCGCGGTCACCAGCCGGACCATCCCGGCACCCCCGCGCACGGCCCCGCCGACGACCAGAGCCGCCGCCCCGGTGTACCTCTCGCTGCCGGCCAGCACGCCAAGAACGCCCCGGCGGTACTTGTCCGACTCCGCGCCGAGCAGCGGCAGCAGCGCTGCAACGTCCGCCGCCTGGAGCGCGACGGCCTGCGGCGGCGCTGCTAGATGCGGCCGCAAGCCGATGTCGATGAGTTCGACCGTCCCGGCATAGCTCGCGCCGGGATCGATCAGCAGGCCGGGCTTCAGCGCCCCGAAGGTCACGGTGACGTCGGCGCGGATCGCAGCGCCCGCCATGACGCCAGTGTCGGCGTCCACGCCGCTCGGCAGGTCGGCCGCGACGACCAGCGCCCCCGCTTCGGCAGCCCGGGCCGCCAGGCCGGCCAACGCCGCAGCGGGCTCGCGAAGACCGCCGTGCCCGCCGATGCCGAGGATGCCGTCGATGATCAGGTCCGCGCTGGCGATCGCAATGGCGGCCTCCGCTACGCTCACCGCCCTGTCGGCGGGCGCATCCCGTTCCTGCGCCCGCACAAGCCGGCCGCCGGAGCGGCTGAGCGCGCGCGCCGCGTCCTCGTGCCACTTAGTTCCCGTCGCCACCGCGGTGACGCTGGCGCCGCGCGCGGCAAGCCTCGCGCCCGCGTATAGCGCGTCGCCACCGTTGTCCCCGGTCCCGGCGAGGACGACCACCCGCGCGCCGTAGGCCGCGCCGAGCAGCCGCTGGCACACCGCCGCCAGCCCGGCAGCTGCCCGTTGCATCAGCGTGCCGCCGGGCAGCAGCGCCATCAGGCTGCGTTCGGCATCTCGCACGGCCGACGTGCCGTAACCGGACCGCACGGCTCAGCTCGCCCGCTCGGCGACGACGATGGCGACGCACATGCCGCCGTCGTGAGTCAGCGACAGGTGCCAGGCCGTGACGCCGTGCCGGGCGGCGGCCGTGGCCACCGTGCCGCGCACCGTCAGCGACGGCTTGCCCGCCGCGTCGTGGCCGACCTCGGCGTCGGTCCAGCGCAGGCCGGCCGGGGCGCCGAGCGCCTTGGCGAGCGCCTCCTTCGCGGCAAAGCATCCGGCAAGCGAGCTTGGCCGGCTTGCGGATTCCCGTTCCGCCGCGGTGAACAGCCGCGACGCCAGCTCGGGGGTCCGGCGCAGCGCATCATCGAGCCGGGCGATGTCCACGATGTCCACGCCGATGCCCGCGATCATCGTCCAAGCCTGCCACCTGTCGGCAAGCTGCAGCAGCCCAGGTTCAGTCGGCACCGCCCACGCGGCGCACGACGCCAGCGAGCCAGTCGGCGATCCGCTGGGCCTGGGTCTCCTCGATCGCCTCGACCATCACCCGCACGGCCGGCTCAGTTCCGCTCGGACGGACCAGCACCCTGCCCGAACTTGCGAGCTCGGTCTCGGCCTGGCTCACCATCGCCGCGAGCTCGCCGTCCGCCGCCGAGGCCGCCACCCGCTGCTTGTCCACGCCCCGCACATTGATGAGCACCTGCGGATACCTCGTCATCACGGCCGCTAGCTCGCTCAGCGGCCGGCCCCGGGCCGCGACGGTGGCGAGTAGGTGCAGGCTCGTCAGCATCCCGTCGCCGGTGCTCGCATGATCGAGCATGATCAGATGGCCCGACTGCTCACCGCCGAGCAGGAACTTCCCGTCGAGCATTGCTGCGATCAGGTACCTATCGCCGACCGGCGTCTCGACGACCTCGATGCCTGCCCGCTGCATCGCCTGCCTGAAGCCGAGGTTTGCCATGACGGTGGCGACGACCGTGTTCGCCGCCAGCCTGCCGGATTCCTTCAGCGCCAGCGCCAGCACGGCAAGTATCTGATCACCGTCCACTACTTCGCCGCCGGCATCCACCGCCAGGCAGCGATCGGCGTCGCCGTCATACGCGACGCCGGCGTCCGCTGCGTGCGCGAGGACCGCCGAGCGCAGCGCGCCCAGGCTGGTCGATCCGCAGCCGGCGTTGATGTTGAGCCCGTCCGGCTCGACCCCGATCGCGATCACCTCGGCCCCGGCGGCGCGCAGCAGCCGCGGCGCCAGCCGGTAGGAGGCGCCGTGCGCGCAGTCGACGACCACCCGCATCCCGGCAAGCGGGAGCCCAGGCCGGGCCCGCAGGGCGGCCTCATCCCTCCAGAGCGCGTCGTCGACGAATACGCCGACCGTGCTGAGCAGGTGCTCCAGGTACCGCTCTGGCTCGCTGGTCGAGTCGGCCACGCGGCCAAAGCCGCCGCTGGGTACCTCTTGCTGGCGGCCGGCGTGCTGGGCGAGCTGCGCCTCGATGTCGTCCTCGACCTCATCGGCCAGCTTGAGCCCTGCGCTGGCGAAGAACTTAATGCCGTTATCAGGCGCCGGATTATGGCTGGCCGACAACATCACGCCGAGATCGGCATCGAGCAGGCCCGTCAGGTATGCCACGGCGGGCGTGGGCACCACGCCGAGCCTGAGCACGTCCACGCCGCTTCCGGCCAGGCCGGCGACGACCGCGGCCTCGAGGAACTCGCCAGAGGCCCGCGGATCGCGGCCGACGACGGCACGGGGCCGTCCGGCGCGCTTGGAGGCTGCCTCATCGGCCGCGTGCACCTTGCCGAGCACGACCGCGGCCGCCGCCGCGACGCTGGTCGCCAGCCGTGCGTCAAGATCGCGGCCGGCGACGCCGCGTACTCCGTCAGTCCCGAACAGCTTGCCCACGGTCACCGCTTACCCACAGTGCGGGTGCGCAGGACTAGCGCTTGGAGTACTGGGGCGCCTTGCGGGCCTTCTTCAGGCCGGCCTTTTTCCGTTCCTTGACCCTGGCGTCCCTGGTGAGGAATCCGAGTCGCTTCAGGGCCGGCCTGCTGCCCGGATCGACGAGAACGAGGGCCCGCGCGATGCCCAGCCGCAGCGCGCCGGCCTGACCGGTCACGCCGCCGCCTGAGATCTTGGCCACGATGTCGAACTGGCCTTCGGCGCCCAGGGTGACCAGCGGCTCGCTGATCAGTTGCTGGTGCACCTTATTCGGGAAGTACACGGTAAGCGGCCTGCCGTTGACCAGCCACTCGCCTGTGCCCGGCATGACGCGGACGCGGGCGACCGCCTCCTTGCGCCTGCCGGTGCCCAGCGCACGACCGGTCACCACGGGCCTGCGCGCCGCCGGCTTGGCCGCAGCGCCAGCCGCCGTCTCGTCGGTCTGCGTGCTGTACTCGCTCAGGTACTCGCCATCGGAGTCCGGGGTGGCTTCCTGCTCGTCTTGGTCTGCCATCACACTGGTCTCAGCCACGCTGCGTTCCTCGTACTTCCCGCTCTCTTGCCTGCTGCTTGGAAACCTGCTGGGATACCTGCCCGATCTCGAACGGGACCGGCTTCTGCGCCTGGTGCGGGTGTTCGGGCCCGGCGTAGACCTTGAGCTTGCTCAGCATCTGCCTGCCCAGGGAATTCTTCGGGAGCATCCCCTTGACCGCCTTGGTGACGGCACGCCGCGGGTTCGTCGCCATCAGGTCCGCGTAGGCGATGGAACGAAGGCCGCCAGGATAGCCGGAGTGCCGGTAGGCGCGCTTGTCAGCGAGCTTATTGCCCGTCAGCGCGACCTTGGCGGCGTTGACGACGATGACGAAGTCGCCGGTGTCCACGTGCGGCGCGAAGACTGGCTTGTGCTTTCCGCGCAGCAGGATGGCCGCCTGGCTCGCCAGCCTGCCGAGCACGACGTCAGAGGCGTCGATGACATGCCACTGCCGCGTGATGTCGGCGGCCTTCGGGCTGAATGTGCGCACAGTCATGGCCTTCACGGTGTGAGTCCTGATGGTTGGCCCCGCGCCCGGCCGGCGTATCGTGCACGGCAACCTGACACGGATGTCCCCTGCGCCGACGGCTCGTAACCTGCCCGTTCGGTGCCGCACCGGGGAGATGAACCTCGGAGCGTGCCGGACGGGCGCGCCTGCCAGCGCACACGGACGCCTGGCAAGGATACCGGCTGCCGCCGCCCACGGTCAAAATGCGCCCAGGCCCGGCAGGGATTGTCGGTCAAGTGCGGGACATTAGCGCCGACCCTGGCTCGCGTCCCCCGTCAGAACGGTACGCTCGCCGCATGCGCAATGCGGGTGACGGCGTCGCTGGCGGATCCCCGGCGCGGCGACAGCGGGCAGCCTCCGCTGAGCAGCCCGGCCGGGACCCTAACGGTGGGGCATCGCTCTTCACGCCGGCCTACCGGGTCGGCCACGACCCAGCCGGCGTTCTCGGCGACCCCGGCTACATCGCGCCTGAGCCCGGCGGAAAGGCGCCATACCATGGCGCTGGCGAAGGCCAGGCATCCGGCGTGGCATGGGACGATTCGCCTGCCGTCCCCGCGTATAGCTGGGCCACTGGCGAGGATGCCGACCTCTGGTCGCCCGGCGGCCTGCCGGGGTACGGTCCGGCAGACCCGACGGGACGTAACGCGGTCCGAGGATTCGCCCCAGGACCTGATGACCCGCTGCCGGTGTACTCCGGGCCGTTCACCGCGTGGAACCGCACCACCGAGGACCCAGCATCGGCCAGGCGGCCCGAGCTGAATGGCGCTGCCAGGGACGCCGACCCGGCCCGGCAGGTCGGCGCCGCCACCATCACACCGGACGATTTCGACACCGATTTCTCGCTGCCGGCGATCAAGGACCCGGGCCGCCCACACCGGCAGAAGGATCTGGCCAGGCGACAGGACCCGGGCGCCAAGGCCGGGCGCATGGCAGCACCGCTGCAGCCCTCGGGCTCGGCGACGCGGTCCCGCACCAGCACGGGGGCCGCGCCCGAGAGCCACGACCACCGGCGCCGGCCGCCCGGCCTGTCTGGGCGCGCTGCCGCGGGGACGGCTCGCGGCGCCAGGCAGCGCGGCCGCCGCACGGCCAGGCGCCCGGGGCGGCAGCCGGTCACGCTCGCCATCGTGGCCGCTGTCGTGATCGTCGTCGCCGGGGCGGCCATCTTGCTGAGGAGTTCCCCGGGCCATCCGTCGACCGGCCACACTTCCGGCACTGGGACGCATCAACGGTCCGGCCACTCCACCTCGCCTCCTCCGCCGGGCGTCTGGAAGTACCTCGGGCAGCGGTCTACCGACCCGGTGCCGCTGACGATCGCCGAGCTATTCCCCCGCACCTTCATCAGCGGGGTCACCACATTCCGGCGGTCCGTCGACACCAAGGCGAAGAGCTGCCATGGCGCGCTGATCGGCGCCCCGCTTCAGGCCGCGATCCACAAGGCGGCCTGCACGCAGGCACTGCGGGCCAGTTACTGGTCCCACGGCGCCCAGCTAATGGCCACGATAGGCGTGTTCAACCTCAAGACGGCGACAGGTGCCACGGCCGCGGCCCGCGCCGCCGGCACCTCCGACTTCGTCGCGTTGCTCCCAGCCAAGACGGGCCCCACGCACCGGCTAGGCCAGGGCACGGGGATCGAGGAGACCGTAGTCGAGGGCCATTACCTGGTGCTTGTCTATGCCGAAGCAATCAAGCTCACCGCTCCTAAAACCAGCCTGCAGCGGGAGCGGCTCAGGTCGTTCATGAGGCAGCTAGTCATCCAGGTGACCATTCCGTTGCAAGCCCGGAAGGCGACCGGCCAGCCGTCGGCGGGATAACGCCGCAGCCCACGGGGCAACGGCGACAGCCGTCGATCATTCAGGTGCGCCCGCGCCCCTTATTCGCCGGGTGATCTGCGCGCGGGCGGCAAGTTCTGCATCCTGCGGGTATCCGACCTGCTCCAGGCAGAGCGGGTGCGGCGGCGCGACGATGACACCGGGATTCCTGACCCGCCCGGCGAGCACCTCGGCCGGCCACTGCGCCGACCTGCGGCCGTCCCCCACGGCCAGCAGCGCGCCGACGAGCGCCCTGACCATGTTGTGGCAGAACGCGTCGGCGGTCACGGTGGCCACCGCGATGCCCGGGGCCGGCCGCTGCCAGTCCAGCCGCAGTAGCTCCCGGACCGTGCTCGCGCCCGGCCTGCTGCGGCAGAACGCCGCGAAGTCGTGCTCGCCCACGCAGGCGGCCGCGGCGTGGTTCATGTGGTCGATATCCAGGCCCGCCCGGTGCGAGAGGGTGTCGCGCCTGCGCACCGGGTCGGCGGCTGCGGCGTCGTCGCACACTCGGTAGGTGTACCGGCGCCAGATCGCGGAGAACCGCGCGTCGAATCCGGGCGGCGCCACCTCGATCGAGCGGACCAGGATGTCCGGAGCCGCCAGCCTGATGAGGCGTCGCAGGGCCGTTGCCTCAGCAGCGGCCCAGGTCTGCTCGGGGACGTCGAGGTGGACCACCTGGCCCCGCGCGTGGACGCCCGCGTCAGTGCGCCCGGCGACGGTCAGCGAGGGAAGCTCGTCCAGTGCCAGCGCGTGCACGAGGCAACGCTCCAACTCGCCCTGAACCGTGCGCAGCCCGGGCTGGCTGGCCCAGCCGTGGAAGTCCGACCCGTCGTAGCCGAGATCCAGCCGCAGCCTGACGGCGGTGCCGCTACTGCTCGTCGGTCTGGTCGGCGTCCGTGCCTGCCTGGGCCGACCCTGCCGCCTCCGCTGGCTCCCCGGAGTCTCCGGAATCGCCGGCCTCGGTCTCGGCCGCCGCCTCGGGCTCCTCCGCCGCTGTCGCCTCGGCGTCCGCGCTCGCGCTGGCTGCCTCAGCTCCGGCAGCCTCCGCAGCCTCCGCGCCCTCGGCGGCCTCCTCGGCCTCGACCGGCGTCGCCGCGGCCAGGCTGGCGCCCGTCGCAGTAGGCTGTGCCCGCCTGGCCCGGCGGCGCGGCTTCGCCTCGGCTGTTTCGGTAACCAGCTCGATGACAGCCATCGCGGCGTTATCGCCCTTCCGGGCGCCGACCTTGGTGATACGCGTGTACCCGCCCTGCCTGGCAGCGAAGCTCGGGCCGATCTCATCGAACAGGGTCTTCACCACTGTCTGGTCGGTGACCACCGTGAGCACCTGCCGCCGCGCGTGCAGGTCGCCCCGCTTGGCAAAGGTGATGAGTCGCTCGGCGACCGGGCGCAGGCGGCGGGCCCGCGACTCCGTTGTGGTGATCTTGCCGTGCTCGAAGAGGGCCGTGGCCAGGTTCGCCAGCATGTGTTGCTGGTGCGCCGCGCTGCCGCCCATGCGGCGACCCTTGGTGGGCGTGGGCATCGAAGCAATCTCCTCGGTGTTGCGAACGTCGGGTGTCGCAAGGTTCGGTGTGGCCTGGCCCGACCGCGGGCTCGGCCGTCAGTACTCCTCGGTCTCGACGTAGCTGTCGTCGTCGTCCGCCCCGTAACTGTCCGCCGCGCTCCCCGGATCGAATCCGGGCGGCGAGTCCTTGAGCGCCAGGCCCATGTCGATCAGCTTCTGCTTGACTTCCTCGATCGACTTGGCGCCGAAGTTGCGGATGTCGAGCAGGTCCTGCTCGCTGCGGGCGACGAGCTCGCCCACGGTGTGGATACCCTCGCGCTTGAGGCAGTTGTAGGAGCGCACCGTCAGGTTCAGCTCCTCGATCGGCAGTGCCAGGTCGGCGGCCAGCGCCGCGTCCGTCGGCGACGGCCCGATGTCGATGCCCTCCGCCTCCAGGTTCAGCTCCCTGGCCAGGCCGAACAGCTCGACCAGCGTCATCCCGGCGCTGGCCACGGCGTCCCGTGGCCGCATGCACGGCTTGGTCTCCACGTCGAGGATCAGCCGGTCGAAGTCGGTCCGCTGCTCCACGCGCGTGGCCTCGACCTTGTAGGTCACCCGGAGCACGGGAGAGTAGATCGAGTCGATCGGGATCCGGCCGATCTCCTGACCCGGCTGCTTGTTCTGCGACGCGGAGATGTAACCGCGGCCGCGCTCCACGGTCAGTTCCATCTCGAGCTTGCCCTTGGCGTTCAGTGTCGCGACGTGCAGCTCGGGATTGTGCACCTCCATACCGGCTGGCGGCGCGATGTCGGCGGCGGTCACGTCACCAGGGCCCTGCTTGCGCAGGTACATGTGCACGGGCTCGTCGTGCTCGGAGGAGACCACCAGATCCTTGAGGTTCAAGATGATGTCGGTCACGTCCTCGGCGACCCCTGGCACGGTGGAGAACTCGTGCAGGACGCCCTCGATCCTGATGCTCGTGACGGCGGCGCCCGGGATCGACGAGAGCAGCGTGCGGCGCAGTGAGTTCCCGATCGTGTAGCCGAACCCCGGCTCCAGTGGCTCGATGATGAACCTGGAGCGATACTCGTCTACCTGTTCCTCGGTGAGCGTGGGACGCTGTGCGATCAGCATTGTCGTGCTTCCCTTCCGCCTGCCCGCTATATGACAGGCGACTAAGGCTGGCGGCTGGCGCCGCCAGTGGTGTGTTACTTCGAGTAGTACTCGACGATCAGTTGCTCCTGGACGAGCGTGTCGATCTGCGCGCGTGAGGGGAGCGCGTGCACCAGGATCCGCATCTTGTCCGGTATGACCTCAAGCCAGGCAGGCACCTGCCGCTCGCCAGCTTCGGCCCTGGCCACGACGAAAGGCGTCAGCTCGCGCGACTTGGCGGCGACCTCGACGATGTCGGTCTCGCTCACCCGGAACGAGGGGATGTCCACCTTACGGCCGTTGACGAGCACGTGCCCGTGCCTGACCAGCTGCCGCGCCATGTCGCGGCTCTTGGCGAACCCGGCCCGGTAGATGACGTTGTCCAGGCGGCGCTCCAGGATCTGCAGCAGCGCTTCGCCCGTCTTGCCCCTGGTCTTGGTCGCCTCGGTGTAGTAGTTGTGGAACTGCTTCTCGAGGATCCCGTAAATCCGCCGGGCCTTCTGCTTCTCCCGGACCTGGAGCAGGTACTCGCTCTCCTTCGGACGGTTCCTGCCGTGCTCGCCCGGCGGGTACGGCCGGTTCTCGATCGGGCATTTCGGCGAGTCGCACTTGGCGCCCTTGAGGAACAGCTTGGTCTTCTCGCGGCGGCAGAGCTTGCAGTCCGCCCCGGTGTATCGAGCCATCAGACCTCTCCTCAGACCCTGCGCCGCTTGGGCGGGCGGCAGCCATTGTGCGCGACCGGCGTCACGTCCTGGATCGAGCCGACCTCAAGACCGGTCGCCTGGAGCGACCTGATGGCCGTCTCCCGGCCGGAACCCGGCCCCTTGACGAACACGTCGACCTTGCGCATGCCATGCTCCATCGCCCGGCGGGCCGCCGCCTCGGCCGCCATCTGGGCGGCGTACGGCGTGGACTTGCGCGAGCCCTTGAAGCCGACCTGGCCTGAGGACGCCCAGGAAATGACGCTCCCCGACGGGTCGGTGATCGACACGATCGTGTTGTTGAACGTGCTCTTGATGTGGGCGTGCCCGTGCGCGATGTTCTTTCGTTCCTTGCGGCGCACCTTCTTGACGCCGGCTCGGCTCTTGGGAGGCATCCTGCTCGTTTTCTCCGGAGGTGATCGGTCCGCTGTTGCGGACTACTTCTTCCCGGCCTTCTTCTTGCCGGCGACTGTCTTCTTCCTGCCCTTGCGCGTGCGCGCGTTGGTCTGGGTGCGCTGGCCATGTACGGGCAGGCCGCGGCGGTGCCGCAAGCCCTGATAGCACCCGATCTCGACCTTGCGCCTGATGTCGGACTGGACCTCGCGCCGCAGGTCACCCTCGACCTTATAGTTCGCCTCGATCCAGTCCCTGAGCTGCACGACCTCGTCGTCAGTCATCTGGTGGACGCGCCTGTCGCCGCTGATGCCCGTGGCGTTCAGCGTCTCGAGCGCGCGTGTCCTGCCGATGCCGTATATGTACGTGAGGGCGACCTCAAGCCGCTTGTCGCGCGGCAGGTCGACGCCTACCAGGCGTGCCATCGTGGGCAACTCCCCTTCTCATCCGGAGGTCCTGCGCGCCGCCCCACGCTTGTGCCCTCAGCGTGGCCCCGGCCTCCTCCGGGGGTGCCAGGCGCGCCAGGCCGGCGCGCCCGTGCGGCACGTGTTGTCTGCCGCGCTAGCCCTGCCGCTGCTTGTGCCGCGGGTCAGAGCAGATCACCATGACCCGGCCATGCCGACGGATGATCCGGCATTTGCTGCAGATCTTCTTCACACTCGGCTTGACCTTCATGGCCGATCTCCTCCCGGACCAGGTCCGGTGTCCGTTCTCTCCTCGAAACCTACTTGTACCTGTACACGATCCGGCCGCGGCTCAGGTCGTACGGGCTGAGCTCGACGACCACCCGGTCGCCCGGCAGGATCCGGATGTAATGCATCCGCATCTTGCCGCTGATGTGCGCGAGGACCTTGTGCCCATTGTCGAGCTCCACCCGGAAGAACGCATTGGGCAAAGGCTCCACGACCGTGCCCTCGATCTCGATGGCGCCGTCTTTCTTGGGCATGTCCTCCGCGCTTCGCTGGTTTGAGTCCTAACGTGCCGGTCCCCAGGCACATTCCCGCTCGCGTGTGGGCACGAGTGGGATGCCGTGGATGGCTCGCCGGATGGGTCCCCGCGCGCTGTGCCGTGCTGGTGGTGCTTGCTGGCTATGCGTGCCGGCAGACCCTGGGGCTTGCCGAGAAGCCGCGCCCGGCCGCGGCGGCGCCGAGCCGGACGACAACTCTTCTGACCGCAGCAGAGTCTACTTCAGCATCGCCGTCAATGCGAACTCGGCCCCGGTCCTGAATGCCCCCAGGGCAGCGGGTACAGGTCGACCGGCGGCAGGTCGGCGATCAGTTCCTCGAGCTCCCCGATCGTCTTCGCCCGGTACGCGCGGTCCAGGCGGTCGCCGAACTCCGCCGCGTCGAGCCGGCCAGCCGCATGGTGCTCACCCAGCACCGCGGCCGTGCGGTCACGGTCGCGGTCGGACGCGCGCATGTGGCGCTCGGAGGGCATCAGGCGCTCCCGGCGCCCGGCCCAGCAGCGGCGCCGACCTGCGCCAACCGCGGGCCCGCCTCGGCCAGCCGTGCGAACCCGCCGACGCCACCGTCCTCGGCCGTCAGCACCCAAGGCCCGGCTTCGGTTATCGCGACCGTGTGCTCGAAGTGGGCAGCCAGGCTACCGTCGGCGGTGACCACGGTCCAGCCGTCGTCAAGCACGTCGGTATATCGCTCGCCGAGCACCAGCATCGGCTCAACGGCCAGCGCCATGCCCGTGGCGAGCACGGGGCCGCGGCCGGACCGACCGTAGTTCGGCACCGGCGGATCCATGTGCATCTGCGAGCCGATGAAATGGCCGGTGTACTCGCGCACCACGCCGTAGTCGCCGCTGGACCGCGCGCTGGTTTCGATCGCGTGCGAGACGTCGGTCAGGTGCCCGCCGGCCTGGGTCGCCCGCAGGCCGTGCCAGAGGGCTCGCTCGCACGACTCGAGCAGTGCGGTGACCGGGCTCGGCACGTCGCCGACGGCGACGCTGACCGCCGCGTCGCCGTGCCAGCCGCCGACAATGGCGCCCGCGTCGATCGAGATGATGTCACCAGCGGCCAGCACCTCGTCGGCGCGCGGTATCCCATGCACGATGCGGTCGTTCACCGACGTGCAGATCGTCGCCGGATACCCGTGGTAGCCAAGGAACGAGGGCTGGGCGCCGCAGTCGCGGATCTCGCGCGCCGCGATCGCGTCGAGTTCCGCCGTGGTGATGCCGGGCTCGACCGCGCCGGACACCGCGCGCAGGGTGCGCGCCACGACCAGGCCCGCCTCTCGCATCAGTTCGAGCTGGCCTGGCGTCTTGATTTCGATGGCGGTTCTGCTACCGCGCCGCATGGCGAGCCTCCCTCGGTTTACCGTACCCGCCGTGGCGCCAGCCGGGCCATCAGTGCAGGAACCGGCGCAGCGCGAGCAGCGCGCGGTCGGTCACGTCGTCGACCGGGCCCGTCGCGTCGATGCCGAGCAGGATGCCCTCGTCGGCGTAAAAGGAGATCAGCGGCTGCGTCTGCTGCTGGTACACCTCAAGCCGGTGCCTGATGGTCTCCTCGCGGTCATCGTCTCGCTGGAAGAGCTCGCCGCCGCACTCGTCGCACCGGTCGGGCCGCGACGGCGGGTCGAAGGCGATGTGCCAGACGCGGCCGCAGGTGCGGCAGGTTCGGCGGCCCGACAGCCGCCGGATGACCTCGTCGTTGTCGACCACCAGTTCGAGAACGATGTCCAGGCGCTGCCCCCATTCGGCGAGCATCTTCTTGAGCCGCTCGGCCTGCGGGACGTTGCGGGGAAATCCGTCGAGCAGGAACCCCGCCTGCGCGTCGTCTTCCTGAAGCCGGCTGGCCACCATCGCGATCGTGACCTCGTCGGGCACCAGGTCGCCGCGGTCCATGAACGTCCTGGCCTCGCGCCCCATCTCGGTGCCGACGCTGACGTTGTACCGGAAGATGTCACCTGTGGAGACCTTCGGGATCGCCAGGTGCGAGGAGATGAACTGGGCCTGGGTTCCTTTGCCCGCTCCGGGTGGCCCAACCAGGACGACTCGCACTACCTGAGGAAGCCCTCGTAGTTGCGCTGTTGCAGTTGGCTCTCGATCTGCTTCACCGTATCCAGGCCCACCCCGACCGCGATCATGATGCTGGTGCCACCGAGCGGGAACTGCTGGGTGGCGCCGAACAGCCCGATCGCGAGCATCGGGATCAGCGCGACGAAGCCCAGGTAGAGCGATCCCGGCGCGGTGAGCCTGTTCAGCACATAGCGCAGGTACCCGGCCGTGGGCCCGCCTGGCCTGATACCCGGGATGAAGCCGCCGGACTTCTTCATGTTGTCCGCGACCTCGTCGGGATTAAAGGTGATCGAGGCGTAGAAGTACGTGAACGCGATGATCAGGATGAAGAAGCTCATCATGTAGATCGGATCATCGCCTCTGATCAGGTGAGTCTGCACCCACAGGGCCCAGCTCGACGGCTTGACCGAGTTGGCGTTGCCGAACAGGTTCGCCGCCAGGGCCGGGATATAGAGCAGGGAAGAGGCGAAGATGACGGGGATGACGCCCGCCTGGTTCACCTTCAGTGGGATGTAGGTGGACGTGCCGCCATACATCTTCCTGCCCACCATGCGCTTGGCGTACTGGACCGGTATCCGGCGCTGCGCCTGCTCCATGAAGGCGACGGCCGCGATGATCAGGACCCCGACGGCGAGCACGATCAGGAACGTAAACGTGCCCTTCTGCAGCCGGATCAGGTTGAGCTGGCTCGGGATCACGGCGATGACCTGGGTGAAGATCATCAGCGACATGCCATTGCCGACGCCCCGGTCAGTGATCAGCTCGCCGAGCCACATGATCACGGCCGTGCCCGCGACCAGGCAGATGACCATCGTCGTCGTCACGAACACCGACTGGTCCGGGATCAGCGGCTGCGGGCACCTCGCGCCGCCGTACAGGCTGCCCGACTCGGCGAGCGCGACGATCGCGGTGGACTGCAGGATCGCCAGGCCGATCGTCAAGTAGCGGGTGTACTGGGTGATCTTCGCCTGGCCCGAGGCGCCCTCCTGGCGCAGCGCTTCGAGCCGCGGGATCACGACCGCCAGCAGCTGCAAGATGATGCTCGCCGTGATGTACGGCATGATGCCGAGCGCGAACACGCTCAGCCGCAGCAGCGCGCCGCCGCTGAGCAGGTTGACCAGGCCGAGCACACCGGTCTTGGACACGCCGCCCAGGCAGTTGTGCACGGCGCTCACCGAGACCCCCGGGGTGGGCAGCGAGGCGCCGAAACGGAAGATCACGATGATGAAGAGCGTGAAGAGCAGCTTCTTACGCAGGTCCGGCGTCCGGAACGCCTGGATGAACGCGGTCAGCATGCGCCGTCCTGAGGTCGAAGGGTCTGTGGCATCTGCCACTCGGTCATCTGCCGCTCCTCGTCACCAGCGGCCCGGTCAGGTGGCCAGCCGCCGGTATCGCGTGCGCAGCGGGCACGCCGAAGTTTACTGCTCCGCGCGCACGCGGGAGGCACTGCGCGCGGTTCGGTTGCCTGCCTGCATGGTACCTGCGCCGTCAGGCCGCTGGCACTGCGCTCAACTGCGCGCCTCCGGCACGACTCAGAGCTGCGTGGTCGTGCCACCGGCGGCCGCGATCTTCTGCACCGCCGACGCCGAGAACGCGTGCGCGGTCACACGCAGCCCGCTGACCGCCTCGCCCGAGCCGAGCACCTTGACCAGTTCGCCCTGGCGCACCGCGCCCTTGGCCGCCAGGTCCGCTGGAGTCACCTCGCCGCCCGACGGGTAGAGCGCGGCGAGCCGGTCCAGGTTCACCACCTGGTAGGTGACCTTGAACCGGGCATTGGAGAAGCCCTTGAGCTTCGGCAGCCGACGGTGCAGTGGCATCTGGCCGCCTTCGAACGCGGCCGAGATGTTGTCCCGCGCCTTGCTGCCCTTGGTGCCGCGTCCCGCAGTCTTGCCCTTGGACGCCTCGCCCCGGCCGACCCTTGTCTTAGGCGTGCGCGCGCCCGGTGCCGGGCGCAGGTGATGAACCTTCAGCCCGGACCCCCGGAGTGTGCTGCCCCCGGCTTCCTGGGGCGCCGCCTTGCGCGCCGCGGCTGGGGACGTCCCCCCGGCCTTGCCCGCCGTAGCTGCCAACTCAATCCACCTCTTCCACGGTGACCAGGTGCCGCACCACCGCAATCATGCCGCGGATCTCCGGCCGGTCGGCCTTGACCACCGTCTCGCCGATCCGGTGCAGGCCAAGCGAGCGCAGCGATGCTCGCTGCGCCCTTGTGCCGCCAATCCGTGACTTGGTCTGCGTGACTTTCAGTTCTGCCATGTCTAGCTCCCGGTCGGCTCTGCCGCGGTCGCCGCCGCGGCCCGTGCCCGCAGCATCGCGGCAGGAGCGACGTGCTCGATCGGCAGGCCTCGCTTGGCCGCGATCTCCTCCGGCCTGGACAGGCTCTTCAGCGCCGCGACCGTGGCATGCACCACGTTGATCGGATTGGATGAGCCCAGCGAGCGGGAGAGCACGTCGTGCACCCCGGCGCACTCCAGCACGGCACGCACCGGTCCGCCCGCGATCACGCCGGTTCCCGGGCTGGCCGGCTTCAGCAGGACCACGCCGGCCGTGTCCTCGCCCTGCACCACGTGCGGGATGGTCCCGCCTATCCGCGGCACCTTGAAGAAGGACTTCTTCGCCGCCTCCACGCCCTTGGCGATGGCGGCGGGAACTTCCTTTGCCTTGCCGTAACCGACGCCGACCATGCCATTGCCGTCGCCGACGACGACGAGCGCGGTGAAGCTGAACCTCCGGCCGCCCTGCACGACCTTGGCCACCCTGTTGATGGTGACCACGCGCTCAAGGTAGGCGGTGCCCTTGTCCGCCGCGCCGCCCCGCCGGTCATCGCGGCGCTCGCGGCGCTCGCCGCCCGCGGCTCCGCCGCCGCGGCGCGCAGTTGCTGCCATCAGACTGTCCTTCTCTCGTTGCCGCCCATGCTGGCGCTCATACGGTCAGCCCGCCTTCCCGCGCGCCGTCGGCAAGGGCGGCGATCCTGCCGTGGTAGGCGTTGCCGCCGCGGTCAAGCACAGCGGCAGAGATGCCTGCCTTCGTCGCGCGCTCGGCGAGCAGCATGCCTACCTGGCGCGCCTTGACTTTCTTGTCGCCGCTGCCCTGGCGGATGTCGGCCTCAAGTGTCGACGCCGAAGCCAGGGTATGTCCTGCGATGTCATCGATGAGCTGAGCGAAGATGTTACGGGAGGAGCGGGTCACGGCCAGCCGTGGCCGCGCCTGGCTGCCCGAGATCTTCTTGCGTACCCGTAGGTGACGCCGAGTGCGCGAGGCCGCCCGCGACGCCGTGCGGCTCGGGGTGCGAACGTACGCGGTGGTCCTGATGCCAGCCATGCCTTACTTACCAGCCTTCCCGGCCTTGCGGCGGATCTGCTCGTCTGCGTAGCGCACGCCCTTGCCCTTATAGGGATCGGGCTTGCGCAGCTTGCGGATGTTCGCGGCGACCTCGCCGACCCGCTGCTTGTCGATGCCCTCGACGACGAACCTGGTCGGCGTCTCGACCCGGAACGTGATGCCGTCCGGCGGGCTCACGAGCACCGGGTGGCTGAACCCGAGCGCGAACTCCAGGTCCTTGCCCTTTGCCTGGACCCGATAGCCGACCCCGACGATCTCCAAGGTCTTGGCGTATCCGGAGGTGACGCCGGTCACCATGTTGGCGATCAGCGAGCGCGAGAGCCCATGCAGCGCCCTGATCTCGCCTTCGTCATTGGGCCTGGTCACGGTGATCACGCCGCCGTCCTGGCTAACCTCGATGGGCGAGGCGACCGCCAGGCTCAGGCTGCCCTTAGGGCCGGTGACGGTGACATCTCGGCCATCGATCGCGACGGTGACGCCGGCGGGCACGACAACGGGCGTGCGTCCGATTCGTGACATCGCCTGCTCCTACCAGACCCAGGCGAGGACTTCCCCGCCTACGCCCTGCTTGTGCGCCTGCTTGTCGGTCATCAGGCCCGACGAGGTCGAGATGATTGCGATGCCCATGCCGTTGAGCACGCGGTGCAAGTTGTCCTTCTTGCGGTAGACCCGCAGGCCGGGCTTGGACATCCGCTTCATTCCCGCGATCGAGCGCTCCCGGTTCGGCCCGTACTTCAGCCCGACCACGAGGTTCTTACCGACCTTGGCGTCCTCGACCCGCCAGCTCGCGATGTAGCCCTCCTGCTTGAGGATCTCCGCGATCGCAGCCTTGAGCTTGGAGTGCGGCATGATCACGGTTTCGTGGTAGGCCGAGTTGGCGTTGCGCAGCCGCGTCAGCATGTCCGCGACCGGATCGGTCATTGTCATGGCCTAGTGGCCCTCCTCGTCGCGGTTTCCACCGCGCTAGCCCGGGGCCGATCCCCGGATCCCGCGCAGCGGACCTGCGACGTGGTCAGTGGGCACCGTGGCGCCCAGGTCGGTCTCATGTCGTGAGCTTGCGTGCGTGCCAGCTCGGTTCGGTTACCAGCTTGACTTCGTGATGCCGGGAAGCTCGCCGCGATGCGCCATCGTGCGGAAGCAGATCCGGCACAGGCCGAACTTGCGATACACGGCGCGCGGCCGACCGCATCGCGAGCACCGGGTGTACCGGCGCACGTCGTACTTGGGCTTGCGCCCCGCCTTGGCGATCATGCTCTTCTTCGCCACTAGTTAGTTCTCCTTGAACGGGAATCCGAGCCGTCGCAGCAGCGAACGGCCCTCGGCATCGGTGGTCGCTGTGGTGACGAGGGTCACGTCCATGCCGCGCTGCCTGTCCACCTGGTCGGGGTTAATCTCGTGGAACATGAGCTGCTCGGTCAGCCCGAACGTGTAGTTCCCCCTGCCGTCGAACTGCCGGTCAGACAGCCCGCGGAAGTCGCGGATCCGCGGCAGCGCCAGCGAGAGCAGCCGGTCGCAGAACTCCCACATGCGCGTGCCGCGGAGGGTGACGTGCACGCCGATCGGCATCCCTTCGCGCAGCTTGAACTGCGCGATCGACTTGCGCGCGCGCGCGACCGCCGGCTTCTGGCCGGTGATCAGGGTAAGGTCCCGCACCGCGCCCTCGATGAGCTTGGCGTCCCTGGCAGCCTCGCCCACGCCCATGTTCACCACGATCTTGGTCAGCGTCGGCACCTGCATGACATTGCCGTAGCCGAATTCCTCGCGCAGCGCGGGCGCGATCTCGCTGACGTAGCGCTGCCGCAGGCGCGGCGGCGCCTGGTCGGTCGCCGCCTCGGCTGCGTGGGTTGTCGTCGCGGCCATCAGATGTCCTTACCACTCGCCCGGGCGACCCGGATCTTGGACTCGCCGTCGAACCGGTAGCCAGCCCTGGTTTGCTTCTTGGTATCCGGATCGACCAGCGCCACGTTGCTCACGTGGATCGGCGCCTCCTGGTTCACGATGCCGCCCTCCTTGGCACCGCGGCGTCCCTGGTAGTTAACCTTGGTGTTCTTTCTGATCATGCTGACGCCCTGAACGATCACGCGCTGGCTGCCCGGGTCGGCATGGATGACCGTGCCCTCACGGCCGCGGTCCTTGCCCGCGAGCACGACCACGCGGTCGCCCTTCTTGATCTTCATGCCGCGCGGCTTGCCCGAGCCGGCTCGCCTGCCCGCCGGCTGGCCTGCGGTGCCCTGCTTATCCTGAGCGCCTCCGGCACGTCTCTTGCTCATCACAGCACCTCCGGTGCCAGCGAAATGATCCGCATGAACCGCTTCTCGCGCAGTTCCCTGCCGACCGGACCGAAGATGCGCGTGCCACGCGGGTCCCCGCCGTCCCTGATCAGGACGGCGGCGTTCTCGTCGAACTTGATGTACGAGCCGTCGCCACGGCGGCGCTCCTTGCGCGTGCGCACCACGACCGCCTTGACCACGTCGCCCTTCTTGACGCCCGCCCCAGGCAGGGCGTCCTTGACGGTAGCCACGATGACGTCGCCGATGCCCGCGTATCGCCGGCTCGACCCGCCGAGCACCCGGATGCACAAGAGTTCCTTGGCACCGGTGTTGTCGGCGACCTTCAGCCGCGACTCCTGCTGAATCACGTCAGCTCCTGCCTGTTCTGCTTACTTGGCCTTCTCGAGGATCCGCGCCACACGCCACCGCTTGGTGGCCGATAGCGGCCTGGTCTCCGCCAGCGCCACTCGGTCGCCCACCCCGCAGGCGTTTTCCTCGTCGTGCGCTACGTACTTCCTGGTGCGGCGCATGACCTTGCCGTACTTCGGATGCTTAACCCGGTCCTCAACGATCACGACGACCGTCTTGTCCATCTTGTCGCTGACCACCACGCCCTCCCGGAGCTTGCGGTAGCCACGCCCCGATGCACGCGGTGCGGTCGGCTGCGTCATGTCGCCGTCGGTGGTCTCATTCATCGGCTTCGGCCTCCGTCTCCAGCGTCACGATGCCCAGCTCGCGTTCCCGCTTCACGGTGTAGATGCGGGCTATCTCCTTGCGCACCTCGCGCAGTCGCCCATGGCTCTCCAGTTGGCCGGCGGCGGCCTGGAAGCGGAGGTTGAACAACTCGATCTTCGCCTCAGCCAGCCGTCCGTCGAGCTCCTCGTCCGACGATGTCCGCAGATCCGCAGCAGCTAGTCCCTTGGCCATCACGCCTCACCGACCTCACGCTTGACGAACCTGCATTTCATCGGGAGCTTGTGCATCGCACGGCGCAGCGCTTCCCTGGCCACGGTCTCCGGCACGCCCGAGAGCTCGAACATGACCCGGCCGGGCTTGACATTGGCGACCCACCATTCGGGCGCGCCCTTGCCCGAGCCCATCCGGGTCTCGGCCGGCTTCTTGGTCAGCGGCCGGTCCGGGTAGATGGTGATCCAGACCTTCCCGCCACGCCTGATGTGGCGCGTCATCGCGATTCGGGCGGCCTCGATCTGCCTGTTGGTCACGTAGGAGTGCTCAACTGCCTGGATCCCGTACTCGCCGAAGGCCACCCTGGTGCCGCCCTTGGCCGCGCCGGAGCGATCAGGCCGGTGCTGCTTGCGGTGCCTGGTCCTGCGGGGAATGAGCATGACTCAGCCCTCCTCGCCTGTCGCCGGTGCCTCAGCAGCCCGGCCGCGGGCCGACGGGCCCGTCCCGGCCTGGCCGGAGAGCGCCTGCTCGGAGCCCCGCGTCCCGCGGTCGCGGCCCCGCCGCTGCCCGGCAGGCGGCCTGCCAAGGCCGCCTTGGGGCCTCTGGCCCGGCCGCAGTCCAGCAGCGGCCGCCTCGCGCTCGGCCCTGGTCTGCGCGGCGTCCCCGCGATAGATCCAGACCTTGACGCCGATCCGGCCGAACGTGGTGCGCGCCTCGTAGAACCCGTAGTCGATGTCGGCCCGCAGCGTGTGCAGCGGGACTCGGCCCTCGCGGTAGAACTCCGATCGCGACATCTCCGCGCCGCCTAGGCGCCCGGCGCACTGCACCCGGATCCCCTTGGCGCCGCCCTTGATCGCCGTCTGCATCGCCTTGCGCATCGCCCGCCGGAACGACACCCGGCTGGAGAGCTGCTCGGCGATACCCTGGGCGACGAGCTGGGCGTCCACCTCGGGGGCCTTGACTTCGAGGATGTTCAGCTCGATCCGGCGGCCGGTCAGCTTCTCCAGGTCGCCTCTGATCCGGTCGGCCTCCGCGCCGCGCCGCCCGATGACGATGCCCGGCCGCGCGGTGTGGATCCACACCTTGACCTTGTCCTTGTCCTCGCGCTCGATCTCCACCTTGGAGATGCCCGCCCGCTCCATGCCGCGCTGCAGCATCCGGCGGATGGCGACGTCCTCGGCGACGTAGTCCTTGTACAGCTTGTCGGCGAACCACCGACTCTTGAAGTCGGTGGTGATGCCAAGCCGGAACCCGTGCGGGTTCACTTTCTGGCCCACTAGCGGGTCCTCTCCGTGCTGCGTGACGTGTTGCTCTGGGACGTGCTGGCGTCCGCGCCGTGTTTGTCCTGTTCGCCTGCGGCACGACGCTGGTCCTGCTCGCCTGCGGCACGACCGGCCGCCGTCTTGCGCGCGGCGCTCCCACCCGCTCCGGCTCGGCCCGACGCCGCCCGGCCAGCAGTGCCGCGCACCGGCGCGCGGCGGCCCGTGGCGCTGCGCCCGGCACCGCTGCGGCCGGCTGCGCCGCGGCCGGTGCCGCCTCGCTCAGTACGGCGCTCGGCCGCGTCGTCGTCGGACACGACGACCGTGATGTGGCTCGTCCGCTTGTTGATGCGGAAGCCCCGGCCCTGCGCCCGCGGCCGGAAGCGCTTCATCGTCGGGCCCTCGTCCACCCAGGCGCGGCTCACCACGAGCGAGGAAGCCGCCGCCTGGCCGACGTGCTCGGCGTTGGCGATCGCGCTGGCCAGCACCTTGCCGACCGGCTCGCTCGCCGACTGGGGGGCGAAAGCGAGCAACGCTTTCGCCTGCTCGGCAGGCAGCCCGCGGATCAGGTCCACCACACGGCGAGCCTTGCGCGGCGTGACGCGGACGTACCGCGCCTTTGCCTTGGCTTCCATCGGTCCTGCCTCGCTTCCTCGTTCATGTCCTGCTGGCGCTAGCGGTCCTGGCCCCCGGTCCCGGGGCGTCTGTGGCGGGCGCCGCCGCGCTAACGGCGGCTGCGCCTGTCATCTTTCACGTGGCTGCGGAAGGTCCGGGTGGGGGCGAACTCGCCGAGCTTGTGGCCGACCATCGACTCGGTGACGAACACCGGCACGTGCTTGCGGCCGTCGTGTACGGCGATCGTGTGGCCGAGCATGGCCGGGACGATCATCGACCGCCGGGACCAGGTCTTGATCACGTTCTTGGTGCCCTTGGAGTTCTGCCCTTCGACCTTCTTCATCAGATGGTCGTCGACGAACGGGCCCTTCTTCAGGCTACGAGGCATCGAAGGATGCTCCTACCGTTTCCATTTGCTCCTACCGCTTCTTCTTCGAGCGCCGGCGGGTGATTAGCTTGTCGCTCGGCCGGTGCGCGCGCCTCGTGCGCCCTTCCGGCTTGCCCCACGGGCTCACCGGGTGCCGTCCGCCCGAGGTCTTGCCCTCGCCGCCGCCCATCGGGTGGTCGATCGGGTTCATGGCGACGCCGCGCACGCTCGGCCGACGGCCCTTCCACCGGCTCCGGCCGGCCTTGCCGAGCTTGATGTTGCCCTGCTCGGAGTTGCTGACCTCGCCGACGGTCGCCCGGCAGGTGGCATCAACCAGGCGGATCTCGCCCGAGGGCATCCGCAGGTGCGCGTGCTTGCCCTCCTTGGCGAGTAGCTGCACGCCTGACCCGGCCGAGCGGGCGATCTTCGCGCCGCCGCCTGGCCGTAGCTCGATCGCGTGCACCACGGTGCCGGTCGGGATCGAGCGCAGCGGAAGGCAGTTGCCGACCTTGATGTCCGCGCCCGGGCCGTTCTCCACCATGTCACCTTGGCGCAGTCCGGCCGGGGCCAGGATGTAGCGCTTTTCGCCGTCCGCGTAGTGCAGCAGAGCGATCCTGGCGGTCCGGTTCGGGTCGTACTCGATGTGCGCGACCTTCGCCGGGACGCCGTCCTTGTCCGCGCGCCTGAAGTCGACCGTTCGGTAAGCGCGCTTGTGCCCGCCGCCCTGGTGCCTGGCCGTGATCCGGCCGTGCACGTTCCGGCCGCCGCGCCCGTGCAGCGGCGTGACCAGAGACTTCTCCGGCTCACTCCGAGTCACCTCGGTAAAGTCCGAGCCGCTGGCCCCTCGGCGGCCCGGCGTCGTCGGCTTGTACTTGCGAATGCCCATCGCTCAATCGCTCCTCATCCGGGCCGCCTAGGTGCCCAGGTTGCCGACGTCGATGCGGTCACCGGCGGCGACGCTGACGATCGCGCGCTTAGTGTCCGGGCGCTTACCGAAGACGCCCTGCTTCCTCGTGCGGCGCCGTTTGCCTGGCCGGTTCATGGTGTTGACCCCGGTCACCTTCACCCGGAAGATGGCCTCGACCGCCTGGCGGATCTGCGTCTTGGTCGCCTGCGGCGCCACGATGAAGGTGTACTTGTTGAACTCGTCCTGCAGGCCGTAGCTTTTCTCCGAGATGACCGGCCTGATCAGGATGTCCCGATGGTCGTAAATCCGGCTCACCGCTGCCCGTCCTCTCGTTCGGGAGCCGACCGCGCGACGAACGATGCGAAGGCAGCCGAGGTGAACACCACCCGGTCGCTCACGAGCACGTCATAGGTATTCAGCTGGCCCGGGTCGATCATGTGTACGCCTGGGACGTTCCGCAGGCTCTTCCAGGTGACCTGATCGGAGCGCTCGGCCACGACCAGGACCGCGGTCGTGCCTGCCGCGCTCCCCGTCACGCCCGTCAGCACGGCCACCGCTTCGCGCGTCTTCGGCTCTGCGCCGTCGACGAACCCCTCGACCACCTGGATGAGCCCGTGCCTGGCCCGGTCGGACAGTGCGCCCCGGAGCGCGGCAACCTTCATCTTCTTCGGCGCCTTGACGGCATGGGAGCGCGGCACGGGTCCGTGCACCACGCCGCCGCCGGTGAATTGCGGCGCGCGGATCGAGCCCTGCCTGGCCCGGCCCGTGCCCTTCTGCCGGTACGGCTTCCGGCCGCCGCCGCGCACCTCGCCGCGAGTCTTGGTGGCATGCGTGCCCTGGCGCGCCGACGCCTGCTGCGCGACGACCACCTGGTGGATCATCGGCACGTTCACCGTGGCGTCGAAGATATGCGCGGGCAGATCGACCGCCACGGCCCGGCGGGGCGCGCTCGTCCCGGCGCCCTTGGCGGCGGGCTGCTTGCCCGCGCCCTTGGCAGTGCCAGCCTTTCCGCCGCCGGCCTTGCCCGCCTTCGCGGCCCCGGCCTTTCCGGTTCCGGCTCCGGCCCTTTCGGCTCCGGCCTTTCCGGCTCCGGCCCTTGCGGCGCCGGCCTGTCCTGCGTCATCCTTCGTGGCCTCGGCCTTGCCGGCGCTGTCCTTCTTGCCCCGTGGCTTGGCGGCCGCGGCCGTTCCGGCCTCGGTCCGGCCGTCAGCAGCCGGGGCGTCGGCTACCGCGGCGGTCTCGGCAGCGTCGGCCGCCGCCGCCTCGCCCGTGCCGGCCGGCTCTGGCTCCGGGGACACGTGATCGGTTGCTTCCGGGCTCATCGAGCCGCACCCGCCTTCCCGTGGCTGGCGCCGCGCGGCGCCTTGACCGCGTTGCGCACCAGGACCAGGCCGCCGGCCGGCCCCGGGACCGCGCCCTTGATCAGCAACAGTCCCTTGTCGGAATCCACGGCATGCAGCGTCAGGTTGAGCACAGTGGTCCGCTCCGCGCCCATCCGGCCCGCCATCCGCATGCCCTTGAACACATGGCCGGGGAACGCGCAGCCGCCGATCGAGCCGGGCGAGCGGTGCTTGCGCTGCGTGCCGTGCGAGGAACCCAGGCCGCTGAAGCCGTGCCGCTTCATGACGCCGGCGGTTCCCTTGCCCTTGCTCGTGGCTGTCACGTCGACGAGCTCGCCGGCCTCGAACGCGGCCGCGGTCACCTCCTGGCCGAGCGTGTACTGGTCGGCCTCGTCGGTCCGCAGCTCCGCCAGGTACCTGCGCGGCGTCACGCCCGCCCGGGCGAACTCCCCGGCCCTCGGCTTGCTGACCCGCCGCGGGTCGATCTCGCCATAGCCGAGCTGCACGGCCGAGTACCCGTCCGACTCGGGGCTGCGCACCGCGGTCACCACGCACGGGCCCGCGCTCACGACGGTGACGGGCACGATCTTCCCGTCAGCGTCGAAGACCTGGCTCATGCCAAGTTTGGTGCCGAGCACCCCGCGCCGGCGGCCCGCACTGACTTGCTTGGTCATCTGATGTGCTCTTCCCTCAGAGCTTGATCTGGATGTCGACGCCTGCCGGCACGTCGAGGCGCATCAGGGCGTCGACGGTCTTCGGCGTCGGGTCGATGATGTCAATCAGGCGCTTGTGCGTGCGCATCTCGAAGTGCTCACGCGAGTCCTTGTACTTGTGCGGCGACCGGATCACGCAGTACACGTTCTTCTCCGTCGGCAGCGGCACAGGGCCCACGACCCTAGCCCCGGTCCGCATCACCGTGTCCACGATCTTCCTGGCCGACGAGTCGATGACCTCATGGTCATAGCTCTTCAGCCGAATGCGGATCTTCTCCCCAGCCATCTGCGCCTAGTCCTTTGTGCGTCGTGCTGCTGTCTGCGTGGTGCGGGTCGTGCGGTGCGCCCGACTTCGCGGTCTGCCGGTCTGTGCGCATGTCGCGCGACGCGGCATAGGGGCGCGGTGCCCGGGGGACCAGGCGCGGAGCGTTCCAGCACCGCGCCGGGCGCCCCCGGGTACTGCGACGAGCTACTTGACGATCTTCGTGACCCGCCCAGCGCCCACAGTCCGGCCGCCCTCGCGGATCGCGAAGCGCAGGCCTTCCTCCATGGCGATCGGCTGGATCAGCTCGACCTTCATTTCCGTGTTGTCACCGGGCAGCACCATCTCGGTGCCCTCCGGCAGGTGCACCACGCCGGTCACGTCGGTGGTGCGGAAGTAGAACTGCGGACGGTAGTTGTTGAAGAACGGCGTGTGCCTGCCGCCCTCGTCCTTGGACAGGATGTAGACCTGCGCGTCGAACTGGGTGTGCGGGGTGTTCGTGCCCGGCCTGATGACGACCTGGCCGCGCTCGACCTCCTCGCGCTTGATGCCGCGCAGTAGCAGGCCGGCGTTGTCGCCAGCCTGGCCCTCGTCGAGGATCTTGTGGAACATCTCGACGCCGGTCACCACGCTCTTCGTCGACTTCTCCTTGATCCCGATGATCTCGACCTCGTCGCTGGTGTGGATCTTGCCGCGCTCGATCCGGCCGGTCACGACCGTGCCCCGGCCGGTGATCGAGAACACGTCCTCGATCGGCATGAGGAACGGCTTGTCGGTGTCGCGTACGGGCTCCGGGATGTTGTCGTCGCAGGCCTCCATGAGCTCGAGGACCTTCTGCTGCCACTCCTCGTCGCCCTCGAGCGCCTTGAGCGCGCTGACCCGGATCACCGGGACGTCGTCGCCGGGGAACTCGTAGGTGGACAGCAGCTCGCGCACCTCAAGCTCCACGAGCTCGAGGATCTCCTCGTCGTCGACCATGTCCGCCTTGTTCAGCGCCACCACGATGTACGGCACGCCGACCTGGCGGGCGAGCAGCACGTGCTCGCGGGTCTGCGGCATCGGGCCGTCGGTCGCCGCGACCACGAGGATCGCGCCGTCCATCTGCGCCGCGCCGGTGATCATGTTCTTGATGTAGTCGGCGTGACCTGGGCAGTCAACATGCGCGTAGTGGCGCTTGTCGGTCTGGTACTCCACGTGCGAGATCGAGATCGTGATCCCGCGCTCCTTCTCTTCCTTCGCGTTGTCGATCTGGTCGAACGCGTAGAAGCTGTTCAGGCCCGGGTACTTCTCGTTCAGCACCTTGGTGATCGCCGCGGTCAGAGTGGTCTTCCCGTGGTCGATGTGCCCGATGGTGCCAATGTTGACGTGCGGCTTGGTCCGCTCGAACTTCGCCTTCGCCACTGGTGTCTCCTCGTCTGGCTGCGGTTCTTCTTGCTGCTTGTCTTCTTGCTGCGTAACTTCGGTGAGCTACGGTCCGGTTCGGGGATCGCGAGGCATCGCCCCGCGGTTGTCATTCGCCTCGCGCCTTAGCGACGATCTCCTTCGCGATGCTGGGCGGGACCTCGGCATACGAGTGGAACTGCATGCTGTAGTTGGCCCGGCCCTGCGTGCGGCTGCGCAGGTCGCCCACGTAGCCGAACATTTCCGAGAGCGGGACGAGCGCGGTGACCACGCGCACCCCGGCCATCTCCTCCATTGCCTGGATCTGGCCCCGGCGGCCGTTAATGTCGCCGATGACCTCTCCCATGTAGTCCTCCGGGGTCCTGACCTCGACCGCCATCACCGGCTCCAGCAGGATCGGGTCCGCCTGGGCGGCAGCCTTCTTGAACGCCATGGACCCGGCGATCTTGAAGGCCAGCTCGGAGGAGTCGACCTCGTGGTAGGCGCCGTCGGTCAGAGTGACCTTGACGTCCACCATCGGGTAGCCCGCGAGCACGCCGAACTCGGCTGCCTCCTGGCAGCCCGTGTCCACGGACGGGATGTACTCGCGCGGGATCCGGCCGCCGGTGACCTTGTTCTCGAACTCGTAGCCGCCACCATCGCCGCCGGTTGGCTCGAGGTTGATGATCACCCGGCCGAACTGGCCCGAACCGCCGGTCTGCTTCTTGTGGGTGTACTCGACCTTCTCCACCTTCCGGCGGATGGTCTCCCGGTAGGCGACCTGCGGGCGGCCGATGTTGGCCTCGACCCTGAACTCCCGCTTCATCCGGTCGACGAGCACCTCAAGGTGCAGCTCGCCCATGCCGGCGATGATCGTCTGCCCGGTCTCCTCGTCGGTCCTGACCTGGAAGGTCGGGTCCTCCTCGGCCAGCCGCCGGATGGCGATGCCCAGCTTGTCCTGGTCGCCCTTGGTCCTCGGCTCGATCGCCACGCTGATCACCGGAGCCGGGAACGTCATGGATTCCAGGATTACCGGCTTGGCCGGGTCGCATAGCGTGTCGCCGGTCGTGGTGTCCTTCAGCCCCATGACCGCCACGATCTGGCCGGCGATGGCGCTGGGGCGCTCCTCGCGCTTGTTCGCGTGCATCTGGTAGATCTTGCCGATCCGCTCCTTGCGGTCCTTGGTCGAGTTGAGCACGGACGTGCCCGCGTCCAGGCTGCCGGAGTAGATCCGCAGGTAGGTGAGCTTGCCCAGGTGCTGATCGGACATGATCTTGAAGGCGAGGGCGGAGAATGGCTCGGCCGGGTCGGCGTGCCGCTCGACGTCGGCCGGGTTGGCGCCCAGCGAATGGCCGTGGATCGCGGGAATGTCCACCGGAGACGGCAGGAAATCCACGATCGCGTCGAGCATCGGCTGCACGCCCTTGTTCTTGAACGCGCTGCCGCACAGCACCGGGGTGAGGGTGCTAGCGACGGTCGCCCGCCTGATCGCGGCGACGAGCTGCTCCTCGGTGGGCTCGGTGCCCTCCAGGTAGAGGTGCATCATCTCCTCGTCGTTCTCCGCGATGCACTCGAGCAGGTTGTCGCGCCACTCCCGGGCCGCCTCCACGTGATCGGCGGGGATGTCCACGGTGTCGTACGCCTCGCCCTTGCCCTCGCCGTGCCAGAGCAGGCCGCGCATCCTGATCAGGTCGATCACGCCGCGGAAGTCGGACTCGACGCCCCACGGAATCTGGATGACCAGCGGCGTCGCCCCGAGCCGGTCGGAGATCATCTCGACGCAGCGGTGGAACTCGGCGCCGACCCGGTCCATCTTGTTGACGAAGCAGATCCGCGGCACGCCGTACCTGTCCGCCTGCCGCCAGACCGTCTCGGACTGCGGCTCCACGCCCGCGACACCGTCGAACACGGCGACGGCCCCGTCAAGCACCCGCAGCGAGCGCTCCACCTCAACGGTGAAGTCGACGTGTCCCGGGGTGTCGATGATGTTGATGGTGTGATCACGCCAGGTGCAGGTGGTCGCGGCCGAGGTAATCGTGATGCCACGCTCCTGCTCCTGCTCCATCCAGTCCATGGTGGCCGCGCCCTCGTGGACCTCACCGATCTTGTAGTTGATGCCGGTGTAGAACAGGATGCGCTCGGTCGTCGTCGTCTTGCCCGCGTCGATATGGGCCATGATCCCGATGTTGCGGACCCTGGCCAGCTCGGTGCCTGTCTGGCTCGTGGCTGTGACTGTGGCGGCCACTGTGCTGATTCCTCGTTCCTGTCCAGTAATTCCGTGTACTGCGTTACTTATCGCGCTGCCGAGCCGACCTACCAGCGGTAGTGGGCGAAGGCCTTGTTGGACTCGGCCATCTTGTGCATGTCCTCGCGGCGCTTCACGCTTGCCCCGAGGCCGTTGCTCGCGTCGAGTAGCTCGTTCATCAGCCGCTCGGTCATCGTCTTCTCCCGCCTCGACCGGGCGTAGGAGACCAGCCACCGCAGCGCGAGCGTGGTGCTGCGCGACGCGCGCACCTCGATCGGTACCTGGTAGGTCGCGCCGCCGACTCGCCGGCTGCGTACCTCGAGGGTGGGCTTCACGTTGTCGAGCGCCCGCTTGAGCGTCACGACCGGGTCGTTGCCCGTCTTCTCGCGGCAGCCCTCGAGCGCGCCGTAGACGATGTGCTCGGCCAGCGAGCGCTTGCCGTTGCGCAGCACCTTGTTCACGAGCTGGGTGACAAGCGGTGACCCGTACACCGGATCGGTGACGAGCGGCCGCTTGGTCGCCGGACCCTTGCGCGGCATGGTTACGCCTTCTCTTTCTTCGCGCCGTAACGGCTGCGGGCCTGCTTGCGGTTGCGCACGCCCTGGGTGTCGAGCGAGCCGCGGATGATCTTGTAGCGGACTCCCGGCAGGTCACGCACCCGGCCGCCGCGCACGAGCACGATCGAGTGCTCCTGGAGGTTGTGGCCGATGCCGGGGATGTAGGTGGTGACTTCGACGGCGTTGGTCAGACGGACGCGCGCGACCTTGCGCAGCGCGGA
>Ga0126369_10000157_pt1 | contig 41823 bp, 26 predicted proteins | sample PanSoiMetaPlot_1_FD_109646 | JGI IMG/M metagenome (GOLD analysis project Ga0126369, IMG submission 109646) | Tropical forest soil microbial communities from Panama - MetaG Plot_1 | ecosystem: Environmental > Terrestrial > Soil > Tropical forest > Bulk soil | place: Panama | collected 2016-02-17
AAGGTTGCCACTAGCTCGGGAAGGTTGCCACTAGTTCGGGAAGGTTGCCACCAGCTCGGGAAAGTTTGCCACTAGCTCGGGAAGGTTGCTTTGGATTCCGCTAACTTGCCACTAGCTTTAGCTAGTGGGAGAGATGGAATTCGGCGGAGGCTTTAGCCGAACTTTGGGCTGAAGCCAAAAGGGTTTGTCTTCATATTCTTTTTGGCTAAAGCCGGCTCCCTCACTATTCGGTTCCACTAGCTGAAGCTAGTGGCAAGTTAACTAGAAGCTAGTGGCAAGTTAACTAGAAGCTAGTGGCAAGTTAACTAGAAGCTAGTGGCAGTTAACTAGAAGCTAGTGGCAAGTTAACTAGAAGCTGGTGGCAAGTTAACTAGAAGCTGGTGGCAAGTTAACTAAGCTAGTGGCAAGTTAACTAGAAGCTGGTGGCAAGTTAACTAAAGGCTACGGAGCTGTTTTAATTTGGAGTGCGGTGGCGCACTCAAAACGATATCGCATACTGATGAGACCACTCACAATTACTTTTCTTTTCGCGGCAATGGTCTTCTCGGCCGCTTCGGTGGGAAGCCATGGAATTGGACTCTCGGTCGCTTCAACGGCATCAGCGAATGTGGACCACGGCATCTATGACATTCGCGCCTTCGGAGCGAAGGGCGACGGCAAAACGCTCGACAGTCCGGCCATCAACAAAGCCATTGATACCGCCGCGGCCGCCGGCGGCGGCACGGTAACTTTTCCCTCCGGCACTTACCTGTCCGTCTCGATTCATCTGAAGAGCAACATCACGCTGCATCTGGATCAAGGCGCGACCATAGTCGCCGCCGAAACCGTTCCCGGCAAAGTCACTTACGATTTGCCCGAGCCAAACGAATACGACATGTACCAGGACTTTGGGCACAGTCACTGGCAGAACAGTCTGATCTGGGGCATTGGACTCGAGAACGTCAGCATCGTCGGACCGGGATTAATCGATGGCCGCGGTCTGACCCGGCGCAGTCCGCGCGCGCGGCGGGTGAATCAACCGGGAGACCGGCCAGTGACGCTCGGTGGCCAGACAGGAGCGCGACCGCAATCGCCTCTGGGTGAAGATGACGATCCGAAAGTAATGGACGGGCTGGGCAACAAAGCGATCTCGCTCAAGCTTTGCCGCAATGTCGTGCTGCGCGATTTATCGATTCTGAACGGCGGCCACTTCGCGCTGTTGGCCAGCGGCGTCGACAATCTGACCATCGACAATCTCAAGGTTGATACGAACCGCGATGGGCTGGACATCGATTCCTGCCGCAACGTACGCATTTCCAATTGCAGCGTTAACTCTCCGAATGATGATGCGATCGTTTTGAAAAGCTCGTATGCGCTGGGCGTCGCTCGGGCTACGGAAAATGTGACCATCACAAGCTGTGCGGTCAGCGGCTATGACATCGGGTCGCTGCTCGACGGCAGTTACCAGAAGAACGTGAAGGAGGCCCCGGACCACGATGGGCCGGCCGGCCGGCTCAAGCTGGGCACTGAATCAAACGGCGGTTTTAAGAACATCGCGATCTCCAACATCGTCTTCGATCATTGCCGCGGCCTGGCGCTGGAGACCGTTGACGGCGGCCTGCTGGAAGACGTCACCGTGACCAACCTGACCATGCGCGATGTGATGAACTCGCCGATTTTTTTGCGGCTGGGAAGACGCATGCGCGGGCCACAGGGAACGCCGGTGGGCCAGTTGCGTCGCATCAACATCAGCAATCTGGTCGCGTACAACGCAGATTCGCGTTACGCTGCCATCATCGCCGGTATTCCCGGGCACGATGTCGAGGACGTGCGCTTGAGCAACATCCGCGTCGTCTATCGCGGAGGCGGGCGCCAGGAACTGGCCGACGTGCAACCACCGGAACAGGAAACGAATTATCCCGAGCCATCGATGTTCGGCGAATTGCCGGCAGCTGGTTTCTTTATCCGCCACGTGCAGGGCATAGAGTTCAATAACGTGACCATCAATCACCTGACGGAAGACATGCGGCCGGCATTTCTTTTGGACCAGGTGACCTTCGCCAAATTTAATAATGTAACCGCTTACCGTCCTCTTAACGTCTCGATGTTTGTACTGAGGAATGTTTCTGATTTCAATACGAACGCTTGCGTGAGCGTGCCCGATATGCACCTCGACCGCGTTACCCAGCAAAAATTCTAATCACATGCCGAAATCTCTTCGTGTCTTTTTTTTATCCTGCGCAATTGGTTCAGTCATTCTCTGCGGCGCGACCGGCGCGGCAGCGCAGTCGTTGTCCGCGCCGCCTTCATCTGACTTACCGTCATGGGTGAACAGTGTCGGGTCGAGCGGCGTGCTCAAGACCCGGCGGATCGTTATGGTCGACGCCACCGGTGACGGCGTCACCAACTCGACCAGGGCCATTCAGCGGGCCATCGATGATTGCGCCAAGGGCGGCGGCACCGTAACGTTCAAACCCGGACAGTACGTCACCGGAGCGTTGTTCCTGAAGAGCAACGTCTATCTCAGCATTGGCGAAGGGGTGACGCTGCTCGGCAGCCAGGATGATGCGGATTACCCTTCGATCCCGACGCGGGTCGCCGGTATCGAAATGAAATGGCCGGCGGCGCTGATTAACGTCAACGACGCGCAGAACGTGAAGATCTCCGGCGGCGGCACCATCGACGGCCGCGGAGAAAAATGGTGGGACAAATATTTCGCGCTGCGCCGCGAATATGAACCGCGCGGGCTGCGCTGGGCTTCCGATTACGATGCTGAGCGCGTGCGCCTGCTGGTCGTCTGGAAATCCTCTGACGTCGCGATTGAGAACCTCAGGCTTAAGCGTTCCGGCTTTTGGACGGTGCAGGTCGTTTATTCCGATCACATTACCGTGGACGGCGTAAAGATCACCGACAACAAAGGCCCCAGCACCGACGGGGTCGATATCGATTCATCACACCACGTGCTGGTGCAAAACTGCGACATCGACAACAACGATGACGATATATGTTTGAAGGCGGGCCGCGACTCTGATGGGTTGCGCGTTAATCGACCTACCGAGTACGTGGTGATTCGCAACAACACGACCCGTAGGGGTGGCGGCATCATTTCCTTCGGCAGCGAGACATCGGGCGGGATTCGACACGTCGTTGCGTATCAAAACCGCGGCATCGGCACGAGTGAAGGCATCCGTTTCAAGTCGGCAAAGACGCGCGGCGGTTTCGTCGAAGACATCTTGATTCGCGACATCCAGATGGAGAACGTGCCTTCGCCGTTCACCTTTACGCTGAACTGGAACCCGAGTTACAGCTACGCCACCATTCCGAAAGGCGAAACGAATATTCCGGCGCATTGGGTCGCTTTGAGCACCCCGGTAACTCCGCCCGAACGCGGCTTCTGCCAGTTCCGCAACATCACGATTGAGAACGTCGAGATCAAAAATGCGCGGCGCATTTTTCTCGCCAGCGGTTTGCCAGGCAAACCGATTACCCATGTGAAGTTCGCCAACATCACGGCCCAGGGACTCGAGGCAGGCTCGATCGATTATGCGCGTGATTGGAAGATGCAAAACGTGAAGTTGCAAGCGGAAAACGGCGAGCCTTTGAAGATCTCAAACAGTGAGCGGGTGGAAGCACCCGAGGTGGGGAGGGCGCCTCGGTAAGCGGCCGCCACTCTCAGTCCGCGAAGCGAACGCCAGCATAAAGCCCTGGGGCGCAAGCCCCAGGATCAAGCGACGGCTGATTGGAATCGTGCACTTCGCTGGGAAGGTCTATCGCCCGCTGCGCGGGCTCCATCGTTCTTAACCAACGTACTCCTGGGGTTCCTCCCGATGGGTCGGGATTTACCTCAGGCTTTATGCTGCCGCCTGCTCCGCAGGCTCCAGGGCTAATGCGAAAACCACTCTACATTTCCACTTCCTTGCTGCTGGCCGCAACTTGCTTGTTCACCATTTCCGTCCGCTCAGCGGTGTTGCCGCGTGAGCGCATCTCGCTCGATGCGGACTGGCGATTTCAAAAAGGTGACCCGGCCGGCAGCGACGGGCAATTGGCCTACGAGAAATTGAAACCGTGGGTCATGGCCACCGGCAACGAGTTCGTTATGAACGCGGGAGCGGCCAAGCCGGCGCGCCCGGACGGGAATCCCGCGGCAAACGTTTCCTATGCGCAGCGTGATTTTGATGACCACGGCTGGCGCCAATTAAATCTGCCGCACGATTGGGGCATCGAGGGACCCTTCGACCAGGCGCTGCCCGGCGAAACGGGCAAACTTCCCTGGTCGGGAGTAGCCTGGTATCGCAAACATCTCAACCTTCCCGCCAGCGACAATGGCAAACAAATCTATCTCGACATTGATGGGGCGATGGCCTACGCCACGGTCTGGCTCAACGGAAAATTTGTGGGCGGCTGGCCCTACGGCTACGCGTCATTTGAGCTTGATCTCACACCGTATGTCGAATTCGGCGCCGACAATGTGATCGCGATTCGTCTCGATAATCCGCCTGAGTCATCGCGTTGGTATCCGGGCGGAGGTATCTACCGGAATGTCTGGCTGGTCAAAACGAATGCGATTCATGTCGCGCACTGGGGCACCAATGTAAGCACGCCAGAAATCTCAGCGACTGCTGCCACCGTCGATCTCAAGACCACGATTGAAAACAATTCATCGTCCGCGGCCAGCGTGACACTCCACAGCGAAGTCTACGAGCTTACACCGGACGGAAAGAGAGCGGGCCAGCCGGTTGCGTCTTTCCAAACCGCTGCGACCAACATTGCTCCCGGAGGACGTACGAGTCTCGGCGCAATTGCCCGCCTCACCAACCCAAAGTTTTGGAGCGTGCAGAAGCCGGTGCTGTATGCCGCCGTAACAACCGTGACAGCCAGTGGCCATCCAATCGACGGCTTCCTGGTTGATGAGTACCAAACGGTCTTCGGTGTCCGTACGATCAAGTTTGATATTGAAAAAGGCTTTCTGCTTAACGGCGAACCGGTCAAGATTCAGGGCGTCTGTGATCATCATGATCTCGGCGCGCTCGGCTCCGCGCTTAACCGGCGGGCACTCGAACGCCAGCTCGAGATCCTGAAGGAGATGGGCGTGAATGCGCTTCGCACCAGTCACAATCCGCCCGCGCCGGAGTTACTTGAGCTCGCCGACCGCATGGGTTTTCTAGTGATGGATGAGGCGTTCGATGCCTGGCGACGAGCCAAGAAACGAAACGATTATCATCTGCTGTTCGACGATTGGTCAGAGAAGGATGTGCGCGCGATGGTCCGTCGCGATCGGAATCACCCGGCGGTAATTCTCTGGAGCATCGGCAATGAGATCGGCGAACAACGCGATGCTGCCGGGCACCAGGTCGCCACGACGCTGGCGAATATAGTCCGCGCAGAAGACGCCACCCGCCCGGTCACGGCCGGGGCGAACGTCAACGAATCCGGCTATAACGGTTTTCAAAAAACCATCGACGTATTCGGCTACAACTACAAGCCAACCGAATATGGATTGTTTCGATCGATCAATGCGAACATTCCTTTGTTCGCCAGCGAGACGGCCTCGACGATAAGTTCGCGCGGCGAATATTTCTTTCCGGTGAGCGAAGACAAAAGCCGGGGCCGCGCTGATTTTCAGGTCAGTTCTTATGATCTGTACGCGCCGCCCTGGGCCACGCCGCCCGACGCCGAATTCCATGGCCAGGACGAATTTCCCTTCACGGCCGGCGAGTTTGTCTGGACCGGTTTTGATTATCTGGGCGAACCGACGCCCTACGACCGGGACTCTGGCGTGCCGCTGCTCTTCACTGATGCGTCAACGCAGGCCAGGATGAACACTGAGCTGAAGGATTCAGGCCGTCTCAATGTTCCCTCGCGCAGTTCATATTTCGGCATCGTCGATTTGGCAGGATTCAAGAAAGATCGTTTCTATATTTATCAGGCGCGCTGGCGTCCCGATCTGCCGATGGCCCACATCCTGCCGCACTGGAACTGGCCGGAGCGCGTTGGCCAAATTACTCCGGTGCACGTTTACACCTCCGGCGATGAAGCCGAGCTTTTCTTGAATGGGCGTTCGCTGGGCCGCAAGAAAAGAGCGCAGTATGAATATCGCTTACGTTGGGATGAGGTGAAATACGAGCCCGGCGAATTGAAAGTCGTCGCTTATAAAAACGGGAAGCACTGGGCGGAAGATGTAATGAAGACCACCGGGGCGGCGACCCAACTTTTGATGAAAGCCGACCGCGACGCCATCAAGGCCGACGGACAGGACCTTTCATTCATTAGCGTGACCGTGTCTGACAAAGACCGTCTCCTCGTGCCGCGTTCAAAGAACCGCGTCAGCTTCGAGATCTCCGGCCCTGGAGAGATTGTCGCCGTCGACAATGGCGACGCGACAGATCTGGAGTCCTTCCAATCGACAGAGCGTAAGGCTTACAACGGCTTAATTCTGGTGATCGTGCGCGCCAAGGCTGCAGGTCAGATCACATTAAGAGCGACGGCAGAAAGCTTGGCTGGATCACAGATTCTGATTCGCGCCCGTTAATTTGGAGTGAGGAAGGGGCGCCTAATGTGCGCCAAAATTCCAAGTTGTGCGGGGGCGGGCCCCCTTCCTGACTCGCAGGTTATTGGGATGAATTCATCCGATCTACTTCGCCGGAAGCGGCGGAATCATCTTCAGCAGACGCTTCATCTCCTGCACTCTGGCTGATTGGGACGCATCCTCTGCCAGGTTCTTTAACTCATGCGGGTCGCTTTGCCGATCGAGCAGCATCGATCCGGCGCGCCCTTCATCCCACTCAACGTAATGCCATCGTTCGGTGCTGACAGACTCGCCGAACTTTCCCTGAAACTGGACCACCGCAAATGATGGATAGTTCCAGACAGCTTTAGGATTCTTAAGCAGCGGCGCAATACTCCTTCCCTCGATTCCCGTAGGCGCCGGCAGCCCGCATAAATCCGCCAACGTGGGATACAGATCGAGGAGGTTGACCACCCGTTCGGTGGCCTGCGCTTTGCCACCGGGCACATCGATAATCAGCGGCACCCGGAGTCCGATGTCCCAAAGCGAGTAGGCCTTGGACCACTTCCCTTTCTCGCCGAGGTGATAACCGTGATCTCCCCAGAAGACGATGATCGTGTTATCGCGCAGCTTCAGCCGATCCAATTCCGCGATGACGCGTCCTACCTGCGCATCCATAAAACTGGTCGAGGCCCAATAAGCGCGAATCATTTCGCGCGCCAAATCCGGCGGCGACTCGCGACCGATGAACAGGTCAGCATTGCGATGTGGAATTGAGAGGTCCGGAAATCCGGCCGGAGCAATCGGATGCGTGTTGAAATCAACCGGCAGCGGAATCTTGTTGACGTCGTAGAGATCGAAGAACTTCTTCGGGGCGGTTGGCGGGCTGTGCGGTTTATTAAAACCAACCGCCAGAAAGAACGGCTTGTCTTTATATTTGTCGAGATATTCAATCGCGCGATCAGCAATCTTGTAATCGCCAAACGTCTCGCCGTCACCGTCCAGGACGACGATGCGATCTGAGGCGTTTGGACGGGCGGGTTGGCTCGGCTGCGGTCGAACTTCTTCATCGCCGGTCTCGCGAGCGCCCTGACCAAGAGCGACCGGACTCGGAGGACGATTCACAATGTTTGGATCGACGGGCTCGCCGCCTTCAGTCCAGGAAACCTGATCGTCGATGCCGCCGTGAAAGATCTTGCCGGTGCGCAAAGCTGCATAGCCGTTGTTTTTGAAATACTGCGGCAAGGTCACAAAGTCGGGATGCTTGGTGCGAAAGTAGGCGTTGTTGTCCAGCACGCCGGTCTGCGTGGGATAGCGGCTATTGAGCAGTGACGAGCGTGATGGATTGCACAGCGGAAACTGCGCGTAAGCATGATCGAAGCGCGTGCCGCGCGCGGCGAGCGCGTCGACATTCGGGGTCTTGATCATCGTGTTGCCGTAACAGCCCAACTCCGGCCGCAGGTCGTCTGAGATGATGAAGAGGACGTTATATTTTGGTTTTGCGGGCGGCGGCGATGATGTGTTTGCGGTCCTTACAAATAGCGAACCGATTATGCCGGCGCCGAGCAGCATCGAAAAAGCTACTTTAATTGATCGACTTTTCATGGCGAGCCCCTTTATACGAATTTCGAGACACGCTGACAAGTTCAAGAGGTACTGGCTCAGTTTGAAATTCTCATTCACGCCGCCGATGGCTCTTAGTGCGCGGAGCGCACGACAGCATAAAGCCCGGGGTGGAGTCCCGATTCATCGGGACGGAACCCCAGGAATACGGATTGTTGAAAGCATTGAGCCCGCGGAGCGTGCGACAGCCCCGATGTGCCACGCAAAAGATTCAATTCAATCGGCTGTCGCCCGCTCCCGCGGGCTTAAACCCTCTTCTACGAATGATCCTGGGGCTCACGCCCCAGGCTTTATGCTGTCGTGCGCTCCGCGCACTGCGAAACCGCAGCCGGTAAACCGCCCCTCGGAACCTGAGAGATTATTCAGATGAACTTGATCTACAATGGCGCGAATCGTGATGCGCGCTTGTCTACTTACAGTTTTGATTGCCCTGACTATGGTGTCCTACTCCTCCTGCAAACACACCGCATCATCATCCGGGCAGGGCAACCAATCTGCTACCGCTGACTCGCGCCGCAACTACGATCAGATGATTCTCATTAAAGGCGGCAAGTTCATGATGGGCACCGATGCCGGCATGCCTTATGAATCGCCCGAACACGAAGTAACGGTCAAGTCATTCTTCATCGATCGTCATGAAGTTACCGTGGCCGAGTTCGCCCGGTTCGTCGCCGCCACCGGATATCAAACCGACGCCGAAAAGTTCGGCTGGTCCGGCGCCTTCAATCTGAAAACCAGGGAGTGGGAGAAAACCAAAGGGGCGGATTGGCGGCATCCTGAGGGACCTGATTCAAAGGCCGTCGACAACGAACCCGTGTGCCAGGTTTCGTGGACTGATGCGGCTGCTTATGCAAAATGGGCGGGCAAGCGTTTACCGACCGAAGCGGAATGGGAATATGCCGCGCGCGGCGGGCTCGTGCAGGCAAAATATTCCTGGGGAAATGATCTGCGTCCGAACGGCAAGCCGGTGGCCAATTGGTGGCAGGGCAATTTTCCCAAAGGCGACACAGGCGAAGACGGCTTTATCGGCCGCGCCCCGGTTGAGAGTTTTCCCCCAAACGGTTATGGACTCTACGAGATGACTGGAAACGTCTGGGAGTGGTGCGCCGACTGGTACGCGGACGATTACTACGCCGGTTCACCCAAGGACGATCCAAAAGGGCCGGACGACGGCAAGGAGCGATCGATCAGAGGCGGCTCATGGATGTGCGCAGAGAACTTCTGCACCAACTACCGGGTGGCCGCACGTAGTCATGCCACCGCGGACAGCGGCTTGAACAATCTCGGGTTTCGTTGCGTTCGCGATCAGTAATTATCGAGGACCAAGCACACCACGCGAAGGCGTGCACATCCCACCGTGGGCGCTCGCAGTAGCCGCGGAGACGCCGATAATCGCGGCGGTTCCGAGAATTCGCCCCCAGTTATGATGCTTCTGCGGGCGTTCAACTGGTGCTTCCCGCTGCTCGATTGGTGCTTCTCGCTGCTCAACTGGCGCCTCGACTGTTCTGCTCCGCGAGGTTTCGGCTAACGTGTTATTCGGTTGCGTGACGCGACGCGGCCGCGTCTGCGAATAAGGACACGTCGCAGAAAACAGGACCACAACTACGATTAAGGTAATGTCGATTAGTCGCTTCATAATTTTTTAACCAGAAGCGCGATCAGAGGAGAGACTTTAAGATGGCGGGAACTATAAACCTTCTGCGCGGCGCTGACAAGATCCAAAAGGCCGCGCCTCGTCAAAATGCCTGGTTCAGCTCATCGGCAAGAACGCTGGGGATGTGTCTGGGACTCACGGTGGCGATCTTTTCGGCGACGCAATTATCGCGAGCTCAGGAACAAACGCCGGCCGATCGGGCGGCTATTGCGCAAGAAAGGCCAAGCAATCCAAAGCTGCCGACGATCTTTGTGACCGGTGATTCCACCGCGAACACGCATGGTAATGGCGCCCTCGGCTGGGGCGATCCTTTCATCGCCTACTTCGATCTGAACAAAGTCAACGTCGTGAATCGCGCGCGCGCGGGCCGCAGCAGCCGCACGTTCATCACCGAAGGTCTCTGGGACAAAGTGTTAGGGGAAATGAAGAAGGGCGACCTGGTGTTGATTGAGTTTGGACACAATGACGGCGGCGCCGTCAACGATGCGTCGCGCGCGCGCGGTTCGCTGCCAGGCCTGGGTGAAGAAACACAGGAGATTGATAACCAGATCACCAAGAAGCACGAGATCGTGCACACCTATGGCTGGTACCTGCGCAAAATGATCGCCGATGCAAAAGCGAAAGGCGCCACGCCGATCATTCTTTCATTGACCGTGCGAAACATCTGGAAGGACGGCAAGGTCGAACGCGGTTCGGGACATTTTGCCGAGTGGGCGGCAGAGATCGCCAAGACAGAGCACGTACTTTTCATCGATCATATGAAACTCATCGCCGACCGCTACGAGCAGTTGGGCGAAGAGAAAGTGAAGGCGCTGTTCGGTCCGGATCACACCCACACCAGTCCGGCCGGGGCCGAACTAAACGCGGCCCTGGTGGTCGAGGGACTTAAGGCGCTCCCCAAGTTGCCTTTCAAATCTTACCTGCTCAACAAGCCGGCGCCGCCAACATCGGGGGCGAACAGCTTTCCGGTGAAGATTCTCGTCGATGCCGCCAAAGTTAAAGGACCGCTCAATCCGGTCTGGCGCATGTTCGGCGCCGACGAACCGAACTTTGCTTACATGAAGGACGGGCAGAAGCTCTTGCGAGAATTGAGTCAGATGGCGCCCGGACGATCTGTCTTTTTTCGCACACACAATCTGCTGACCTCGGGTGATGGCACGCCGAGCCTGAAGTGGGGCAGCACCAACGCCTACCGCGAAGACGAAAATGGAAAGCCGGTGTACGACTGGACCATTCTGGATCGCATCTTTGACACCTACTTACAACAGGGAGTAAGGCCTTACGTGCAAATCGGGTTCATGCCGAAGGACCTCTCGATTAAACCTTTGCCCTATCAACATAGCTGGACGCCGACTGCCAAGTACGACGAGATTTTCACTGGTTGGGCCTATCCGTCGAAGGACTATGCCAAGTGGGGTGAGTTGGTTTTCCAATGGGCAAAGCATTGTGTCGAACGATATGGGCGAGCCGAAGTCGAGCAATGGTATTGGGAAGTTTGGAACGAACCCAACATCGGTTATTGGCGCGGCACGCCGGAGGAATTCCGGAGACTCCACGATTACGCGATTGCCGCGGTCCGGCGGGCGTTGCCGACGGCGCGAGTCGGTGGTCCGGACACGGCCGGCAGTGGCGGACAGTTCATGCGTGATTTTCTCGATCACTGTTTGCGAGAGACGAATTATGCGACCGGCGCGCCGGGTACGCCGCTCGACTTTATTTCTTTTCATGCCAAGGGAGCGCCGAAATTCACCGATGGTCACGTGCAAATGGGAATCGCAAATCAACTGCGGGCGATCGACGCCGGCTTTCAGATCGTGGCGTCGTATCCTGAGTTGAAAGGCAAACCCATCGTCATTGGCGAGTCGGATCCGGATGGTTGTGCCGCCTGCCAGGGACCGCAACTTGGCTATCGCAACACCACGATGTATTCGAGCTACACCGCGGCCAGTGTGGCGCGCGAGTACGAACTGACTGAAAAGCACGGCGTCAATTTCGACGCCGCCCTGACGTGGGCTTTTGAGTTCGAGGGGCAACCGTACTTCGCCGGCTTTCGCGTGCTGGCCACCAATGGTATTGACCAACCGGTGCTCAACGTCTTTCGGATGCTCAGCCGCATGAGCGGGCAGCGGGTGGCGACTGAGAGCGATGCGGCCGTGCCGCTCGACGTAATCTTAAAGGACGGGGTGCGGACCAAACCTGACGTGGCGGCGCTGGCCAGTCTTGATCGAAATAAACTCTGCGTGATGGTCTGGCATTATCACGACGATGACATCGCTGGTCCGGCGGCGGAGATCGATCTCGAACTGAATCAGCTTCCGCTCCGCAACGGCCGCGCGACGCTACGCCACTTTCGCATCGATGAGAGTCATAGCAATGCCTTCACTGAGTGGCAGCGGATGGGTTCGCCCCAGCAGCCGACTTCCGCGCAATACGCCCGTTTGGAAAAGGCCGGGCAACTGGCTGAGTTGGATCCTCCGCGCGAGCTGCGGATAAAAGATTCGGCGGTCGCTTTACGGTTTGCGCTTCCGCGCCAGGGCACGTCCCTGCTAGTTTTGGAACTCCCATGAGATAGGTATCTCCATTTGAAATACTGCGAGAGGAAACTGATGACGAAACTCACATTCTTGGCGATTAGTCTGGTCATAGCCTGTGCCGCAACCGCGCGGGCGAACGTCACGCTGCCTGATGTAATCAGCGCCGGCATGGTGCTGCAACAGAATCAGAAAATTCCGATCTGGGGCAAAGCCGATCCGGGTGAAGCCATCACTGTCCGCTTCGCCGGCCAGTCAAAAAATACGACCGCGGCGGCTGACGGTAAGTGGCTGGTGAAGTTGGATCCGCTCCGGGCCAACGCCACGCCCGCGACCTTGACCATCTCGGGTAAGAACACGATCGAACTGAAAGACGTTCTTATCGGCGAAGTATGGCTGGTGGCCGGCCAATCAAATATGCAACGGCTGTTGAGCGAGACCGCCAACGGCGAAGCGGCCACGGCCAATGCGAACCATCCGTTGATTCGGCTCTTCAATGTCAGTCGCCAGGTGGCCTTCAAACACGCGCCGCCTCCGCTGGCCACGTGGCAAGCATGTTCGCCGCAATCGGTGAAAGAGTTCTCGGCAGCCGGCTACTATTTTGGCGTGGAGTTGGAAAATGAACTGCACGTGCCGATCGGGCTGATCAATTCTTCATATGGCGGCTCGCAAGCTGAAGCCTGGACACCGGTCGAGTACTTGCTCGCCTCCGACGACCTGCGCCCTACCGTGGAACGCACAAAAATCTGGGACGAAGAACGGACGCGCGTGCGCGCTGAATATGACGAGGCAATAAAGAAATGGCGTGAAGACTCGGACAAGGCGAAGGCCGCCGGCGCGCGACCGAGTCCGTCACCCGCGGTGCCGGACTCGCTGCGTGAATATCGGATTGCTTCGTCCATCTATGACGGCATGATCGCGCCGCTGATTCCCTTCTATATCCGCGGCGCAATCTGGTATCAGGGAGAATCAAACGAAACCCGCGCACAGCAATACAACATCCTGCTCCCTACGATGATCAAGGCCTGGCGCGAGCGCTGGGGCCAGGGCAACTTTCCCTTCGGCATCATCCAGTTGCCAAACTATCGCGATCCGAAACCAGACCCGGCGGATGAGCCATGGAGTCACATCCGCGAAGCCCAGCGCCGCACCGCGCTCACCAGTCCCAACACCGGCTTGATCGTCACGATCGATATCGGCGAAGCGCATGACATTCATCCAAAAGACAAGCTCACCGTCGGCAAACGCATGGCCCATTGGGCCATGGTGGACGTCTATGGGCGAAAGCTGACGCGATCGGGTCCCATGTTCCATGAACAGAAGATCTCGGATACAAAGATCGTGCTGACGTTTGCGGAGGCGGGCGCCGGACTGAAGATTCGCAACGGCGACAAGCTCGAGGAGTTTGCCATCGCCGGCGCCGATCACAAGTGGTATTGGGCCAACGCGCGCATCGTCGGAAAAGACAAGATTGAAGTTTGGGCTGAGGCCGTGCCGCACCCGCTCGCGGTGCGGTATGCCTTCAACAACAATCCGCGCAATCCGAACCTGACAAATGAGACGGGACTACCTGCCGCTCCATTCCGGACGGATGACTGGCCGGGACCGACAGACGGGAAACGCTAAGGCTAGGTGAGTTGAGGTTCGAGCTGCGCGATATTTGAACGCAGCGATGGGGCCGGCATTGGTTGAATTTCTCGACACGACTCGCGCTTCACCAACTGCGTCGGAATGGTGATGGCTTCCGGAGGCAGATCAGGCTGATTCAGCCGCTCTACTGCCAGGGCCGCCATGCCACGTCCCACCTGTTCGGTAAACACGCGCACCGAGGTCAACGGCGGACGCAGCGCTGCCGCTTCCGTATCGTTGAATCCAACCACGCTGATATCTTCGGGAATGCGTAAGCCGCTTTCATGGATTGCCTGATAGGCTCCGCGCGCGGCGGCATCGTCGCCGGCGAAGAGAGCGGTTATGGACTCGCCGCTTTTGAGGATTGACTTCGTCGCCAGATAGCCAAGGTCTTCGCCTTCTCCGGAATCGAACTCATTGACGCGCGGTGGCAATCCGGCCTCCTGCATCGCGTGGCGGTAACCCTCGTAGCGACTCTTGAACCAGGGCATCTGAAAATTACCGATGTACCAGATGTCCCGATGACCGAGCGACAGCAGGTACCTGGTTACTTCGTGGCCGCCTTCGACGTCATCAAAATAAACTGTGCTGTATTGATCCTTGTCCCAATCTCCGATGACGTTGTTGCCCATGACCACAAACGAGATTCCGCGGTGGGTCAGAAGATCGAGAAGGTTCTGCGAATTCTTGCCGGCGAGGATGGCGGCGCTTATTGGACCAGGCCGCGTCAGAATCTGCGGGAGGTGCAGATTTTGCCAGGGCACGTTACTGCCGTAATGGATCGGAAGAAACAACAAACCGCAGTCGCGGCTGGCGCAGTATGCTTCGGCCCCGACCATAACCCCGGCGTGAAACGGATTGAAGAGTTCCCGGTTCGCCAGCACGAAGGCGATTATTTTCGACTTGCCTTTGCCATTCCGTTCTAACTTGAGTTCCGCGGCCGCTTTCAAAACGCGCGTGCGCAGTTCTGAAGACACGCGATCGCTTCCGGTCATCACGCGCGAAACGGTGGCGACACTGACTCCCGCCAGTTTCGCCACATCCTGAATCCTGGTTTTTCCTGCGCGCTTGTCCTTCATAACCTTAAAAAGACGCTCAACGTGATGGAGATCATAGTGCTGAGGTGGCTGCCGTCTTTACGATCAGGCCTTGAAAATACGCCCATGGAAGAAAAAATTCAAGACATTTCTGAAATATGTTTCACTCTCAACTGAAAATTTTCTTACCATTTTGTGAAAATTTTTCTTGACCTTAAGACGGAATTCACATATTGTACGACCGAAAATGGTTCTGGGCGAACCATCCGTTTCGCCGCGATGCCGACTATTCAACAGCAAGCCCGACGGCCTGCTTAATCTCGTTGACTTAGGAGTATTCAAAACCCATGAAATCAATTAGTAAAAGAGCGAGTTTAGTGGCGGGCTGTGTGCTTGCTGCCTTGTGTCTTCTTTTTGTTGTACCCGTGACAATGCAGGCGCAGGAGTTGCGCGGCAAGATCAGCGGCAGAGTCACGGACCCCAACGGGGCCGCCGTCCCTGGCGCCACGGTTAAAGTGGTCGATGTGGCCCGCAACGCCACGACGACCTTAACCTCCAATGATGAGGGCATTTTTGATGCTCCCTTCCTCCTGCCTGGCAAGTACCAGGTAATCGTCGAAATGAAGGGTTTCAAGAAGACCCTCCAGGACAACGTCGTCGTCGAGATCAATCAGACGCGCACCGTGGACATCGTGATGGCCGTCGGCTTACCGGAGGAAACAGTCACGGTGACGCAGGAGCAGCCGCCGATCAACGTGTCAGATCCGAATCTCGGACAGACGATTGATCGCAAGCGGGTTGACGAACTGCCGTCAGTCCACGGCGATCCTTACTATCTGATCAATCTCACACCGGGCGTCGCCTACACCGGAAGCACCCGGCTCGATCGGCCTTTCGAACCAACGCACATTGCGAACTTCGCGATGGGCGGCGCGCGTGGTATCCGGAGCGACCTGCTAATCGACGGCGCCCCCAGCACGGCGACCGCGAATGCGTTTGAGGTGATTGCCTCTTATGTGCCGCCAACCGATGCGACCCAGGAATTCAGAGTACAGACCGCCACCTACGATGCCCAGTTCGGCAACACCGAAGGTGGAGTCACCAGCATTGTTACCAAAGGCGGTTCGAATCAGTTTCACGGCACCGGCTATATGTGGCTGGAGCCTGGCTGGATGACCGCCAATGACTTCTTTGGAAATGCGAACAACCAGGGCCGACCTTATACGTACTCAAACCGTCCCGGCTTTACTATTGGCGGCCCGGTTACCATTCCGCACGTCTACGACGGCAAGAACAAGACCTTCTTCTTCTTCTCGTTCGAACAAATCGCCGACTCGCGACCGCGCTTCGATGCCACCAATATCTGGTCACCGACCGCGGCGATGTTGAACGGTGATTTCTCTGCTTACGCGAATGTCATCAAAATTTACGATCCGCTGACCGGAACTTTCTCAGGCGGCACCGTTACCAATCGTACGCAGTTCACCAACAACATCATTCCCGCGAACCGCATCAATCCGGTCGCCAAGTTAGTGGCCGCTTATATGGGTTCGCCCAAGCAGACCGCTCCCAACGGAGCTCTGCTGACGAATAACATCCGCGATTCGACGCTGGCGGAAACACTCAATCCGCCCTACCGGAACTACACCATCAGGCTCGACCAGAACATCAAAGAGAAGGACAAGATCTTCGGTCGCTATAGCTGGTACAACCGGGCCAGCACCTATAACAATTACACCAACAACCTTTACGTTGGTGACCGCTTCCTCTTTATCTCGAAGCAGGCTGTCCTCGACGAGGTGCACACCTTCAACGCCAGCACCGTGCTGAATTTCCGGTATGGTTTCAATCGCTTCATCCGCGGCTCCGACGCGCCCGAGGGTCAATACGGCATGGACCTGACGACACTCGGTTTTCCGTCGGCTTTTAATAATGCGATTGGTTCGCTCACGCGACGCTTTCCGCGTTTCGACTTTAGCTGCACGGGATGCACCGGCACCACCGTCAGCAATGCGCACACCAACGAGTTCCGGCCTGTCGGCAGCCACTTCCTGACGATGGTGTTGAACCGCACTCAGGGCGTGCACTCGCTGAAGTTCGGCGGAGAAATGCGCATCTATCGCGAAGACGATAGCTTCAGAAGCAATCAACAGTCGGGGCAGTTTGCCTTCGATAACACCTATACCCGCATCGGCAGCGCCAGCAGCAACGACGTTGAAGGCATCCAGGCATTCGCTGCGTTCCTGCTGGGATATCCATCAACGACTGCCATCGTGCGAGCGGCAGACTACTCAGAGTATTCCAAGACCTGGGGCTTCTTTGCCCAGGATGATCTGCGCGTCAACCGGAAGCTCACCCTGAACCTTGGACTGCGTTGGGAATTTGAAACCGCTCTGACCGAACGGCAGAACAAGAGTGTTTCGGGATTTGATCTCGCCTACACTCAGCCGTTCCAGGGCCAGGCCCAAACGAACTTCGCGCTGATTCCGGCTACCGATGTGCTGCGAACCACCTACGCCCTGAACAATATCAATACCCCGGGCGGGCTGTTGTTCGCAGGCCAGAACGGTCTCGGGACGGCACTCTACAACACTCCGAAGAATGGCTTCCTGCCGCGTGTTGGGTTTGCTTACGAACTCAATAGCAAGACCGTCTTCCGCGGCGGCTTTGGTCTGTACCAGGGCTTCTTAGGTGAACGCCGCGGCGACGTTATTCAGCCTGGGTTCTCGCAAACGACCACCCAGCCGCTGACGACGGGACCAAACGGAGCGCCACTGCCATACTCGCTTTCAGATCCGTTCTGCCTGTCCAATCCAGCCGCGTGCGCGGTCAGTGGAATCACCGCCCCCAGTGGCAGTTCGCTGGGCAAGCAGACGGCCTTGGGCCAGTCCATCACCTTCTTCAACCAGCACCCGGATGTGGCCAAGCAATTGCGCTGGTCAGCGGGATTCCAACGCGAACTCCCGTGGGGATGGGTGCTGGAAGGCGTGTACGAAGGCGACCACGGCTATAACATTGAAATCAACCGCAACATCAATGCGGTGCCGAATTCAATCCTGAGCACGGATACTTCGCGCACCGTAGCCATGAACACCAACAATACGAATCTTGGGGGCACGGTCCGGAGCCCATTCTGTACCAATGTTTCCGGAAGCACCTGCCTGGCGGGTGGCGCTCTGTACACCGGCGCGGGCGGCACTATCTCGCGTCGCACCTTGCTCACCCCGTTTCCTGAGTTCGGCACTATCACCACCACTAACAACGACGGCGCGAGCTGGTATCACGCGGCGCAGTTTAGTTTGAGTAAACGATTCACCAAAGGTTATGGGCTCAATCTCGCCTATACCCGGGCCAAGTGGATCGAGGCCACCGAATATCTGAACGCCGGGGATGCGAGGCCGAACCGGGCCATCGCGGCCCAGGACATCCCGAACCGGTTCTCGATGAGCGGTTTCTACGAGCTCCCGTTCGGCAGAGGCAGACAATTCGCATCCCATATCAATAAATGGGCGGATGTGTTCGTTGGCGGCTGGCAGATTCAAGGAGCCTACTCGTATCAGTCGGGCTTCCCGATCCGGTTCGCCAGCGACGCGTTCTACCAGGGCGGCAAGATCAGTATTCCCAGGAGTCAGCAGACGGTTGCCCGCTGGTTCAACACTGCGGCGTTTGTTTCAGTGGTGGGCGGCACGCCAACTTGCGGCGCCTTCACCACCGGCAGCGCAAACTGCGCCACGCCGGTTGACCACTTGCGCACCCTGCCGTTCTATTTCGCCGACGTGCGCAGCGATCCGACCAACAACGCTGACCTGGGTCTGGCCAAGAACATCGCCGTACGTGAAGGCATGAGGATTCAGTTACGACTGGAATTCATTAACGCCTTCAACCATCCGATGCTTAACAGCGGTGGTTTGGCTAATTCCCAGGTCGTGGTTAACCCGGCCTCCAGCACCTTCGGCCAAACCGTTTCTTCTAACCAACAGAACTACGCGCGCCGCGCGCAGTTCATGGCGAAGTTTATCTTCTAAACCAGAAGCTGAACTTCTTTTTCCGAGCCGGGGAGTTTGCGTTCAGCAGGCTCCCCGGTTTTCTTTTGAGCTATTCTAGGGACCGCGGGCATCTCGGTCCGCCGGGCGTGCGCAGACCGGTCAATGTCGTCCGCGCTTTGGCGCACATGCAGGCCAGGATGCCCGCGCTCCGATCAGCAAATGACTTTATCTCGCCGAAACTTCCTGGGAATCGCAGCCGGCGGCGCCGCTCTGGCGGTCGAGAAACGAGTCGATGCGCTTGCCAGATCAATTGGGCCGGCCTCATCGACGTTAACCTCTATCGATCGCAAGGCGCTGGTAACCCGGCATAACCCGGTGCTGCGAAAGTTCGATCCGCTCTCGCCGCTCTCAATTGGAAATGGAGAGTTTGCGTTTACCGCCGACGCGACCGGCCTTCAAACCTTTCCGGACGAATATGAAAAATCGATGCCCCTGTGCACGATGTTGCAATGGGGCTGGCACACGACTCCTCTACCGGCAGGTCTTGATCCGAAAACGTTGCGCTTAGAGCCGTTCGATACGCACGGCCGTTCAGTTGGATATCACACCAGTTCGCGGGGCCAGACAGAACTTTTCAACTGGCTGCGGGAGAATCCGCATCGATTACACCTCGGGCAGATTGGGCTGCTGTTGATGAAAGGCGATGGACCAGCAGGGCCGGCGGACATTTCGGACATCGAGCAGGAATTGGACCTCTGGACTGGTGTGCTGAGCAGCAGCTTCAAGTTCAGTGGTGATCGTTACTCGGTAAGAACGGCGGTCCATCCAGTTTACGACTTGCTGGCAATTGAAGTGACCTCAAACCCAATGAGCGCTGGCCGCCCCCCTGGACTCGGTCTTCGTTTCGCGTTTCCGTACGGATCACCGGAAATGAAAGCCGCCGACTGGACCAGAGAAAAGGAACACCAGTCAAAGATTGTGGCGCAGACGGCGCATTCGGCGCGCTTACAGCGCAAATTGAATTCGGATGAGTATCATGTGGCCTTTCAATGGGACGACGCCTCGTCCTTTGGAGCGGCAGGTGAGCACACGTTCCTTTTGTCTGCGGGAATCCCGCAGGATCGACTGTCATGCGTAGTCGCCTTCTCTCCCCGACCTATCGGCGCATCTATTACGGGCGCGTCACAGACTTTTGCGGCCGCCGCAGATCACTGGCAAAGGTTTTGGACCAATGGCGGCGCGGTTGATTTTTCCGGCAGTGCTGATGAGCGCGCACCTGAGCTCGAGCGGCGCGTCGTGCTATCGCAATACCTCACCGCGATTCAATGTTCCGGCTCGACACCGCCGCAGGAGACCGGTCTCACCGTCAACAGCTGGTACGGCAAGTTTCATCTGGAGATGCACTGGTGGCATACGGCGCATTTCGCTTTATGGAATCGCCTGCCACTGCTGGAAAAAAGTCTCGCCTGGTACCATTCGATCCTCTCAGCCGCTCGCGAACTGGCGCAGTCGCAGGGCTACCGGGGCGCGCGTTGGCCCAAGATGGTGGGGCCTGAAGGGCGCGACAGCCCGTCACCGGTCGGACCTTTGTTGATCTGGCAACAGCCGCATCCGATCTTCTACGCCGAGCTTTGTTATCTTTCGCATCCGAACCGGGCCACACTGAGGCTTTATCGGGACATCGTTTTCGAAACCGCTGAGTTCATGGCCTCCTTCGCTTATTTCGAGAGCCAGCGGCAGAGGTTTGTGCTGGGACCACCGGTGATTCCGGCGCAGGAGAATCATCCGGCGCGCGAGACCTGGAACCCGACTTTTGAATTGGCTTACTGGTCATTTGGACTACGCATCGCACAGCGATGGCTGGCGCGCCTGGGGATGGAGCCGAACCGCGAATGGGAGCGTATCACCCGTCAACTGTCAGCGCTGCCCACTCGTGACGGGGTCTATCTCGCGCATGAGAACTGTCCGCAAACATTCACCGAACGTAACTATGATCACCCTTCCATGCTCGGCGCGCTCGGCATGCTCCCGGGCCCCGGGGTCGATCGCGAAACCATGCGCCGCACCCTGCAGCGAGCCATGAAGGATTGGCAGTGGGACAAAACGTGGGGATGGGATTATCCTTTGGCGGCCATGACCGCTGCGCGCCTGAGTGAACCGAAACTTGCACTCGATGCCCTGCTGATGAACACAGAGAAGAATCGCTATTTGCTCAGCGGTCATAACTGGCAACGGGCAAACCTGCCGTGTTATCTGCCGGGAAACGGCGGACTGCTTTACGCCGTCGCGCTCATGGCCGGAGGATGGCAGGGCGCAACTGCGCGGACTGCGCCCGGGTTTCCCAACGACGGGTCGTGGACGGTGCGAACCGAGGGTCTCAACCAACATCTACTGACAGGAGTGTAAGCTGAAATTGCTCTCAAGAAATATTTCTGCTGCTTTCGTATTGGTTGGCTTGTTTTGCCATTCAATGGGACTCAACGCCGCGCCGGCGCCGCCCCTCGCCGCATTTCCCGGCGCCGAGGGTTTCGGCGCCAACACGCTGGGCGGCCGCGGCGGCAAAGTGATCGCGGTAACCAACCTGAATGATGATGGCCCCGGCAGCTTTCGCGCTGCCTGCGAGGCGGAAGGCCCGCGCATCGTCGTCTTTCGCGTTTCGGGTCTGATTTCCCTAACCAAAAAGTTGGTGGTGAAAAACCCGTATATCACCATCGCCGGCCAGACGGCGCCGGGCGACGGCATCTGCCTGCGCAACTATACCTTTGTGATTGCCACGCATGACGTCGTGGTGCGTTACCTGCGCAGCCGTTTGGGAGATTTGACGGCCCAGGAAGATGACAGCATTACCCTCGTGGCCGGAGCGAAAGACGTGGTCGTCGATCATTGCTCGGCGATGTGGTCCATAGACGAAGACCTGTCGCTGGCCGGCGACGTCTCAAACGTCACGGTGCAATGGTGTCTGATTGCCGAAGGTCTGAATCACAGTAAACATTCAAAAGGCGATCACGGTTATGGATCGCTCTCGCGCGCCAACGGACCCGTAAGCTGGCATCACAATCTCTGGGCGCACAATACATCTCGCAATCCGCGGCTGGGCGACAACTATGGACGTCCGCCATATCCGACCTTCGATGTGCGCAACAACGTCATCTATGACTACGGCGAAATTGCTTCGGGATTGACGCAGGGAGTGCTCAAGGTAAACTACGTCGCCAATTACATCCGGCCGGGCCCCAGCAGTAAAGTCACCACGCCAATTCACGTCGGCGGCCCATCCGATCTCAATTTCTATATAAAGGACAATTTCTTCGAAGGAAACAGCGCCTTAACCGCCGACAATTCGCAATTCTTCGACCCGGTGACGATCGACGGCAAGCGCCAGGTGCAGACTGTCGATCAACCCTTCGCGGTTCCCGCGGTTAGCACCACCGATGCCCGGGCCGCGCTGGAATCAGTGCTGTCTACGGTCGGCGCATCTTTGCCCCGGCGCGATGCCGCCGACGCGCGAATCGTCGGCGAGGTCCGCGAACACCGCGGCTCAATCATTGATTCGCAGCAACAGGTGGGCGGATGGCCCGAATTGAAGACCGCGCCAGCGCCGAAAGACACTGATGGCGACGGCATGCCCGATGAGTGGGAGCGCCGCTTTGGACTTAACCCGCTTGATGGGTCCGATGGAAATCTGGACAAGGATAAAGACGGCTATACCAACATCGAAGAATTCCTGAATGGCACTGATCCGACGAAGCGCGGGCGCTAATTTGGAGCCGGCTTGGTATTGTCAGAACCGGGGGCGATAACGACCGGGCACCGGTTGTACATTGAAGATGGGCCCCGTCGCTATTGCTCCGGGTTCTGACCCGTTGCCACCGAACAAGACATGACGGAGCGTCGCCAATTCCTATCGCTCTTAACCGTGGGACTGTTGGCCGGCGTGGCGCCTCGCGGCCGCGCCGTTTCATCAGCGGCGCGAGTGACATCTCCGGCGCCATACGGCCCGACGCCTTCGGCCCGGCAACTGCGCTGGCACGAGTTGGAATTCTACGGCTTCGTCCATTTCACCGTGAACACCTTCACCGACAAAGAGTGGGGCTACGGTGACGAAGATCCGGCGATCTTCAATCCGACCGATTTCGATGCCCGCCAGATCGTGCGGGTCGCCAAAGAAGCAGGCATGAAGGGATTGATCCTGACTGCAAAACATCATGACGGCTTCTGTCTCTGGCCTTCGAAATTCACCGAGCATTCGGTAAAGCACAGTCCCTGGAGAAATGGCCGCGGCGACATGGTCCGCGAAATGTCCGACGCGTGTCGTCAGGACGGGTTGAAGTTTGGCATTTATCTATCGCCCTGGGATCGAAATCATCCTCAGTACGGCCGGCCGGAGTATCTGACCTATTACCGCAATCAACTGCGCGAACTGTTGATGAACTACGGGCCGATTTTCGAAGTGTTCCTCGACGGCGCAAACGGCGGCGACGGTTTCTATGGAGGCGCCAGGGAGACGCGCCGCATCAACCGCGAAACCTATTATGACTGGGCCACTACCTGGCAGATGGTTCGCGAACTGCAACCTGAGGCCTGTCTTTTCAGCGATGCCGGACCCGATGTCCGCTGGGTCGGCAATGAGCGCGGCCTGGCCGGCGAGACCTGCTGGGCCACCCTCAAGGCGAAAGATTTCGTTCCGGGGCGGGCCGACGAAGCCCGCTTGAACCGCGGTGACAGACCCGCGACTGACTGGGTGCCCGCTGAATGTGATGTCTCGATCCGGCCGGGCTGGTTTTATCATGCGAGCGAAGACACCAAAGTCCGCAGCGCCCGGAACCTGATTGATATCTATTACGCGTCGGTGGGCCGGGGAGCTTCGATGCTGCTGAATCTGCCGCCGGATCGGCGCGGCCGGATTAATGAAAATGATGAGCGCGCGCTCCGCGAGTTTCGCCAGAGGCTCGAGACTACGTTCGCCAGAGACCTGGCGGCGGGAGCCGGCGTTACGGCGAGCAACATCCGCGGCGGCGATCGGCGCTTCGGCCCACAGAACGTCATCGACAATAAGCGCGACACATACTGGGCCACCGATGATAATGTACGCACGCCGGAATTGTTGCTCGTCTGGAAACGAGAAGTAACCTTCGATGTGGTGCGGCTACGCGAGCACCTGCCGTTGGGCCAACGGGTCGAAGCGTTCGCCGTCGACGTGTGGGGCGATGGCCAGTGGAAGGAGTTTGGCGCGGGCACCAGCGTCGGCAATTGCCGGCTGTTGCGTGGGCAGCCAGTAACCACTGCAAAGGTACGGCTGCGCATTACCGCCGCCTCCGTCTGTCCGGCAATTTCAGAGTTCGCGCTGTTTGCTGAAGCAAAGTAGACAAGCCGCTCAGTACCGCGTGAGCGGATGGGATCAGGCGCCATTTCGCCGATCGAGGCTCTTTAACCCATCCGCTCACGCGGATGGCACTGACTCGATCCCGAGGAACTAACCGTCAAGTTATGAGTAAACGCTTAAAAATCAATCGTCGAAAATTCATTCAAGGGAGCGGAGCGGGGCTTACCGGTCTCGCGCTGGTTCCCCATCTCGAGGTGTTTGCCGGAGCGCAGAGCGCGCCCAAACCGATCTGGGAACCTGTGCCCCTCAATCACAATTGGCTTTTCAGCGAAAAGAATTTGCCGAATGCAACCCAGGCGGCATTCAACGATGCTGGTTTCAAAAGCGTAACCATCCCGCATACGAACAAGATGCTGCCCTGGCACGGGTTTGACGATAAAGAATACGAGTTTGTCTCAATCTACCGGCGGCATTTTAAATTGCCGGCAGAGCTGCAAGGCCGGCGCGTCTTTGTTGATTTTGGCGGCGTCATGACGGCGGCCGTCGTTTGGATTAACGGTCAGAAACTGGGGGAATATCGCGGCGGCTACACCCCATTCAGTTTTGAATTAACGCCACATCTGAACTGGCGCGGCGATAACGTTCTGGCCGTCGAAGTCGATTCCACCGAACGCAAGGACATCCCGCCTTTCGGCAATCGCATTGATTATCTTACCTTCGGCGGCATCTACCGCGAGGTGCAACTGCGTTTCGAGAATCAGACCTTCATCGAGAATATTTTTGCGAAGCCAGTAGAGGCGCTCAGCGCCCAACGCAGTCTTCAGGTGCGGGTATTTCTGAACGACTCGCAAAAGAGTGATGCGTTACTCAAGCTGACCGCCGAGTTGCGCGATGGCGGTAGAGTCATCGCCACCGGCGCCAAAGAACTCGTCAGCGAGGCGGACCATTACGACTTGCTGCTGAGTAATCTTGGCGCCATTGAATTGTGGGACACGAGTCGGCCGCGGCTTTATGACGTCCAGGTGAAGCTGACCACCGGCAATCGCGTGGTCGATCAATATGAGACTCGCATCGGTTTCCGCGAGGCGAAATTCACGCCCGAAGGTTTCTATCTGAACGGCAGGCATTTGAAATTGCGCGGACTCAACCGGCACCAGACATTTCCCTTTGTCGGTCAGGCGATGCCGGCGCGAGGGCAGATGCGCGACGCCTGGGTCCTGCGCAAAGAGCTGCACTGCAACATTGTGCGCACTTCACACTACCCACAGTCGCCGCACTTTCTGGACGCTTGCGATGAATATGGTCTGCTGGTGTTTGAAGAGATTCCGGGTTGGCAGCATATCGGCGATGACGACTGGCAGAAACTGGCGATCGATAATGTCGAGCGGATGATTCGCCGCGATTGGAACCATCCGTCAATCATTCTCTGGGGCGTGCGCATCAATGAATCCGGCGACAACCACGATCTCTACACCAGGACCAACGCGCTCGCCCATGCGCTCGACGATTCGCGCCCGACCGGCGGCGTGCGTTATCGCTATAACTCGGAACGGCTGGAAGACGTGTTCACGATGAACGACTTTGGCTTCCCGCTGCGCCCGCCGAATCATCCCCTTTATCTCAACACCGAATTCAATGGGCACATGTACCCCACGAAGCGGAACGACAACGTGGAACGGGTGCGCGAATACACGCACCGGCACGCCCGCGTGCATGACCAACTCGCGTCTGACGACAAGTACGCCGGCGGCCTGGGCTGGTGTGCTTTCGATTACAACACGCATGATGAATTTGGCTCGGGCGATCGCATCTGTTATCACGGCGTTTCCGACATCTTTCGCATTCCCAAACCGGCCGCGGGCTTCTATAAGTCGCAATGCGATCCGGCGGAAGAAATCGTGCTCGAGCCGGCCTTCGACTGGGCCCGCGGCGATGAAAACGAAACATTCACCAATGCGCTGGTCTGCTCGAACTGCGAAAAGCTGAAGTTCTATATCGGCGAGCGATTGATCGCCGAGGCCGATCCCGATCGCAAAACCTATCAGCACCTGAAGTACGCGCCGTTTGTGACCAACCTGCATGACGGCATCAATCGGGCCTGGGGCGACCTGCGAATTGAGGGTTATATCGGCGGCGAGAAAGTCATCGAGCGAAAGATGTCGGGCCGCGGCGCTGATCGACAGCTACTGGTGGAGCCGGATGATCGCGAACTGATTGGCGATGGTATCGACATGACCCGAGTAGTCATGAAAGTGACCGACGAGTACGGCGCGGTGCATCCGTTTGCGAATGGCCCAATAACCCTGACGATTGAAGGCCCGGGGGAAATCATCGGCGAAAATCCTTTCGCGCTGTTTGGGGGCGCCGGCGCGGTTTGGATCAAGACGCGACCGGCCGCGGGCACAATCCGGCTGACCGCCAAACATCAGACGCTGGGAGCGAAGATCATCACGTTCGAGGTGAAACCACTTCGCGCTTCAACTATCTTGATCTAAACCGTTTAGCGGCGGGCTACTGCCCGGCGCGGGCGTCATGAAAGGCGGACAGTAGCCCGCCGATAAACGAAAAGTTCCCATTGTTTTGGGTTCGTCTCTGAAATGAAGACTATGAATCTATACCGTCAAAATATTCTATTGATCGCTATCGTGGCGGTGGTGACTGCGGCAACCTTTCTCACCTCGCATGCCTCAACCCAGAATCCGTCTGCCGCCGGCTACAACGTGCGCGCTTTTGGCGCCAGGGGTGACGGCCAGCAACTCGACTCCGTCGCTATCAACAAGACCATTGAAGCCGCGGCCGCGGCGGGAGGCGGAACGGTCTACTTCCCCGCCGGCGATTATCTCTCCACGTCAATCCGGCTGAAGAGCAACATCGCCCTCTATCTCGATCAGGGCGCCACGATCATCGCCGCTGAGACCTCGGCGACGGCGAAATACGATCCACCTGAACCGAACCAATGGGATGCCTATCAGGATTTCGGCCACAGCCATTGGCACAACAGCCTAATCTGGGGCGAAAACCTCGAGAACGTTTCGATTGCCGGGCCCGGCCACATCCGGGGCCGTGGCTTGGTGCGGCTGGGCAGCCAGTCGCGCACGGCCGAGCAGAATTTAGCGCTGGCAAATGTTCCGGGTGAATCGCGCGCCGGGCCATATGGTTTTCCGAGTCCGCGGGATGCGGTCGAAGTTGGTTGGGCCAACAAAGCGATTGCGCTGAAACTCTGTCGCAACGTGATCATTCGCGACATCACCATCTTTCACGGCGGTCATTTCGCGATTCTGGCCACCGGGGTTGATAACCTCACGATCGACAATCTGAAGATCGACACGAATCGCGACGGCATAGACGTGGATGCTTGTAAGAACGTGCGCATCTCAAACACGATGGTCAACTCGCCGCTCGACGACGGCATCTGTCCCAAGAGTTCCTATGCGCTGGGCTATGCGCGCGCGACTGAGAACCTTACGATTACCAATTGCCAGGTGAGCGGTTATGTCGAAGGCAGCCTGCTCGACGGCACCTACAAGCGCGAACCGCAACGGGCCAGCGGCGATTTCAGCAGCCCCATGGGCCGCATTAAGTTCGGCACTGAGTCGAATGGCGGCTTCAAAAACATTACGATTAGTAATTGTGTTTTCGATTACTCGCGGGGACTGGCGCTGGAGAGCGTCGATGGCGCGTTGCTGGAAGATGTGACGATTACCAACATCACTATGCGCGAAATCACCAACTCGCCGATCTTCATGCGGCTGGGATTTCGCGGACGCGGCCCAAAAGACAAAACCACTATCGGCGCGTTGCGCCGCGTGACCATCAGCAACATGGTGGTCTATAACGCCGGCGCCGGCATGTCTTCGATCATCAGCGGCATTCCCGGCCATCCCATTGAGGACGTCACCTTGAGCAACATCAGGATTTACTCGGTCGGCGGCGGCACCGCGGCCCAGGGCGCGCGCGAACTTCCCGAGAAGGAAGACGCTTACCCTGAGCCGACAATGTTCGGCGACACGCCGTCGTACGGCTTTTTTATTCGGCATACGAAAGGGCTGCGGATTAATGACGTGACCCTGACGTACCTGAAGGACGATGCGCGCGCGCCATTTGTCTTCGATGATGTCAATGGCGCTGAGATATCTAACGTGAAGGCGCAGCACGCCGCTGAGGCGCCGACGTTTTCCTTGAAGGATGTAACAGACTTCGGTTTGCACGCGAGCTATCCGCTACCCGAAAAACGGATCGAAAGTATTAAGCTCGGGAAGTTGTAGGAACGATCTGCGGCGCCCCGGAGGTTTGCCGCCGGCGCGGTTGTCAGAACCGGGAGCGGTAGCGACCGGGCCCAGTGTTACTTAAAGCAGAAAGTATTAAGACGGGCTTCTTGATCCGTTTGCCATAGCTCCCGGCACTGACACCGACCATCTTGAAATGAAAACCGTTAATCAAAGACGCTTCCTGTGCCTCGCACTGCTGCTGTTGTGCGGCATGAACCTTTCCGCTTTTGCCCAATCGAACCGCGTTCGAGTTACTTCTCCGTTCGACAGCGATTGGCGCTTTCTCAAGAGCGATGCGCCCGGCGCTGAGAAGGCTGAATTCAATGACTCGTCATGGCGCCGCGTCGACGTGCCGCATGACTGGAGCATCGAAGGCCCGGTGGACGAAAAAAACCCGACCGGCCAGGGTGGAGGCTTCATGCCTTCAGGCGTGGGTTGGTACCGAAAGCATTTTACCGTCGCGAACGATTTTCGCGACCGGCTGGTCTTCATTGAGTTCGACGGCGTGATGGCCAACTCAGATGTTTGGATTAACGGGTTCCATCTCGGCAATCGTCCTTACGGGTACGTGAGCTTCGGCTACGAACTGACGCCGCACGTTAATTTCGGTAAAGACAACGTCATCGCCGTGCGCGCGGACACGTCCAAACAGCCGGCTTCGCGTTGGTACACCGGCGCCGGGATTTACCGGCATGTGCGCCTGGTCATCAAAGATGCAGTGCATATCCCTGAATGGGGGATGTTTGTAACCACTCCGAAAGTCAGCGACAACGAAGCCCTCGTCAAAGCGACCGTGGAAGTAGTGAATCAATCAACCACAGCAAAATTTGTTTCGCTTGAACTCGAGCTGACTGCGCCGGATGGAAAGCTGATCGAATCCAGGAATGCGGTGAAACGACCGCCGGCCAAAATAGATCCGAATCAAACCATCACGCTCGAATTGGAAGCTCAGATCGCGAAGCCGCAGCTTTGGAAAATTGAGAGCGGGACGCTTCACCGGGCCTTGGTGAGAGTTCGCGCGAACGGCAAGACGCTCGATGACGAGACTACTTCGTTCGGGATTCGTGAATTCCATTTTGATCCGGCTACCGGTTTCTGGCTAAACGGCAAGAACTTCAAAATCAAAGGCGCCTGTCTGCATCATGACGGCGGCGCGTTCGGCGCGGCGGTTCCCCTGGCTGTCTGGGAACATCGCTTGAATGAACTGCGGAAGCTGGGCGTCAATGCGATTCGTACGGCCCATAATCCTCCGGCGCCGGAGTTTCTTGATTTGACCGATCGCCTGGGCTTTATCGTGATGGATGAACTCTTCGATCAATGGACCGTGGCCAAGAATCCATTCGACTATCATCTGAATTTCAATGACTGGTCCAGGATCGATGTGCGCGACACGGTGCGGCGGGACCGCAACCATCCGAGCGTGATCATCTACAGCGCCGGCAATGAGATTCACGACACGCCCAACGCCGAACTCGCCAAGACGATTCTGCGCGGATTGGTTGAAGAGTTTCACCGGAACGATTCCACCCGGCCGGTAACGCAGGCCCTGTTTCGTCCCAACGTCAGCCATGATTACGACAACGGCCTGGCCGATCTGCTCGATGTAGTGGGACAGAATTATCGCGAGCAGGAAATTCTGGCAGCGTATCGCCAGAAGCCGACGCGCAAAATCCTGGGAACTGAGAATACCCATGAACTGGTTCAATGGTTAGCGATGCGAGACCACCCTGAATACGCGGGCCAATTTATCTGGAGCGCCGTCGATTATCTTGGCGAAGCCGGAAGATATCCGCGCATCGCGAATAACTCGGGACTGCTCTTTAAGACTGCGGCCCCAAAGCCCATCGCGTTTCAGCGGCAAAGCTGGTGGGCCGAGCAGCCGATGGTTTATATCGCCCGGCGGGTGGCGCGGACTCCACTGGCGCCGACCGATCCCGGCTACAACCCAATCGATGAACGCCGCCCGCAGGTGCTCTACTCTGATTGGACGTCAAAAAACCGGCAGCCGCATGAAGAGAATGTCGAGGTCTATAGCAATTGCGAAGAGGTCGAACTTTTTCTCAATGGGCAATCGCTTGGGAAGCAGCCGCGCCCAAAAGACGACAGTCCGCGGAATTGGAAGGTAGGATTCCTGCCAGGCAAACTTAAGGCGGTGGCAACCAACGGCGGGAAAGTTGCCGCAACCTTTGAGCTGCAAACTGCGGGTCAACCGGCGCAGTTGGCGCTCATGGTTGATAAGAACACGATCGCGAACAACTGGGATGATGTCGCTTTCGTCAATGTCTCAGTAGTTGATCAAAACGGCATCGTCGTGCCGGACGCGATTAATCTGATAACGTTCAAGACGGAAGGCGCCGGCTTTGTCGCGGCCGTCGATAGTTCCGACAGCAACAGTCACGAACCGTATCAGGCCAATCAACGCCAGGCGCACCAGGGCATCTGTCTGGCGCTCGTCAAGGCCAATGCGGATCGGGGAAAGATCACGCTGACGGCATCTTCTCCGAATCTGAAAAGTGCGTCGGTGGAGATAACGGTGGCCCGACCGGCGCGCCCGTGATCAGCTCGGGATATCGGGAGCACACGTATAAAAACTATCTCGCGCAGAAGCGCGACCAAATAAATCACAAATCACTTGAGGAGGATTATCTTGCATCTGCTAAAAACACTCGCCCTGCTGTTCGCGGCCATCGCCCTGGCCGCTACGGGCGTCACCGCGCAATCATATTTCAGCAAGTGGCCGGCGGGTACTTCGCCGCAGGAAGTGGGCAAACGCGTCGCCGAGAATTTCGCAGCTCGCAAGCTGGAAGTCGAAGAGGGCAAACGCAAGTTCGTGATCTATCCCGAAGCGTGCGGCTGGTACGGCTCGCTGACCGTGGCCCAACTGACGAAAGATGAGAATCTGCAGAAGCGGCTCATCGAGAAGTTCAATCCGCTGCTCAATGAGCACGCCGCCTGGATCTCACCGGACGCACACGTCGACATGCGCGTTTTCGGAATTATTCCGCTGGAAATCTATCTGCAGACAAAACGACAACCATATCTCGATTTAGGGCGCGGACTGGCCGACAAGCAATGGGACAAGACCACGCCGGACGGGATCACGGCAGAGGCGCGCTACTGGATCGACGACATGTATATGATCACGGCCGTGCAGGTGCAGGCCTATCGGGCGACCAACGATCCGAAATATCTCGACCGCGCCGCCCTGACAATGGCTGCGTATCTCGACAAGCTGCAACAGCCGAATGGCCTTTTCTTTCACGCCGCCGACTCACCTTTCTACTGGAGCCGCGGCAACGGTTGGGTGGCGGCCGGCATGGCTGAGTTGTTGCGCTCGCTGCCAAAGGACCATCCGCGGCGCGCGCGCATCCTCGAAGGTTATCGCAAGATGATGGCTTCGTTGCTCAAGTATCAGGCCGCGGATGGCTTGTGGCGACAGCTCATCGATCATCCGGAAGTCTGGGCGGAAACGTCGGGCACCGGCATGTTCACTTTCGCCATGGTCACCGGCGTGAAGAACGGCTGGCTGCCGGCCAAGACCTATGGGCCGGCCGCGCGCAAAGCCTGGTTAGGCCTGGTCCAGCATCTGGACGCGCAAGCCAACGTCAACGACGTCTGTGTGGGAACCAACAAAGCTAATGCCGAAGTGGGAGCGAATCCGGAAGCCCAATTGAAGTACTACCTCGATCGGCCGCGCAAGACCGGCGACCTGCACGGACAGTCGCCGATATTATGGTCGGCGAGCGCGCTGATGCGTTAATCGTGTATTAATTCGCCGGTTGCGATCGGTTCTTGATCGCGCCGCGAATATTCATAAACGCGAGGCATACCTGCAACGCTATCAGGGCATAAGCGTGATCAGGTATGCCCCAAGTAATCCAAAGCGCATTACTGAGCAGGAAAAACCAGAAGCCCCCAGTTCCGTTTGAATTTCTTCTGCGAAGCGACCATACAGGCCGCCATCACGGTTACGGCCATCGCCGGCCATTGAATCAGATTCAACACGTCTATCCGGATTTACCGGCGCTCCGACGGCACTTGAACGGACGCCGGGGGCGTTAGCTGCTGCGTTCCGGGCTTGAATTGAAACAACGCTACGGACACGATCAGTCTCTTCTGCTCGTCAAAGTGCATAAACATGGGAATGACCCGGCCGTTATAAGCCGAGATGCCGGTGTAATCACCGAAGAAGACATTGTTGTCGCACTTAAACGCCGGCGCGTCGATTTTATGATTCACGAAGGTCTTGCCGCCGTCGGTGCTGCGCGCCATCACCAGTTTCGTCATGGCTCCTTCGGTGTCGCGCCGATCGTAGAAGATCACGTTGATCGATCCGTCAATAGGATCGACGGACATCCAGGTAAAGAACTGGGCCTTCTTATTGCCCACCGGATCGTCATTAACCCGAACCGGCGCGGACCAGGTTTCGCCGCCGTCTCTTGAGGCAATCACAAAAACATCCGGGTCGCCGTTGCGCGCGTCGATCCAGTTGACGTAGAGAGTGCCGCTGTTTCGCCCACTGCTTAGATCCACCGCAGTGACCGGCATCCCATTCGCTCGCTCGAGCCCGTCAACGCCAAAATCCCAGCCTCCGGCCATTTGGCTAATCACTTTTTCCTTGCCGAAGGTCTCGCCGGCATCGACAGACTTTTTGAAGACGAGCCCCAGAGGTCCGGCCCAGACGACATAGACGTCGCCGTTCGGCGCGACGGCGGGGACGGCGCCTTCGACGGTATTGTCGCTGTCACGACAGTCGCCGACGCTGTCGGAGATATTTACCGGCATTGCGAACGACTGGCCGTGGTCGGTCGAGCGGGTGAAGTAAATGTGCGAATGGCAATCGGGATCGCTGCTGCCATACACCTCGAAACGGGTCCAGGCCACATAGACATTGCCTTTGTGTTTTGACTGAGGAGCGTTGTCGACGACGATGCCGGGTTTATCTTCAAACGGGGTCACGCTGTTTTCGTGATTGATGGCCGCTACCGGAGCTGCCCACGACAGGCCACCGTCAGTTGACGATTCGACAATCATCCCACTCTCGGCCCGCTTCGGGTGCGCGACCCGAATGCCGTCAAACGAAAGGTGAATATGATAAGCGGTGCCGTCGTCGCCAAAGTAGACGACGTCGTCACCCTGTGTCAGGTTCCGTGGGTCAGCAACCGGAATCGTCTTCCAGGTCTTCCCGCCGTCCATGGAACTGTAGTTGTAACTTCCATAGCGCGCCCGCGGCGGCCGTCCCTGGGCAAATGAAGCGCCGACCACGTTATCGGGATTTTTAGGGTTGATGGCGACGGTCACTTCCGCCGGATTGATGGCATCGGCGTCGCTGACGCGAACAACCCTTTGTGCCGCGACAGGTGCGATGAAGATGCAGATCAGCGTCGGGATGATTACTGCATTGAGTGATTTCATGTGGGTAATGTAACCGCCCGAGACGAAACTTGCGAGGCGACCAGTTGGCATCTGCACTCCAGGATTTATCCCATTGCGGCCCGGACCTCGCGGGCTCGCCGGTCGAGGTAGCGCCGCTCACTTTCATTCGTCACCAGGGCGAGCGCGCGCTCATAACTCTTCAAAGCCTCAGGCCCCGCCCCGCGCCGCCGCAGCAGGTCGGCTCGCGCCGCGTAGATCAAATGGTAATTCTCGAGTTCGCCGCCCGAGATCAGCGAGTTAATCACCGCCAGGCCGGCCTCAATATTGCCGGCCATTGCTATGGCCACGGCCCGATTCAGGGCCACGATCGGCGTCGGGTGAATCTGGGCCAGCAAATCATAGAGCGTCACAATTCGCGGCCAATCCGTATCTTCTGCGCGCGCGGCCTTGCAGTGTTCGGCGGCAATCGCGGCCTGCAACGCGTATGGCCCAGGAGCGAGACGCAGCGCCTCCTGGACCAGCGGCAGCGCTTCCGTTATCTGCGGCCCATTCCACTGAGCCCGATCCTGTTCTTCGAGCACGACCAGATCGCCGCTGTCATTTACCCGCGCCTCGCGCCGCGAATCGTGCAGCAACATCAAAGCCAGCAACCCGGTCGCTTCTTCGGGCGGGTACGGCGCCAAAAGCATTCTGATTATCCGGGCCAGCCGAATGGCTTCAGCGCAGAGATCAGCACGTAACAACGGCGCCCCCCGAGTGGCCGCATATCCTTCGTTGAAAACCAGGTAGATGACCTTCAAGACAGCGTCGATGCGCTGCGGCATCTCGGACGCGTCGGGCACTACGTAAGGAATGCGCGCGTCGCGAATCTTCCGCTTGGCGCGCACCAGGCGCTGGGCCATGGTGGTTGGCGGCACCAGGAAGGCGCGCGCAATCTCGTCCGTCTCCAGGCCGCAAAGCGTGCGCAGGGTCAGAGCCACCTGCGCTTCTTCAGCCAGCGCGGGATGACAACAGGTGAAGATGAGGCGCAGCCGGTCATCGCGAATCTCTTCATTGTCGAAGGCCGGCGGCTCGGCCGCAGTCGGAATCTCGTGCACATAAGATTCGACTTTATCCTGGAACCTCTGTCGGCGCCGGATGCGATCGATGGCTTTGTGTCGCGCGGTCTGAATGATCCAGGCCGCGGGCGAATCAGGGAGACCTACCGTCGGCCACTGATGTACGGCGGCCGCAAAGGCCTCCTGCGCAGCCTCCTCGGCCAGATCAAAGTCGCCAAAGGACCGAATCAGGGTGGCCACAATGCGGCCCCAGTCGCTGCGGTATACTTTGTCAACAATTTCATTTGCGGTGGCAAACATTCGGTTTCAGGCGGTCGACGTCGATAATAAAAATTTCCGGTGATACTGTCGATCTGCCTCATCACCGTTCGACTAACCGTCAGAAGGACGGCGTGGGCTTAGCTCAAAAATCCGCCGTGTCCCGCGTTAGTGACAGGTTGCGGCTGCCCAACGGGTTTGCCTTGCCGGTAAGGGAACGTTAAGCGAGCGAAAGGAATGAACAGATGAAATACATGTTACTCGTCTATATGGACGAACAAGCCATGACTGATGAAGAGCGCGCACATTGCTATGTTGAGTCGGCGCAACTCACTCAGGACCTTCACACGAATGGCCAATACGTAAGCGCCAGCCCGCTGCATCCGGTGGCCACCGCCACCAGCGTGCAAGTACGTGAAGGCAAGCGGCTGGTTACGGACGGCCCCTTTGCCGAGACCCGCGAACAACTGGGCGGCTTCTACATAATTGAAGCAAAGGACCTTGATGACGCGATTACGATTGCCGCGAGAGTGCCTCCGGTTAAGTACGGCACGATTGAGATCCGGCCGGTAATGGAAATTCCTGGTCTGCCGGGCTAGTCTGTTTTTGCGATAAACAATCCCGTGACCGGAACCCAACCACCACGACAGATCCTTCGAAGCGTGGGCGCGATCTTTGCCGGACTCGTGGTAATCGTCGTGCTCGACACCGGCTTTGACTTGATCATGCACGCAACCGGAGTCTTCCCTCCATGGTTTCAGCCGATGCCTGCGCGTCTGTGGCTGCTCGCCATCGCCTATCGCGCACTCGACAGCATCGCCGGTTGTTACCTGACTGCACGACTCGCGCCCAAACGCCCCCTGTTTCATTCTCTGATCCTGGGTCTCATCGGCGTGATGTTAAGCACGGCCGGCACCCTGGTCACCTGGACCAAAGGGCCGGAATTTGGTCCGAAGTGGTATCCAATTACACTCGTCATCATAGCTTTGCCCTGCGCTTTCATCGGCGGCGCTATTCGGCAGCGCCAACTGGAGTGATTGCTTGTGCCCCGATCGAACCGGGGCAGTAGCCCGACCGTTAGGGAGGGCTCCTATCCATTAGTCTTTGAGCCCTCCCTAACGGTCGGGCTACTGCCCCGACTCACTGGTTTGCGGCCGCATCGAATCTGAAATATTCTGTGCCAACGCAGATCGATGAAAAAGATAATTCATTTTGTCCGCGTTCACGCTGCGCCTGAGAAAGTCTTTCAGGCGCTGACGACCGAAGCCGGACTGAGCAACTGGTGGAGCACGGCGGTCGACGTCGACGAGGCCGCCGGCATGATCCATTTTCACTTTGCCGGTGACTTTAACCCGGCGATGAAGATTACGAATCGGCAGCTCAATCAGGTTGTGGAATGGGAATGCACAGACGGTCACGACAACTGGAAGGCCAACACTTTTTCGTTCGCACTGCGCGACGTGCAGGGCGAGACGGGGCTCATGTTTGTCCAGGTCTATGCACAGGAATTAACCGACGAAGTCTACGGCACCTACAATTACAACTGGGGTTATTACCTTCATAGTTTAAAGCTCCTCTGCGAAACCGGAACCGGCACTCCGTTCGAAGCCGCGCACCGCGCGCCGTACAGCGCTTAAGGCTACACCTGTCGTGAATATCTCACCCATAACTCTCGAAGGGCAGTATGTGCGTCTGGAACCGCTCACGCCGGCCCACGAAGAGTCTTTGATTGCGGCGACGCGCGATGGGGAACTCTGGAACACGAAAGTCACGATCATTCCGCCGCCCGAGAGAATGAAGGACTATATTCAATTCGCGCTCGACGGACTGGCCCAGGAAAACCAACTTCCCTTCGTTATTAATCGAAAGACGAGTGCCTTCACCGAAAGCGCCGGCGACTTCCCCGCATGTGATGAAGTCGTGGGGAGCACGCGCTTCTACGAAATCTTTCCCAAAGATCGCAAGTGCGCCATCGGCTATACGTGGCTGGCCCAGAGCGCCCAACGCTCTCCGGTCAACACCGAATGCAAGCTGCTGTTGCTCACCCACGCCTTTGAAACCTGGAAGTGCGTTCGCGTCGAATTGATCACCGACGTGCGCAACCAGCAATCACGTGCGGCCATCCTGCGTCTGGGAGCCAGGCAGGAAGGCATCCTGCGCAAGCATCTGATCTTGCCCAGCGGTCGCGTCCGCGACTCGGTATTCTTCAGCATCGTCGATGATGAGTGGCCTGAGGTAAAAGCGCGTTTGCAATCCAAACTCGCGAAAGCTTAGTCCTTCCCTTTGTCTTCAATTGATGATAGATAGTCCGCGCCTGCTCAAACAAATATGAAACCAAATGTCAGCCCCCTGCTGCCGGTCTGTGTTCTGCTGGTTCTCGTCAACGCGATTCCCTCCCGGGCGCAAACAAAAGCCCCGGCACAGCGCGTGATGGACCAGGTTACCGTCCCGCTGGCAATCGAAAACAACCGGCCATTCATCAATATCACTTTTCGCCGCCTCGACGGTTCAACTCGCGTCGCGCGCTTTCTGGTTGATTCCGGCGGCGGCAGTTTTCAGATGGCTGAACCGCTGGTGCGCGATTTGGGTCTTCATTGGGGTGAGATTCACGAGGAAGACGGTCACAGGTTCGCCCTACTGACAGACATGCCGAAAGCGTTTGTCGGCGATTTCGCGCTCGAATTGAATCCGAAGCGCATCGGCGTGTCGTTGGGATCCGAAAGTATTCTGCCACCCGAAGCGGGTCATGCGGAGGGCATGCTCCCCGGTCAGGTGCTTTCTCACTACCTGGTAATCTTTGATTACCCTCAGGGCAAGTTCACGCTGGCCCGACCGAATGTAATGACGCCGAAGGGGACACCGCTGCCCATGCCGTTTTTGCAGCTGACGGGATATCCGCGCACTGAGATTGAAGTCGGCGGATCAAAATATGCGCTAATGATCGATACGGGCGCGTCCTTTAGCATAATTGCCGACGGCGTCTTGAAGTCATGGGGTCGCGATCATCCGGATTGGCCCAGACATCAGGGAGCCTATGGCGAAGCAAAGACACTGGGTGGCCGAACACTTGAGACCATGACAGTGCCGGGCGGCGTTTGGGGCGCCAATAAATTGAGCGAATTCGGCGTCACTTCGCAGCCTGACTTCGTTTTCACCAGAAACAGCAAGATGATGGCCGGGCCCATCGTCGGTTCGCTGGCGGGCAATGTGCTCAAGCGCTTCCGGCTGGTCCTCGATTACCCTAACGCAAAGTTGTATATCTCAGCTCCGTAAGTTCCAACGACACATTTGGAGTGCGCCGGATTCGTGGGCGCTTTGTTCGCAATGCAGATTGAAGCAGTGACCAGTCACCGCACTCAACATTAAGGACATTCCTGCTTTGGAGATCGTCCAATGAAAATCATAACCGTCTGTTTCCTGATATTTTCATTCGGCCTCAGTTCCCTCGCCCAGGCTCCGCAATCAGATCGGCAACAATTCATTCGCGTCGAAGCCCCGCTCATCGCGCTAACGCACGTCCGGGTCATTGATGGAACCGGGGCCGCGCCGGTTGAAGATCAAACGATCGTGATTCGTGACGGCAAGATTCAATGGGTTGGCCCAACGGCTGACGCTTCAAAGGCAAGTGACGGCGCGCAACTGATCGATCTGAAAGGCTATACCGTGCTCCCCGGCCTGGTCGGCATGCACGATCACATGTTCTTTCCCATGGGCGGGTTGCCGCCGATGTATTCAAACATGGGCTTCAGCTTTCCGCGTCTTTATCTCGCCCTCGGCGTTACCACGATCCGAACCACCGGCAGCGTTCAGCCATATGCTGATTTGGAGATCAAGAAACTCATCGATGTGGGCCGGATGATTGGCCCAAAGATGCACATCACGGCGCCCTACCTGGAAGGTCCGGGATCATTCACTCCCGTCATGCACACGCTTACCGACGCCGACGACGCGCGCAAGATGGTCAACTTCTGGGCCGATCAGGGCGCGACTTCCTTCAAAGTCTACATGAACATTACGCGCGCCGAACTGCGCGCGGCGGTGGAAGAAGCGCACAAGCGCGGTCTGAAGGTTACCGGCCACCTCTGCTCCATCGGCTATCGCGAAGCAGCTGAAATCGGCATAGACAATCTCGAGCATGGTCTGCTTCCTGATTCCGAATTCGTCGCGAACAAACAACCTGACAAATGCCCCGGCGCGGCGGTCTCGCAAAGCATCCGTAATCTCGATATCAAGAGCGACGCAGTGCAACAGACGATTAAGACGCTGGTGGCAAAGAATGTGGCCGTCACTTCCACGCTGCCGGTCTTTGAAGCCAGCGCCCCGCTCGCTTCGTCGCAAGCCGGCCCCACCGCGATTGGCGCACCCAACGCGGTGCTGAATCAGCGCATGCTGAGCGTAATGAACCACGAAGCCATAGTCCGCTACGTGACCGCGCGCTCGCGCATCGCCGGAAATTCGCCGCAAGCCGATCTGGTGCGCAAATCCATGGAGTTTGAACGGGCCTTCGCCGCCGCCGGCGGTTTGCTCATCGCCGGCCTCGACCCCACCGGCAACGGCGGCGTAGTCGCCGGCTTCGGCGACCTGCGTGAAGTTGAACTGCTGGTGGAAGCCGGATTCACTCCGGTTGAAGCAATCAAGATCGCTTCGCTCAACGGCGCGAAGTTTCTCGGCGAAGATTCTCGCATCGGCTCAATCGCGATCGGCAAGCAAGCTGACCTGATGATCGTAAAAGGCAACCCCGCCGCCACGATCGCCGACCTGGAAAAGGTAGAGATAGTTTTCAAAGATGGTGTCGGCTACGACTCAGAGAAACTGATTCAGAGTGTGCAGGGATTGGTGGGGATTAGATGAACACGATCGCCTGGAATTGTTTTGCCACGGTTATGAACATGCATATTAAAAGATTCCTACGGCCGGCGGCGCTTATGTTCATCATTGGCGCCGGCGCTTATGCCGCTTCGTCATTTCCTTATTCACCCTCAGTTGCCAGAGAGGTACAGGCCAGTGAAACCGACAAACTAATTCAGGAAGGGCTGGCGCTGCTGCGCGCCGGAAAATTCGATGAAGCATTAGCGAATAGCGCGAAGGCCGCAAGTCTTAGCCCCGACGATTTTCGGCCGCACGTGTTGGCCGGTTACGCTTATGGCGGCCAGCACAACTTAAAGAGCGCATCAGACTCGTTCGCGACTGCCATCCGGCTGGAACCGAGACGGAAAGAAACCTATCTCAGCAAAGCTCAGGTGGACTATTTACGGAACGTCAACGACGCTGCCTTGCTGGCCTGCAAGAAGGCAATCGAAATTGATCCGAATTATGTTGAGGCTTACCTGATGATCGGCAATATTCTGCGCTTCAAGGACAACCAGAGAGCGGAGGCCATCGAAGCTCTGCAGAATGTGATCAGATTAAATCCCAAAATTCCGCAAGCCTACGATTATCTCGGCGAAGTGTACGAGTCCGCGAAGGACGAAAAGAAGGCTGAAGAAATCTTCCGCCAGGGAATGGCCGCAGACCCAAAGCATATGGCGGGCCGATTCACTCTCGGTCGAATGCTGGTGAAGCAAGGCCGTTTAGCAGAAGCCCGTGAACTCTGGGAAAGCCGAACCTCTGACGAGGACCGCACGTGGCCGCAATTCATTGTGCAACTCAAACGCGCCGAGACCCTGAAGGCGGCAACCGACGCGCTGGCCAAGAGCCCAAAGGATCCGGACACGCTGATCAAAATGGGCAACGCGGTCATGGAGGGCGACCCCTGGGTGGTCGATAGCCGGCAAAAACGCGCCGTTGAATATTTCAGACAGGCGCTCGAACTGAAACCTGACAGCGTCGCCGCGCAATCCGCCATCGTGAAGGCCTACATTCAGTTGGCCGACTTTTATAAAGAAGAAAACAAGAACGTGGATCTGGAGTTGGTCAAACTAAGGAAGCTCGATGCCAAACTGGCCGATGAGATGGAAGCCTACCGAAAGACTTACCATGGCGCCCTCGTCGCCACGCCTGCCAAAGACTAATAAGCGCATTAGTGGCATTGATGTCTGACCAGTGATCATGCGGAAGATGCGCCAGGTACCTGTGATTATCTTTCACACTGCCGGCGCTCCGCCGAACCTCAGCGCCGAACGCGCCCGGGCTTTGGCAGCTTCTTCTTCGCGGTTGCGCGGCGGTGCGGTGGTCGTGAGCGAGTCAAGGAGTTCCGTGGCGGCCCTGGTAACTTCATCAACCGCGTGAACGAAAGCTGCTTCGTTCGCCTTTGATGGTTTGCTGAAGCCGCTGAGCTTTCTCACAAATTGAATTGCCGAGGCACGAATCTCTTCTTCCGTGGCGGGTGGTTTGAAGTTGTGCAGGGTTTTGATATTGCGACACATGTGCTCTGGCCCTCGTCAGATCAGATTTCAGTGTCACAATACATCGCGCCCAAGATTCTCACAAAGGATCTCAGATCCCGGTGGTGTCTGAATTGTGAGTTGCTCGCCGCGGGGCAGTAGCCCGACCGTGAGGGAGATACCGTCTTGAAAATCAAGAGACGGATTTGAGTAGTACCTCATGATTCGGGTCAAAGGCTTTTCCGGTTTTGAGAACTCCGAACGCGATATGAA